>Ga0160423_10004134_pt1 | contig 11962 bp, 8 predicted proteins | sample CRUFie14St8metaG_FD_108191 | JGI IMG/M metagenome (GOLD analysis project Ga0160423, IMG submission 108191) | Marine microbial communities from the Costa Rica Dome - CRUD Field 142mm St8 metaG | ecosystem: Environmental > Aquatic > Marine > Oceanic > Photic zone | place: Costa Rica: the Eastern... | reverse complement strand
TCTGCGATAGGTTTTCCACGGTATCGATCTCCTTTCCTGATTCCACCAAGCCATACCGGCGCCCCGCCGGAGATTCGAGTGATGTCTTCGTCCTCTTTCGCGCTGGTGATCGAAGCGATCTGTCCCCCCATTGCGCGTGCACGATCGTTGTGCCAATGCCATCCCTTGTGTTCAGGAGCAAACACGTATTTCTGGTCAGAATTCAAGATGGGTTCACTCAAGACAGGTTCGCCTGTCTTGCGGTAGGGTTCAATCTGGATGTCTTGAGCATTCGCCTCTTGGTGCATGGTCCAAACCCACGGACCGTCTTTTTGTGCACTCAAATACTTCCCATGACAAGACTTCAAACAGACCACATCGTTGCTGCGGTATTCGACGGTGAATTCCTCCCAGCCGCCAGGTGGTGCTTCTCGACGGTTGCATTCCACGCGGCCGTCGGGCTGTGCTGACAGGTACATGTCGAAAGCACTCCTGAGTGCAATCTTGCCGTTTTGCCGTTGTTCCACACGGAAATATTCCCCCACGTGAGCGACGTCCGTGTTCCATAACACCCTTCCTTCGGGCGTTGCACTCAGATACATCCCGTGTACGCCCTTCAGTGATATTTCTCCTTGAAGCATGCCACCCCCAGAATTCAACATGCGTTCACCAACGTTTCCTTCGTAAACGGCTTTGTTGCCGTCACGATCCCACGTGATGTTTCTATCCGCCTGGATTGTACCTGTGGAGCCAAACTTCGGGACGTTCACTGTGTGGCCTTCAACATACCACAGGACATCTCCTGTTAGGTCGCCCGTCGCTGTGAATTCGTTGGTGACACCTATCTTCCGTTCATCTCGGTGAACCCATACGCGCTCAACCAAGCTTCCGTCCGCGTGCTCTATTCGGTACCATCCTGTCCGGAGAGGGGTGTATGGGCTCGCCGTGCCCTCGCGGCGCGAGACGTACTTCCAGTCGTGGAGGTCCCAGTGAAGCTCGCCGCTGAGCAGCATCTTGTTGGTCAGCCCGGTTTTGTGGCGGCCGATGGCCCCGTCAAATGTGAAGTAGTCGCCCTCGTCGATAGTGCCGCCGGGCGGGCGAACGACGTAGTAGCGCTCGCCGTCGCGGCGGAACTCATACCGGTCGACGGGGCCGACGTTCGTCGCGTACTCGAACGACTGCCATATGCCCGAGAGGTCGCCGCCGCCCTTGGCAGCGCCGCTGTCAGAGGAGTTCCTCGAGGGTTGAGCAGTTTGGTCCATTCTGGTTGAACTTCTTTCTTCTAATCTGACCAGCTTTTGTCGAATCTCTTCTGGAATTTTGGGATCATCGCGATTCCATGGGCGGTATTTTTGATTTGATTCCCCAGGTTTGCTAGGATCGTATGTGTCTTTGAGACGATCGCTCTCGCTGCCCCCTGTTCCGAAATATGCTTGGCCCTTGTATTTTCCAGAACGGTATGCATAGAGCCCTTTGACCCGCCAATCGCCAACAAATGGATGATGGCCACCAACCATTAGTCCCAAAGCGTGTGCAAATTCAGCCGCTTTTTCGGGGTCATGGAGGTGCTGCTGGTCCCCTACCATGGATGGCTATCTGCGCAGTAATTAACCAACTCTTCGGTTAGATATATTCCTGAAGGAACATATCTTCATCAAGTCAATAATCAATTTAGAGACGAATCAAAGGGTGTCCAATAACACTCCTGAAGATTTCTGAACTAAATGATATTCAGTCCTTCAAGCGTTAAGAGAATACCAAGCGTGAGGAAGAGAACAATCATGCATACAAAGAAGATTGGTCCTTCTGATGCAGTAACCCATCGACCACCTTTGTTGGTCCAGTTTTGTTTTCAAAATCCACCCTTGACCAATGGGCCATAGACAACATAGGCGAGAAAGAACAAACCTGCAATCAATTCTTCTACGTTAACGTCCATATCCTTTCAACCGATTTTGGATCAAAGCGAACCGAGGGAAGGATTCGATGCGAGCATCGTTTGTGCTTGACGGTAATCGTCAGGAGAGAAGTAGCCCTCGAATGCACCATTGTCATCAACGGCGACGACAGCTTGTGGCATGCGTTCGTTGACAGACTTGATCACATCTGGAATGGCATCGGACATGGATACTTTGAGGACATCCATTTCCATGACTTCCTTGCATGTTGTTTCGTTGACATCAACACCGTTACCAATCGCCTTCAACATTTGACGCTGTCCGATAACACCCTTGACCTGGTCATCATCGTCCAAAACGATGAGAATCCCAGATGGAATGCTTACAAGACGCTTGCATCCTTCTACGAGTGTATCATCCAAACCAATGGTTACGTGTTCATCATCCAGTTCTAAATCAGCAACGGTTTCGCTCATGTGCGTTGCTAAACGTGACCGTTCAAGAGGGTTTTGACACTATGCGACGATTTTGATGATGCGGTCGCAACCTGTGCATTGTATCCGAATTGGGCGCAAATCGGAGGTCACTGGGTTTGAGGTCTGACATTGAGGACATGCGATTGTAGGGAAGTTTTCGACAACAATCTGCGGTTTTGCCTTCGATCCGCCTGGGGACCCAGTTCGAGGAGAAATAACGGCTGTTGCCCACCAGATGAGAACAATTCCACCGCTTGATCCTAGAATGTAGACTGCTTCAAATGCAAAAAAGAGCAACAAAAATACGATTGGAACGAGAATCATTTCAATCATGATTGGATACTTGGACCGATTTCTCACCATTCTAAAGGCCACAAAGAGACCTCCAGCAAGCATGAGTGTCATAATCAGTGTCATACTGAGAGGTGCATGCAGAATGGAAGTTGTTGGTCTTGATTCAATCCTGAAATTATCGGACTGTGTCAAATCTTGAACCGAGATTGTGGCTGATTCACCCCAAGGGAAACGAAAATAAGTCACTTCGATGTCATCATTCTGATAGACATCCATGTTGGTGAACGAAGTGAATCCACTCGATTTTACGTTGATGAGCAGATCATAGGACGACCACAACGGTGATGGTTGTGAGGTCATGAACGCACTGTCAAGGATACGGTATTCCGAACCTGAAACAATCGGTGTGAGGGAATCAATCCTCAACTTTACTGGTGCATTACGGACACGATTTTCACCCATCAAATCCAGTGTAATGGCAAAGGTCTGTGCATCGGAGAGGTCGCCCACAATCTCTTCGGATTCCAAACCGAGACCAAACTGGAAGTATGTGATGTAATACGAACTCATGAAGTTCTCGAATTGACTGATTTCAGCATTCTCAATAACACGACTTCCACGCTCGTCATCATTAACGTTCCCACCGTCGAAATTCTTCAGTACATTGGACAGTGGAATGGTTTCGTCACCTAGATGGTCGAGTCCCCAGCGCATCCAAAATGCCATTTCTCCTTCAATGGTCAGAATCGTGGTCTGAGCCAATCGAAGACCACCGTCCTCAGACTCGAGTTCCATCCTGATTGAAACGTCCAGTGGCGAACCTTTGCCGTTGGTTCGCAATGGCTCATTAAGAGGATAATAGCCTCCTCCGTCGCCTGAACCGTCAAACGTTTCAATCTCAAAGTTCGTAGAACCCGTCAGGATGAGACCTGCTTGAAGCTCGTAAGAGACAGAGACACCAACCGTTTCAATGCCGCCCTCAGCACCATCCCACGTCCAGATAACGAGGATGGCTTCACCCTCGAGGACCTCTGTTGGATCAACTGCTAATTCAACGCCATTGACACTCAGGGAAATGGACTTTGAAAAGACAAGTGCTTCCATCCCGAAAGGTGACTCAATACGGGCAGCGAAGTAGACCAAATCGCCCTCGACCTCGGGTTGGTCGAGTGTGAGATCAACGATGGGCAACTCAGCAGTAAGTTTGGAATCGTGTTCTTCGCTACCCCAGAAAAATTCCACTTTCGCCCCCGATGCAGGAACTGTGAAGACGAAGTTTCGTGCGCTAACACTGACAGAAATTTCGGATGTTCCACTCACGGGTACTTGTTCAACTGGGACGTCGATGGAAAGTGTTCCAGATCCTTGAGGCACGAACAAGGACTCAGCCGTCCCGAGGAAAGCTGTAAACGAGGAGCCACCAATCGTTACTGTAGCAGACATGTTGACGTTCGCACCACCAGCATCGGAGATGGTGTAGTCCATCTCAACCGTCCAAGTGGATTCGGGTACAGTACCTGGCCATGCGGATTCAAGACTCCACTTACCAATTTGCTCGGAGGATGTGATGGCTGTTTCGAACGATGTTGATGAAGATGTTTCTGAGAACAAGTCGGTGAACGGAGAAAGTGTTTGATCAGAGTCACCGAGGAGATAGAGGTCGATTTCTGTCGAATCACAGCACACTTTGGTGTCTTCTGCACGTGCGGTTGTACTCAGTGGAGAGTACGGTGCAAAGAGTGAGAGCATAAAGCAACTCAACAGAAAGAAGACTCGGCCTCGCATTCTCTCCACATCACACGGTCGAGAACGAGGCGTATAACATCAACGCTGTATTGTATAAGACTTCCTTGGATTTGGACTTAAAGTGCTTTGTCCAAAAGTGTTCCAAGTTCCTTTTCGAACAGGCCAATCAAAGCCTCACCAACTTCACCTTGCAATTCATCAGGCAAAAGTCGGAGACCGAGTCGAGTCGCAGCGCGAGTTGCCTTGAGTTCAGCATAGACGGAACGTGCCTTCTGATGGAAGTAGTAAGCAACCGCTTCTTTGATTTCGGCATGAAGATCCGGGTCCTCTTCGATTTTGTTTCGAATGTGTGCCTTGAGTTCATCCTTGACGATGTCTTTGAACGATTCGATGATCAAATCTTCCGTGGACATCAAATCCTGAACACGTTCTCGGATGCTACCTGTGAGTAATCGTTCAATCGCCATGATAATCCCAGCACCTTTTGGTGTTTCAATCCGTCGATGATGTTAATCGACCGGTTTTGAGGATTTCATCAGCCAATCGTCCAGCATGAAGGACAGCAGCATCGGCTTGTTTCGGCCACGTTTTTGTCAATCTGTAAAGAGACGTGGCTAAATCCGTTGATTCGTTTGGAATACGCATTCGCTTCCAAATCAACTCCTCAAGACGTGCGGTTGAGAGCCCCTCGTTTGAGAGCAAAGGCAAGGAAAATTCAGACAGTGCCTGAGCTCTCGTTGGTGCGTCCATTTCCATCCAGAGTTTCTGCAGCCGTTTCAGCCGGCGTGGTGATGCAAGAGGCATCATGTCGACACTTGCATCGGGAATCTCTGGCAAAGGTAGGACCTGAATTGTTCCTTCGTCACGTAGAAAATCACGAACAATGGTGTGAATTGGATCGATGGTCGTATCCAAGCTTTCCATCAACCATTGTCCACATCCGGCATATGGACGGCAACGTTTGGTTCGAGAACCATTCGTAGCAAGTACGGAAGCGATGACGGCACATTGCAAGACAGCATCGACTCGGCCTCTCCTCGATGTCGATGAGTTTCGAAACTCAACCTCAACCGGCTTTGGAGCAATGATGAGGGCATTTTCCATGCTCGTTTCCACCCGGTTCCAGGGATCAACAAAGAGAACATTGATGCCGGATTGTTTTGGTATCAAATCGACTTCATCCGGTGGAATGTGTGAATTTGGTGGAAGGATTCTCCGTGAATACGAAATGCCTCGGTCGAGGAGCGCAGATTCCAAAAAGCCGAGAGCAAGGACGGATGCCAAATCAGCTGTCGTTACAAGAAGCAACGAATCGGATTGAAGAAAAGCAACTGCATCGTTGATAACATCGTCAAGCGATGCAAACAAAGGTGCCTTGCGCAGGTCGTTCATGTCCGTCTCATGAAGCCCTTGACCCCGAGACAAATGAATGCTCCCAATCACTCGACGATGAGTCGGAGTTGGTCGCGCTTGTACTTCCAATCAGCGGAGAGTTTGCCCTCCGCCTTGTAGTAGTTACCAAGTCGACGAATCTTTGCTTCTGTCAATTCAAGGGAACGCTTGTTGTGAATGTCACGGTGATTGGTTGTGAGATGGTCGATGATAGCGACGGCTTGTCGCATGAGGTTCATCAGATCTTCTGGGTACGAACCGCCAAGGTCGTTCTCAGCGAGAACGGCTCCAATGCGCTTGCCAAGGACGAGGCGAGCGTTTGGGACTGCGTGCTTGTCACGAAGGACAATACCGATTTGTGATGTCGTCATGCCCTCTTTTGCATACTTGACAACGAGTGACTCAACTTCCTTAGCGTCCGTGTTGGACCAAGCAGATGCCTCTGTCATGAACGGCTTTGAGGAACCGCTTTTTCCTTTTCGAGATGAATACATTCGTGCCATATGGACCACTCGGAGCAATCTTGCGACCTGCTTGCCCTTCTTAACCACATCGCTTCAACAGGTCATCGCTTCTGATGCATTTTTGCTAAACGACCAGGCGTTCCAGCCCATTCCCAACCTGGAGCGAGTGCTCGTGCGGAACCAATTGCTTCACCGTTCTGCAGGACCAAGACATCCTGGCCGCGACGAATGTTTTGGTCGAACGCATCGATGATACCGAGATGAAGGTCACCTTTCCATTTGATATCAGAACGAAGCGTTACCGTTGGGAGTATGTTCAATTCGGACAACAATGGAATTGCATCCTTACTGAACGAAAAACCTGCTCGATCGAACAACCAAAGAGCGATCTGCTTGCCGTCTTTTTCAATTCTCCAACGTGGAGGTTTTCCACGGATTCGGCAATCGTTCAACCATGCATCACTCCCGTAGAGATACCGCGAAATGCTCTTGAATCGATCTAGATTGATTGACTCACCTTTTCGACGACGTAACTCAGTCGTTTGCTTGCAATGGAGGACTGCATCGGATAGGCGTTGTAATGCTCCTCGTGAACCAGACGACTCACCTTGACGCGTTTCGATAACCTCGATGCCTTCGACTTCGAGGAGGAGACCACTGTGGTTGACGATGCAAGAATAATTGTGGCGCTTCACAAGGGATTCTACCATGCTTTGCACACGATCTCGTTCATCTTGCGTCCAATCACCCGTTACTGGAATGTCGTAGAATCCTGCTGGCCAAACATCTTCAAGATCTCGAGGAACAAGACCGAGTGGTGAGGTGACCATGACCTCATGACACGCATTGCTACCAATGGCATCGATGAATTTTCGATGCGATTTTGACAGGCGATACGGTTTTCTGTCCGAACATGGTAACAGCACCAGAACGTTGTCCAGCCCCTCTGGAGTCTGATAGCGTTGTACCATGAATTCAACCCATGACGCTACTTCGGCATCAAGGTGGCTCTCCTGTGCCATGAATTCAATCGAGTCAAGGCCAGATGGATGGGCCCGAAGTACATCCGATTTTTCGTTCACCAATGCATCGAAATGACGCATGTGCTCAACAAGACGTGGACTGTTGAGGCTCTGTTGTTGAGCAAGACGACGCAAGCTACCTGTTTCGATGGCTGATTGAACAGAACGCAGAGCTTGTTGATAATGATGCAAAGCAACGTCCACACAGAGGGATTCACCTTCGAGAGGTTGCCTCGGGCCAAAAGCGGTCAAAAAGTGATCAGCACTCAGGGCAAATCGAGTTCTTGTGGTATCGAATAAGTCAACTCCAAACCAAGAAAGAACAGCAGCATTGTCTGGGCCACCTAAACCTGGCGTCCACAACAGTGCCCCTGGAAATCGATGCTTGAGCGTTTGAATTGCAGTGACAAGCTTTCCAGGTTGAGCTGCAAGTTGAACAGCGTCAACAAGGACGACAATGTTGGGTTGCATATCGGCATCCAACAGCGATGGATCGTGATGCAAACGTTGCCAAGATACGGGCAGTAGTGGCCCAGAATCTGCGGATTCTCCAGCGTTCGCCTCTTCCAGCGAAGGGGGAAGAACATGACCGACGGATGCTGTCATTTGAGGCCCAGGGCAATCAAACGTTGGTGGCATCAAAGCGAATTGGGTCGAGATGGTCATTTCAGCGGGAATGGTGCGTGTTTGTGTGCAATGAAACGCAGCAAGACCTCTGCACAGATTGTCATCGTCATCCGTTGATATGAGGCTGGGCGTTCGTACAGCAGGCGATGAGCGGTCACCTAAACCCCACACACGGCCATAGCGGTGACGATGAAGAACTGTGCGACCAAGTCCTTCTGCCATGTTGCCTGCTGAGGTGGTTTGTTTTTCAAAGATGCCACCGATTGCGAAGAAAGTGTTGAAAGACTAGGCCTTCGAGGAATCAACATGGAGGATAGCACGACCAGGCACTGGATGATTCCGTTGGTTTTGCTTGGACTTCTTCTTTTGAGTTTCACCAACCTCGTTCACGCTGACGAAGCATCAAGCGAGTTCATCATCGATGGTCGCTTGCAGATGGTCACGCTTGGAACAGGTGAAAGCTACCAGCAAACCATCAACGTCGATGAGGGAGCAATCGTCTCTGTCAACGTTGGTTGCAGTTCATGCCGAGTGCAACTCGATGCAGGAGATACGAGTATTTCATCCCCGACCTCGGTCGCTTTTGAAGCGACTGAGGCAACTTCCGTTCAAATCACAATTTCTTCATCCACTGCAGAGACGGTTTCAACCTCTGTTCTTGTTGCTGAAGATCAGACACATCTCGATCAGCGACCAAGTCCCGATTCAACAATCGACCTCGTCGATTCCTACCGATGCGAGAATCCGAGTGCATGTCTCGATATGCATCGAGGCAATCTCCAAACCATTCTCAACGGAGATTATGCATCGCTTGGTTTCGATGCAGGTGCGGTCAAATCCGATGCTGAGGAATATTTTGGATTCGAAGTTCATGCAGATGAAACCGTTGAATTGACACTCCATCACGCCTCCGATTCGATTCGGTTTGATTTCTACATGCAGACTGAAACAGAGGAGCAACTTTTCGATGCCGTAATTGAGAGCATGACCGCAACAAACCCAAACACCTTGGAGGAAACGGTTTACTTGGACATTGTAAAAGATGGCAGAATCATCGTCAAAACATCAACTGCTGCCCAATTTTCAGCTTATGCCATTCAGCGTACGATTCATGACGCACAACTGACCATGACCATTGATGAAGGTACATCACAATTCAAGCAAATCGGCCATGGATTATCCAAGAGCGCCTTTGCCATTGATCCAACCGGTGTCATCAAACTATCACCTGTAATCGAAGACATTACTGCAAGCGTTTCGCTACGCATTGGTGACGCATGGGTTGCTATGCCAGAGGTCCTTGTCCAACAAAACACTGTAGAGCGAGTCTACGTCTATCCGAACACGACGATGGCGATGCTCAACATCGAAAGCAGTGTACATTGGGTTGATGTCGTTTTGGAATCGACAGCAGATGGCAATACAACAAGCGACGCTCCAGCCTATCGCCCATCGAGTACTGATGAAACCAATTGGCCAATTCTCTACGCAGAAAATACCTCTGACTATTCTGGCGAACTGACCTTAGCAACAATGGATACATCCGATGTGTACCTCATTTCAGTTGATGGTTGGGTTGATTCTGAACATCGACTCCACATCGTTATCGATGGTAACAGTCCAGACCTTCGAGGTGTTGTTCAAGAGTTGGACCAGGAAACAATGGAGGTGCTGTCAGAACACGAACTGTCTCCCGATCTCTTCACGTACGACATGGATCTGTACATCACTTTGGGGCCAGGATTGCATTTCATTGAGTTCTATCACGTCAACGATTCAATCCTCCAAGATCAGAACTGGGGCAACGACCTTCACCCACTGGAGTACAACATTGATATCACGAAAGTAACCACTGAAATTGGTGAAGAACCATGGTTTGCCCCATCCGATGAAGCAAAGTTTTGGGGGACCACTGTTCGTTGGATTCTCGGGCTTGGCATGATGCTGCCGGCCGTTTATCTCGTGTACGCTATGCAAAAGACTCGACGTAATGCGGCTCGTATTGGTGCGATGAAACAGCGCCTAGCTATGTTAACAAATCTACTCGATGAAGGAACCAAATCACCGGAGCAAACACGAAAATCATTGGTTCGCTCTTTGGAAGCAGTAGCAACCCTTCCATGGGAATCTGCGATCGCTTCATGGGGAAAACCCCAACGTTCCTACACAACCGATGGAACGTCTATTGCAGTGTGGAATCTTGATTCACGTCTGGCAAAATCCCAAGGCAATTGGCCACTCCTTGTAGGTTTGAACACAGAAAATGAAACGTGGGACATTGCCGCATTCCGCTTTGATGCACCATACGGTCAAGCATTGTCTGTCGAACATGTTGAACCACGACTATTGCATCAAGGAGAGGAAGTCTTTGTCGACACCATTGCCAAAGGAACGACAATTTTCCTGACCATTGATCTCGCAGGAGAAGCGACACAAGTCGATGTTGAACTGAATGGCCATGTCGATGGTGTACCAAGAGGCATGAGGATTCCTACTGCTGTGACCCGATTTGGAGAAGAAGAATGATCATTCATTCGCCCTTCGCTCGGATGCATCATCAAGGATTCGTTGCACCTGATCACTGGGATTAAGGCTTGATTTCATCGATTCAAGTTGCTTCTTATCCGCCTTCGAAATCTTATCAGGAACGTGAAGTTTGAGCAAAACAACCACGTCACCGCGACCACTTCTGCGCATATGGGGTAAACCTCGTTTCTTGATTTCAAGGGTATGACCTGCGGATGAACCCGCTGGAATCACGATATCGAGTTTCTTCCCATCGATGTGGTCAATACTGATCTTCGTCCCCAACATCAAATCTGGATAACCAAGTGGGAGCGACATGATCAAATCCGAACCGTTTCGTTCGAACCAAGGGTGTGTGAGTACTTCGATCTCGATAAGGAGATCGCCATGCTGGCCTTGACCACGTTCCGCAGGTTGTCCTTGACCTCGCAAGCGTAGACGCGTGCCGTGTTCTGCTCCAGCCGGCACATTGAATCGAATGGTTTTCTCTTCGACGCGATGGCCTCGACCAGAACAATCAGTACACGGTGAATCGATCATCGAGCCACTTCCTCCACAATCGCGACAGTCTTGAACAACTTCGTTGACAAATGGACCTATCTGTTGTCGAACCCTTACTCGACCTTGGCCTTGACATTGTGAGCAGGTCGTTGTTTTGCCATCCTTGGCTCCAGAACCTGAACAGGTCTTGCACTCTGCAGGCAAATCGAGTTCAATCGATTCTTCACTTCCGGTCAAAACCGTGGCCAGATCGATACTGTGACGAACGAGAATGTCAGAACCTCGGCGTTCGCGGCTACGGCCGCGACCGCCACCAAAGAATCCCGAAAAGAAATCTCCTCCGAGGAGATCCTCCAGATTGATGTTGAATCCACCTCCAGAGAAACCTCCAAAGGGATTCCCAGCAGGACTGTCATGACCGAATCGATCGTAGTGAGCACGCTTGTCTGAATCCGAGAGAACGGCGTAAGCCTCCTGAATTTCTTTGAATTTTTCCTCAGCATCAGGCTCTTCGCTTCTATCTGGGTGATAGCGTCGAGCGAGTCGCCTGAATGCATTCTTCAGATCTTTTTCTGTCGCAGAACGCTCAACATCGAGAACTTCGTAATAGTCTCGTTTGTCTGCCAGCGTTCCACCCAATCGATGCCAACAGGCGCTCCACTAAAACCTCACGTTGAAATTAAGCAGAAAGTGTGGCACCACAGGATTGGCAGTAGCGTTCGGCCGGCGGATTACTTGCACCACAAGCAGAGCAGTTCCCAGTTGCAAAGCCTGTCATCGTCTGAACGCTTCCTCCACTCAACATGGCCAAGTCTTCGATGGACTCTTTGCGCTGAACAGGGATGGATGGAGTTTCAATGTTGGTTGTAGAAATGATTCCACCACCATCACTCATTGTCGTCATGGTCAGGTTATCATTTGATCGTGTATCAGACATTTCTTCTTTGATAGGAGCAACTGGACGTTGGGCAATAACCGGCGTTTGCTGTGCATTTGAACGTAGGCGTGAAAGGCGCTTATCTTCACGTTCCGAAGCT
>Ga0160423_10004133_pt1 | contig 11962 bp, 10 predicted proteins | sample CRUFie14St8metaG_FD_108191 | JGI IMG/M metagenome (GOLD analysis project Ga0160423, IMG submission 108191) | Marine microbial communities from the Costa Rica Dome - CRUD Field 142mm St8 metaG | ecosystem: Environmental > Aquatic > Marine > Oceanic > Photic zone | place: Costa Rica: the Eastern... | reverse complement strand
ACAAAATAAGCGCCTTTAGCAAAAACTGTCATTGGAACTTCATTGATAGAATCACAAATTTTTGAAATATATGGCAAAGCAAATTCTTTGTATTGTTCTTCGGATAGTATTCCTGCCCAACTATCAAATAACTGTACGATTTCTGCACCACATTCAATTTGAGCTTTTAAATACTTAATGGTGGTTTGGGTAATCATCTCTAACAGTTGATGAGAAAGCTTTGGGTTGGTGTAAAGCATTTTCTTTGCTTTTGAGAAGGTTTTACTTCCTCCACCTTCAATCATGTATGAGAATATTGTCCAAGGAGCTCCAGCAAATCCAATTATTGGAACTCTTCCGGCCAATTCATTCTTTGTTATTTTAATGGCTTCCAAGGTGTACCCTAGTTTTTCATATGGCTCTGGAATGATTAATTGGTTTAGGTCATTTTCCGTTTCTATTGTTTTTGGAAAATAGGGCCCTTTTTTTTCAATCATTTCATACGTAAGTCCCATTGCCTCGGGAACAACAAGTATATCACTAAAAATAATCGCGGCATCAACATCCAACAAATCAACTGGCTGTATTGTAACTTCTGCGGCTAAATGAGGGGTTTCAACCAATTCTTTAAAACCAGAGAGATTGGAGCGTAAATCACGGTATTCCTTTAAAATTCTTCCTGCTTGTCGCATAAGCCAAACTGGAGTTCTTTCGGTAGATTCTCCTTTTGCTGTTCGAATTATTAAGTCATTTTGATAGCCCATTACCTTAATTTTGCTGCAAATTTAATTATTTAATGGGTATTCAGAGGTCATTAAATTGTAAACTTCTGATTTTACCCGTATTGATTTAATGCAGATTTTTTAATCTTCATCAACTTTTCCAAGTTGGAATATTTCAGTTCTACCAATGTATGATCTTGCAACTATATAATATTCAAAATCATTGATTTCAATTAAAATATAATATTGTTTCGGAGTTGCTCTTGCTTTAGTTAAATCATGCATAAATTCCACATCTCCATCTCTTAGAGCATGCTTTACTTCCAGTTTTGTTAAATTTAGAGTGTTCAGGGAAGTAGACGCAGAATCAACAAATTCAATTTTTTTTGGATATGTTTTATTCTGTGCATTTCTAATTTCAGTAAGCATTGAAATCACCTTAGGGTTGGGCAGCCAACTCAAGTACTTTTTTAAAGGCTTGTCTTGCCTGACAGAAAGCGTGAAGAGTAAAAAAGCCGACATTATTCCGGCGCTTGAGAAAAAAATAAAAAATCTTCTACCTCTCGTCATAGGATAAATATACTAATTAAAGAGCTTATCTTGAATAGCTTATTCCAATAACATTAATCGATTATTCCTATGTTTTTTAATTTTGTAAAATAAATTATTTTGAAAACAAGCTCAGAAGGAAAATTCCATCAGCAACTCCACATATTGTGGTTTCCATGGTTTGAAAATCTGTGTCATCATCATAAAACACAACTTTTTCAGTGTTGAACTTTTCACTTTCGAAGGCTTCTTTTGATAGTGAAAACCATTTAACATTGGATAGGTGTCCTTCCATATCCCCTGGGCCTTCAGCAATTGCTCCAGTTGGAAAAAGATTTTTTTGAAGCTTATACGTTTGAGAATATATGTTTTGAACAGAATTGGGTATGTTTTTAGAAGCTAAAAATGAAGCTCCCCAATTGTTTTTTCCAAAGGTGTAGTCAACAACCTCTTGCGCTAAATAGCTAAATGTATTTTGTTTAAGTAGATTATCGTGTAAAATTCCCGCTGAAGCAACTCCAAAAAAGGAGTAAAGGCTTCCCCAGGTATAATCATGAGGAACCATCCAGATATTATTTATATCTGTGGCTTTTTTTTCAAAATATTCAAGTTCAGAAATTAAATAATTGGAACTCCTTGAATAATATATGCCTGCTCTGGAATGCGCAATCATATTAAAATCAGACCAAGAAGCCCAATAGCCTTTTCCTGCTAAAGATGAATAGTACTTAACTTGATATTCATAATATTTTTTCCCTGTTGTTATTGCTAGTTCTGATGCTGATAGTAGCATATTGTCGAATGGACTTTTATCCGCGTAAAAGACTTCATGATTTTTTTCAAACCAGTAAACGCCTTTGTGTTTTCTACTCATTTCAAAAAGTTCCTCTGATTTTTGTAGATAAATTTTTGCTTGTGTAGAATCTAAAGGTAAAAACACACGGCTAGCAACAGCAAATGATGCTGAAGCAAAAGCAATTTGGCACCGTGAAAGAGATGCATACGCATATCGATATGGGTTCGTATCATCTTTGGGGAGTCTAATACCAAGTTCATGGTCTCTATTGTCGCCTACCTGCAAAACGAAAGTAGAATCATTTACATAGCATTTTTCAAGAAAATTCAGCCCAAACTTGACTTCATCTAAAAGATCATTTAATTGACTTTTGGAATATTTTTTATAATTAAATATAGATGGGTTTTCTTCATATGCCCGGAGCAACTGGTAGCAAGTGTATGCATTTGTTAAACTAAATTTCAGATAATCTCCAGCGTCGTACCATCCTCCCGACACATCAACTTTTAATTCAGTTTCCCGCCATTCTTTTTTTTCATTCACCTGAGCAAACAGAATAGCTGAGCTGTCTCGAAAATGTCCTGGTTCACGGTCAATAGACTCATGTGATGAACTTCTTTGTTGCCTTAGGTATCTAAGAACCTCTTTGATGTATTTTGTGTAAGGGTTCGAATCTATGTTTATTGGATATGATTTTTCTTCAAAATTGAAATTTAGTAAGCCATTATTTTGAACAGACGAGAAATCTACTTTGTAGTTATATGGAAAATTAGTGTGGTCGCCTTTACCTGTTATTGATTTTTTTATCACTCCGTTAAGTATGATAGAATCTCTGAAGGATATTGACCAGGATTTACCGTTTATAGAATGAGAGGAATTAATGATTAAACTTTTTTTGCCAAGAGTTTTATAACCCGCCTGGTTATATCTTATAAAATATTCTTGTGCTGATATCGAGGATGTAACAAATAGTCCAAAAATTAAGAAAGTAGTTTTCATTTTTGTTCAGATTATAAGGTCAAAATTCAAAAAGAATATATTTTACGCGGTGTAACGCAATGTGTTAATGGTATATCGTAATCATTAATGTTTTCTATGATATTACAGGGATCAAAAAGACTGATCCCAATTCTTTTTGCATGGGTATTTTCGGAAGCAAAAAAACGATCGTAAAATCCTTTTCCATAACCTACTCGATACCCTTTAAGGTCAAAAGCCAAAAGTGGAGTGAATATAATATCAATAGTTTCATTTTTTTTCCAAACCGGGTTAATTGGTTCTGTGATATTATTCTTTGTTTGTTTTGTTTTGGTTTCAGGCTTAAATTCCGCAGTTTTTAGTGTGCTGTCTTCAAAGTTACTTACAGGAACAAAAACATTAATGTTATTTTCCCAGCAATATTGAATAATTGGCATAGTGTCAATTTCACATTTTGAACGTATTGGTAAAAAGCAGTGAATACATTTAGGCCTGTATTTTTTTATAAGTTCTATAGTTTTTTTAACAAGCGTTATTGATTCTCTTTGAAATTTCGAAGAAGATAATTTCTGTCGTTTTATTAAATATGTTTTTCTAAGTAGATCTTTTTTCAAAATAATATTTTCAAAATATAGTGTAAAAATAATACAAGAATATTTGTTTAGTTGAAACTTCTTTTATTACATTATAAAAGAACAGGATTGACAAAAAAATTGTCAAATAAAAAAAACAGAAATGACTGAATTAAAAGAAGGAGACAAGGCGCCTGATTTCAAGGCACTTATTGAAAATGGAAGTGAAGTTTCACTTGCTAATTATTTAGGAAAGAAATTGGTTTTATATTTTTATCCAAAAGATAATACCCCTGGATGTACTGCACAGGCTTGCAATTTAACTGAAAATCAAGAACTTTTAAAAAATGAAGGTTTCGAAATTCTGGGAGTAAGTGCCGATTCAGCAAAAAAGCATCAAAATTTCATTTCCAAATATGACTTAGGCTTTTCGTTGATTGCTGACGAAGCTAAAGAAGTGATTAAAGCTTATCAAGTATGGGGTCCTAAAAAGTTTATGGGAAAGGAATATGATGGTATTCATAGAACGACTTTTGTTATTAACGAGCAAGGAGATATTGAACGTATTTTCACAAAAGTAAAAACCAAAGATCACGCAAATCAAATTTTAGAATCATATAAATAGAATACAATGGCTGAAGGAAATCAAGAAAAATTAAAAGCTTTACAAATGACAATGGAGCGTTTGGATAAAGCTTACGGGAAAGGAACTGTAATGCGATTGGGAGACGATTCCAAGCAGGATATTGAGGTTATCTCAACAGGGTCAATCTCGTTGGATTTAGCGTTAGGAATTAAAGGTTTACCTAAGGGTCGAATTGTTGAGGTGTATGGTCCGGAGTCCTCAGGTAAAACAACTTTAGCTATTCATGCTATCGCCGAATCACAAAAAAAAGGAGGCATTTGCGCCATAATTGATGCAGAGCATGCTTTTGATCGATTTTATGCGGAATCTCTAGGGGTTAATACGGAAGATTTATTAATTTCCCAGCCCGATAATGGAGAACAGGCCTTAGAAATTGCTGATAATTTAATTAGTTCTGGAGCCATTGATTTATTAGTAGTTGATTCAGTTGCTGCATTAACACCAAAAGCAGAAATTGAAGGTGATATGGGGGATTCTAGAATGGGACTTCAGGCGCGTTTAATGTCTCAAGCATTGAGAAAATTAACTGCCACAATCAAGAAAAGTGGAGCTTGTGTAATTTTTATAAATCAATTGCGAGAAAAGATTGGAGTAATGTTTGGAAATCCTGAAACAACAACTGGAGGTAATGCCCTTAAGTTTTATGCCTCTGTTAGAATTGATATTAGAAGAATCAGCCAGATTAAATCAGGAGATGAGGTGGTAGGTAACCGAACTCGAGTAAAGGTTATTAAAAATAAGTTAGCGCCACCTTTTAGAAAAGCTGAATTTGATATAATGTTTGGGGAAGGGTTTTCTAAAGCAGGCGAGATTATCGATTTAGGGGTTGAAAAGGGAATTGTCAAAAAATCAGGCTCGTGGTTTAGCTATGGTGACACAAAATTAGGACAAGGTAGGGATGCTGTAAAGGCTCTTATTAAAGATAATGAAGAACTAGCTGCAGAATTAGAAGAGAAAATTTTTGCTGCTATAGAATCTGGTGAATAGTGTAAAGTTTAATCGACTTATTAAAGGGCGTTCCTTTGAATGCCCTTTTTTTATATTTGATGAATGGTTTTGTGTTCAATAAAAATTTGTAAAAATCTTAAGGCATACGTTAGCCTTTGTATCGGAGCTAAAGTCATTCTTTTCGTATTGGTTTTGAATTCATGTAACTCATTGAATAATAATGATTTGTATTTATTCAAAGGCAAAGATTTTTTGTCTGAAGGAAATCTTGATTCGGCTCAGTTTTATTACTATAAAATATTAGAGTCAGACTCTAATAATAGTATTGCGATAAATAAGCTTGCAGAGATACATTTTCGAAAAGTCGAAATTGGAAAGGCTCTTACTTTTTTCAATAAGTCTATTTCCATAGATTCAACTAATGCAGATGCCTATTTTAAAGTGGCTGAAATAAAATTATTTCTAGGTGATTATAAAAGTGTGTTTAGAAACATTAACAAAGGACTTAGAATAAACGATAGAAGGCCAGAGGCATATTTTATGAAAGGAGTTGCATATAAATATGTAGGAGATACAAATAAATCCATATCAAGTTTTAAAACAGCGGTTGAATTGGAGCACGATTTTGCTAAAGTATATTATGAATTGGGTTTGCTTTTAACACTTCAAAACGACTCGCAAGCAATTGATTACTATAAAAGAGGTATTGAGGTTTCTCCAAAGGATGCTGGGTTAAAGTATAGTTTAGCATGGTCTTATGATCAGTTTGACAAATACAAAGAGGCTGATAAAATGTATGCTGTCGTCCTAAAACAGTTTCCATCCTTTACTCAAGCTAAATCAAATTACGCAGTATTTAAATACAAATTAAATCAGATTGATACAGCATTATTGTTATGCAATGAGTTATTAAAGGATGATTCATTGAACTATTCCACGCTCAATTTAAAAGGGACTATTCTTAAAGAAAAAGGTAGGTTAAATGAATCACAAAAAATTAAGGACAAACTGCTTTTGATTGATTCAGCATTAGAATTCTAAGTGAAATTTTACCACTTTTATAATCAAGGTGCAATCCATTTATCCTTTGTAATCATGAGAGCTTCCTGAACGGTAATTCTTGATCCATCATTATATGCGGTAACAAACGAACCATTTATTTTATATTTTGATTTGGCAGTGCCTCTATGATCTCTAGCAGACATATATTCTTTAAAATCTCCAACAGTATATTTATGCCATCCTTCATGCATATTTAGATATATTTTTTCTTTAATATTATGATTTTGAACAAAGTAGTTGGTTTCTGTCTTTTTTCGAAGTGCGCATATTTGAATTCTATAATTTACTTTATGATTGCTCGTTACTTCATTTGTTGAACTTGTATTGTTGTTTTCCGTCTGAATTGCATTTTTGTCCTCTATAGTAGCTGTTGTATTATTAACTGGTGTTGTTTTTTCATTTTGTAGTGTGTTTTTTTCTTCACTAGTAGCTACTGTATTATCTGCTACTGTATTATCTGCTGGGGTGTTTTCTTTTTCAGTTGATGTACTATTCGCTTCTAATGAATTGGTGTTGTTTTCTGATTTATTTGTTACTTCCTGATTTGATTTTGTTTCCTCATTTGAAGCTATTGTATTTTCAATATTGGTATTTTGACTTTCTTTTTGATTGTCAGTTGAAGCGGATTTCTGATCGACTATAGCTTCATTACTGGTGTTTTTTGCAGGTTCTTTTTCTTCATTAGAGTCTATTACCTTGTCCGAAGTATTATTGTGCTGAGTTGTTTTTTCTTCGTCAGCAGATGCTGTCGTTTCATCATTACTGTTTTGTTCGATTACAGCAGTTTGAATATCCTGTTGAGTATTTGTAATTTCAATTGATGTTCCATCGATTAACGCATTTTTAGTAACATCGCCATCCAAATAAGACATTTTTCCATCAATTACTTTATTGCCATTTAAGTTCTCATCAACCATGATTTTATAGCTTACCGTGAACTCATTATCGGAGGGTAGAGTCATCCATAAGAATTTTACTTGATTTCCTTTTTGGCTAAATATTGCACCATTATTTTCTACTTCTTGAGCAGTAAATCCATCAGGTATATTTTCTATTATTTTGCCTACTCCGGATACGTTAGATTTTTCAACTTTAAGAGTAACTAAAAATGTTTTTCCAGGATTTATTTTCATAGCGTCAAATGCGCGTGAGCAAGAAAGTTCAACTTTGGATGGGCTTACATTTGAATTGTTTATTGAAACACCATTATTCTGATTAGATGCAATAGTTGGAGATGTTGGTTTAGATTTCGGAGTAATTTTAAATGTAGGTGATATAAGTTCCTTGTTCTTTCTTTCTCCTTCGAGAACATAAGATATTTTACCTTTGAAATTGTAATCTCCTACCAATGATGTATCACAATCAATTTTTAGCTTCACATTAAATTTTGGGTCAGCTGGTAATGAAATCCAAATGAGTTTTATCTTTTGGTCATAAAATGTAAATGTTCCCTCTTTTCCCTCATAAAGTTTGGCACTAAAACCTTCTGGCAAACTTAACTGTAGTTTGGCGAAATCAGTTATATCGCCTTTATCAATTTCAATATCCATAATGAAAGATTCTCCAGCTGTTACTGTTGACGGAGCGTTAAAGGTTACATTTATTTCGGATGGTGTGAATAAGCTCGCTATACTTATTAAAACAAACGACGATGCAATAAATAGACTCTTCATACAAGCTGTTTTAGCCCATATACAAAATTCAAAAACTGATGCTAAACAAAATACAAATTAGCAATGTCTTTGTAAACTAGCATATGGATAGATGATCCCAAACAAATCTAACGGTCCAATACTAGTAATGCTTTAATCTTTCGCGATTCTTTTTCACACAGATATGTGTAAAAGCATTTATCAATGACATCTGTATTTAAAAATGCTTTCAAAAAAAACCATCCAAGTTGGATGGTTTTTAATTTTTTTTCTATTCGTGATGCTATATTTTCTTAACGTTGGCAGCCACTAAACCTTTTGGTCCTTTCTCTAATTCAAAAGTAACTTTATCTCCCTCAGTAATTTCTCCTTCTACTTTATTGATGTGCACGAAATAGGAATCTTTTGAATTGTTGTCTTTTATGAATCCATATCCTTTTTCATCATTAAAAAAAGAAACTTTCCCTTGAAGGGCTTCTTCTTCCATATCAATGGACTGTTTTGAGTAATCTAAATTGATGTTTTCAGCCTTGATTTTTGTTTTTTTAGATGGATCTGGTGGAGTGTCTACAATTTGACCAAACTCATCAACGTAGGCAATCATATCTTCAAATTTACCACCCGTGGCGTTCGATTTTCTTTCTTCTTTTCGGAGTGCTTTTTCCTCTCTTTTCTTCTGCCTTTTCTTTTCTCTTTCTTTTTTTCCAAAAGTCTCTTGTGATCTTGCCATAGGATTTGTTTTATATGCAGTAAATTTAAATACTTGTTTGTAAAAAATCCAATATTTTTTTCTTCAATTCTTATACTTTGGAATACCTTTTTACCATTATAAAGATACAGTTTATTGTGTGTAATGTAAAGAAGAAATCTTTGTCCTTGTAAGTTTCCGTCTTTGATAAAATAGCTTTAGTCTAAACTATTTACGAATAAGCCTCTTTGTCGGATAGCCTCGTACATAATTATTCCTGCTGCAACGGAAACATTTAAGCTCTTGGTTTTTCCAATTAAAGGCAATTTTGCAGTAGAATCACTTTTTGTAATGTTTGAAATAGCAATTCCGGATTCTTCATTTCCTAATATAATACCTATTGGAAGGGCATAGTCAACCTCAGTATAGTTAACTTCCGATTTTTCAGTACAGGCAATCAAATGTATGCCAGAGTTTTTTAAAAATGGAATTATAGAATCTATTCCAGAAACTTTACATATTGGAATGTTGAATATAGCTCCAGTGGATGTTTTAATGGTTTCTCCATTAATTTGGGCAGAACCTTTTTTGGGGATTATGATTGCATCAACTCCTGCACACTCAGCAGTTCGAACAATTGCACCAAAATTTCGAACATCAGAAATTCTATCTAGTATAAGAAGAAAGGGGTTTTTTCCGCGTGCAAATATTTCAGGAAGAATATCCTCTATTTGTTGAAACTCAATGGGAGCAATAAAGCCAATTATGCCTTGATGGTTTTTTCGTGTTATTCGATCCAGTTTTTGTTGAGGTACTTTATTTACAGCTATACCCTTTTCTTTTGCAATGGCAATTATTTCCTTCGCTAGAGAGTTTTTTAGTGAGTTTAAAATCAGTATTTTGTCGAAGTTTTTTCCTGATTCTAAACCTTCTAGAATAGGATGTATTCCAAATACTAAGTCAGTTTTTTTTTCAAATTCCACGTGCTATTCCTTCTTTACAGGTTCTAAAGTTAAATTTTCTCCATCAAATGATGCGAAGTGCGGGTTTCCAGAAAACCACTCACCAAGATTAACATATCGAGAGTTTTTTTCTTTAATATCTATGTCAAGAACAAGGTGACGATGACCGAAAATAAAAAAATCGTAATGTTCTTTTTTAAGAATTTCTTTAGCGTAAATATAAAGCCATTCATTTTCATCTCCCGTAAACTGTTTTCCTTTTTCGAGATTTGAGTTTCGAGATTTAGTACTCCATAAATTACCAATTCCCATTCCTAAATTGGGATGAATACGGGCAAAGAGCCAGTGGCAAAATTTTGAATTAAAAAATAATTTTAGAAATTTATAGAACCTGTCTCCTGGTCCTAATCCATCTCCATGTCCAATAAAGAATTTTTTGCCATTCCATTCTTTTAAAATTGGATTTCTATGAATGGAAATACCAATTTCTTTTGGTAAATAATTAAACATCCACATGTCGTGATTTCCGGTAAAGAAATGAACAGGAATACCTGCGTCAGTAATTTCTGCAATTTTACCGAGGAATCGTATAAACCCCTTTGGAACGGTGTGTTTGTATTCGAACCAGAAGTCAAAAAGATCTCCTACCAAATATATTTCTTGTGCATCTTTTTTAATACGATCCAGCCACTTTACAATCATTTTTTCACGGCGACGACTTTCTTCGTAATCAGGAATACCCAAATGAAAATCCGACGCAAAATATATTTTTTTCCTTTGCTTCATTATTGAAGGATATCGTATAGTTTGTTCATGTTAAACATGAATTTAATTCTTCTAAAATAATTAAATTCATTTTCAGAAGTAGTTGGATCATCTCCAAGGCCAGCCATTTCATAATCATTCATAATGGCCTCTGAATAGCCTATTGGGAAGTATATTTCAAAGTAATTCCGTTTTATGTTAAGTTGGAAACCATAATCAAATAGAAGGGGAGATTTTAATGTTCCTTCATTATAACTATTCCATATTCTATCTGTAGTTCCAAAATCTGTATAAAATGAGATGAATTTTGTTGGTAATGGAATAACTAAGTTTAAACTGCCTATCCAGACGGTTGAATTAATAGTACTTACTCCGCTTTTAAACCCTCCATCTTGCATATGGATCTGTTGACGACCTAAACTTGTTCCATTAGTAATGAATCTTCCATATGTTGTATTGTCGAATAAATAATCAGGCGTACTGTATTCAAAGTTTTCTAAATCAGAGGAAGCCACAATTGTTCCATTGTTGGCTGTTAAATTGAATCTTTCGGTATTTGCATTTAAACTTTGCAAAAAACACCCTGCAAAACCACGAAGATCAATTTTTTGTAAGCGACTATTTATGGTTAAACCGTAGTTGAATTCTGTTGTTAATTTCCAATTTTGTTCAAAGGCTTGCAGTTGTATGTTAGTTCTGTAGGGGTTAATTGAACGGTTGTTTTTTGTTTTAAAATTGAAAGTTATGTAGTTTTTCATTTTTGATGCTCTTCTATCAAATGAAACTCTTGAGTTTGTCAATCTTGCTTCAAAGTTCGATTTTAATTTCGATCTGGCGTTTTTCTTGGATAGCATAAAGTTTAATCCCGCTTCTAATTTTTCTATTTGTCCGGGAACTATACCTATATCAAGACCTTGTTTTTTATAAATTAAATTAATATTTACTTTATTGAAATATTCCGAAGGATAAATTGAATATGTAAATTGTCCTGAACCAACTAGTTTATTTGTTCCAAAAGAAAATTGAGGCAAAAGAAAATATCGAAACTTTTGTTCTTGAATACTGAGATTACTTGCAGCGGTACCCAATTGTAAATTGTCGTGTAAATTATATCCAAGAATTGGCAAGAAGTGAATTTGTGTTTTATCGATTTTGTTAAAGTTGTAGAGTCGTGTTGCTTCAAGAGGTTCAATTCGTTTTAAAATATTAAAAAGTGAAAAACGATTGTTTTTTCGATTGATTTCGGGGATGTCATGATAGTAATCAATAATAATTTCATCATAATCTCCGTTTGGAAAATAGAGCTCCTTTGTATCATAAAATCCATCGAACCATGCTGTTTTAATTACTTTTCCATTTTTAATTCCACTGAGAACAACAGGGGAGGCAACATCCCCAACATTGCTTATTGTAACGCTAAACTTCTTATTGTCAAGTGAATAGCCTGCATGATTGATTTTGTAATCAATTGGATAACTTGTTTTTAACAAATCGTCGAAAAACCAATCGAGATTTTTTTTGGTATGTTTTTCGAATACAACTTTAAGGTCTTTTGGAGAGGGATGTTTAAATTTCCAAGTCTGAAAATAGTCTTGCATGGCATTATCAAATGTTCTTTTCCCTAAATACTTTTCTAAGTAATT
>Ga0160423_10004132_pt1 | contig 11963 bp, 11 predicted proteins | sample CRUFie14St8metaG_FD_108191 | JGI IMG/M metagenome (GOLD analysis project Ga0160423, IMG submission 108191) | Marine microbial communities from the Costa Rica Dome - CRUD Field 142mm St8 metaG | ecosystem: Environmental > Aquatic > Marine > Oceanic > Photic zone | place: Costa Rica: the Eastern... | reverse complement strand
GCCTTTACCTTGTGGTAGCAAGCGTCTTTCTTTGCCTTCATTATGAGTGATTTACGAGTTTAAACTCCGCCTTCTCCACCGCCTTAGCATGTGGCTTGTAATCTCCTTTCATAAGAAAATATCTCCCTCGATCCACCATCCAATGATACCCAGCAGGAGGCGCAACAGCTTTCTTAGCGCTGCTGATATTAAGTTCCCCACCTTTATTTTTCTTTACTGATTTCATTAGCACTTCCATCTTCTACGTGCCTTACAAGCTCTCTTGTCTGGAGTCTTGCGACAGTCGATTCTAAACTTCTTAATCTGCCCAAGGTTACGAGCGCAGAATGAGCGCTTCCTTGGCCCACCACCTGGTTGTGGGGCCTTGAGCTTGGAACCAGTCTTACGATTGATCATGGCGCGGCCCTTAGCCGTCAACCCACCCTTCTTACTTTTGCATCCATTCCCAATGGTGCAGCCAGACATGGCACCTTTGCTTTTTTTCTTTACCCTAGGCATAAGGCAAAGATAATAAAAACAAAAAAGTCAGATAAATCTGTTCTTTAGTGCGTTGTAATTCTGCAAAATTTCGTCTGCGGAGAGAACCCTGTTATAGACTTTGCAGGAGGATATGCCGCCGTTTTGCAAGGGGTCAGCAGAGCTAAGGCCTCTCGCGCCAACCCTAATATTGGTTCCTGATCCCAAAGCAGAACTAAGCACTGTTGAGCTGCTACTGTCTAAGCTACCGTTTATATACAGTTTAGATCCATTCGTGGAATCATAGGTGCAAGCCAAATGATACCAAGTTCCCGCAGAAAGAGTAGTTGATGAGGACTTTAAAACTATAGATTTCGTGCTGTCAGATTCATTATTGGTAAACGCAACAAATCTAGGTTTCTCGTCAGATTCTACGTTCAATAAGAATCTTCTATCCGACCATGAGTCTGTGGCGGAAGCGAACAAGGATTGTCTACCAGATGAAGCATTGATATAAAACCAGCATTCAGCCGAAATCTCAGCACCAGAAAACGACCCCGTTCCGTTATGCCAATCGTCAGTCCCGTCGTAAATAAAATATCCCCCTTTTGAAGAGCTGTAAGTGGGGTTGCCATTTTCAGAAAGAGAAACGGACTCAACCAAATCCGTTAATGTAGTCCCAGACCCAGCATAGCTATCCGCATTCCCAGCATCTACACAAAACACTAACCCGTCTGTAACGATGCTATTTCGATTCTTTACGCTCATACGAAACGGTTTTTGAGTGCGTTGTAGTTTTGAGTGACCTCAGCAGAAGACAATACTTTATTATACGTTTTTGCTACGGCTATATTTCCAGCAAGCGGCCTTAATCCAGATGATTCATCTGCTCCTAATCTAATTCCAGAAATGTTCCTCAATGTTCCGATAAAGCTAGCGGTCCCTACAGAGGACCCATTCACATAGAGTTCTATCTGGCTGCCAGAAAAAGTTGCCGCAACGTGATTCCATGCATTTACCGTTCCATTAGCCGTTGTAGTCCCTATTCTGTGAATTTGACTTGAAGTGTTTGTTGCGACCCAATCAAACCCCAAGGCGCTGTCACCTATATCCCAATAAAGCAAGAAAGAAGAGTTAGACAAAGAGCCAAGCCACTTACCCATCACGGTCTCGTCTGAACTGCTGCTTGTTGGGTAGACCCATGCCTCAAGGGTGAAAGCGCTTAATGCTGAAACATTAATTCCAGTAATCTCTACGTAGTCGTTACTACCATCAAAATCTATGTAGCCTCCATTATTCGAACTGTATGTAGGGCCGTTAGTTAGGGTCGCAGTTGCATCCCCAGAGAGGTCTGCCCAATCAGTACCAGACCCAGGATAGCTATTATCGTTAGCCGCATCCACGTAGAACACCAACCCATCCGTTACTATGCTTTTCCCGTAGCTGTAGCTCATACGAATCTGTTTTTAAGGGCGTTGTAGTTTTGGAGGATTTCGGAGGCGGAGAGAGCTCGGTTGTAAATCTTTAAGGCAGCAATTTTGCCGTCAAAAAAGTTACCCTGAGTGTATCCTGTTCCATCTGTATCAAGACCTATGTATAATGGCTGACCAGAGGCATACGACAAAGTGCCAGTACCTCTAGTTCCAGTTCCATTAGCAGCTCCATTGTAGTAAAACCTAGCGGTTGCACCATCTCTTACTAAACAGGCGTGGACCCACGTATTTAGAGGAACATCATTGTCACTCGCGGGCCATTTACCGCTAGCTCCGTCTGAATTATCAAACGTACATGACAATTTTTTGGCTGTGAATGCAGACGTTGTAGAAGTTGCTATATAAAATATTACTTCGTTTCCCCCACTGCTATTGGGGGACATACATATAGTAGAATCATACGCATCAATATTTATCCAGGCATCTATTGTCATATCATTGGTGGGCATAAAATCAGAAGCCGTACCCGCCGAAACGTAATCATTAGTGCCATCGAGCACAATGCTACCCCCGTTATTAGAATCAAACGTAGCACCATTGGTCAACGTACCGTCGTTACTCCCAATTAAATCACTGCAAGTAGTCCCGCTACCAGGATACGAACTACTGTTCCCTGCGTCCACATAGAATACTAGCCCATCGGTTACGATAGGTGCATTATTTGCAAACCCACCCATTTAGACGTCTGCGTTAGGATCGGTCCAGTCAGTCCCAGCAAGCAACGCAAGAATCTCTGCGTGAGTGTACTCTTGACTGCGCGTCGTCAATGCCGCTACTGAGGCAGGCATGTCACTTTCGTACTTCACGAAGCTCTGCGTGTTAGCAACGTTCTTTCTAATTGTATCTGCTGACGTCTCCATAACCTCAGAGAAGTCGATCGTATCCACCTCTGTGAGGTCAAAGATTACGTAGTGTCTGTTTTCGAAATGCATTGTAGTTAATTTAAGACTCCCAGTTAGAAGGATCTGGATCAGGTTCAACTAATGAGTAAATATAGTTCACCCTGTCTACCAGAGCGTTTACTACTTCAGACAAATTACTCTGATCTGTCTCTAACGACGGGATCTTGTCTAGAATCCCTTTATATTGATTGTTTGCTGGCATAATTACGTTACTGTTACTTCGATCATAAACACAGTTTCGTAAGAGGCAGAAGGGTTTGTTGGTGCGTGACCAACAATCAGTATGCCCGTATCCTTATCTCCACTGTAGGATATGTCAGAGTTAATTAAGATTGGTTTGATGGTGGCACTTGTAGAATCAAAGGTGTACTCTATCTTTCCTCTAAATGTGCAAGTTGTTGTTCCAAATCCAGAGATGTCTGTCTGATCAAAGGTCCAAACTTCCATGTGTTGAGTCTCACCCTCGGCATTGGCGTTGTAAGCCCTGATGTTTCCCCTCAGGTTAATTTTAGAGAAGTTAATTCCAGGGAGTAAATATCCTGTAGATATTGCATAATTATTAGCTGAAAGCGTATCCCCAACCGAAGGTGTACCAGACGCAAACGTAAGGAGGTAGTTGTTGGAGGACGTTTGATGCCTGCCTAAGGATTGACCAGACATAGAAGATCTCCACTGCGTTCCGTAAGTTGCCTGACTTGCCTGTCCGCCTTTACCAGAAATGCAGCCCTTATAGAAGTTTAGGTTGGGGATGTCAACGCCGTTTGTGGTATTGACTGTGATTTTTGGAAGGCCAGAAACGTCGTTTACACTGAATATATCTCCGCTAGTAGAGGTGTCCACCTGGAAGAGGTCGTGCGTACCGTCATGGATTGTGAAGGTGTCTGGAGTCCCTGTAGGGTCCAGCTCGATATCGAGGTTGTACCCGTTGGTGTCAATCGTTCTGTCAGCGTTAAGAGTCTGATCAGCAGTCCCTATACCTCCGCTACCTACGCTTCCTGACGAAGCCTCAAGACTAATCTTACCAGTGCTGTTGTCGTAAGTGAGTACGTAGTTGTCCTGACCGCTACCTACAGTCTGGTCAACGTCGAACTTGAAGTTGCCAAGCAGGACATCACCCGTACCGTTTGGTTCAATGTCAATATCACCATTCGAGGTGCTTACAATCTTATTGCCATTTACATCCAGGTTTCCACCTAGTTGAGGCGTAGTGTCCTCAACTACATTTGACAAACCCCCAGAGGGATTGTCTACAAACTCGATTGCATTCCCAACAGAGTTTACCTTCAAGAATTTACTAGCGGTAAAACTACCAGGAGTATCGCTGAGGCCCACAAATGTTGAAGACCCACTACTTCCAGCGGCAGCGATCGTAATGTTATTGGCATCCGTATGGGTAAGCGTTATGTTTGAACCAGCGTTTATGGTTATGTCTTGAGTGCCAGACCCAGCCCCACCCGTTGTGTTTCTAAGTATGATATCGTCTGAGCTATCCACAAAAGACAGCGTAGTCGTATTCTGAGTGTTTGTATCAGAGGTTTGAGCAACCCAGTCTAAGTTTCCGCTACCGTCAGTCTTCAAAACCTGGTTTGAACTGCCATCAGTATTTGGAAGTGTTAGCGTGTACGAGGCTCCTGCTGAGTGGGGTGGCCCCTTAATTACAATGCCATGGCTATTCTGCTCGCAGTTCAGAACAAACTGACCAGCACCTTTATCAGAGTTACCCTTGAATACAACCTTACCCGTGCCGTTGGGGTCTAAACCTATATCGTCGTTTGACGTTGAAACGATATCTTGACCATTGACATCAAGGTTACCACCAAGCTGTGGGGATGTGTCCAAAACAATGTTGGTTCCTCCATCCGCTCCATCCGCTCCATCCGCTCCATCCGCTCCATCTGCGCCATCTGCCCCAGCGGGACCAGCGGGACCTGCTGGTCCAGCGGGTCCAGCGGGGCCTGTAGCCCCATCATTCCCGTCAGCACCTGCGGGTCCAGCAGGCCCTGCGGGCCCTGCGGGTCCTGCGGGTCCTGCGGGCCCCGTAGCTCCATCGCTTCCATTAGTGCCTGAGGGTCCAGCTGGTCCAGCAGGCCCTGCGGGGCCAGTTGCCCCGTCAGCCCCGTCAGCACCTGCGGGCCCTGCGGGCCCTGCGGGTCCAGCAGGACCTGTAGCTCCATCGCTTCCATCTGCTCCAGCGGGCCCTGCGGGCCCAGCAGGACCCGTGGGGATAGAAAAGTCAAAAACAGCGTCCTTAGCAGTACCGCTATTTACTACAGCCGCAGGAACACCCTCAGCCACGGTAGTAACTGTACCAGCAGTGATTGTTGCAGCATCACCCTTCTGACCCTTCTCGGTAACCGTTAATGAAACATCGGCAGGCTTAGTCACCGTAACCGTAGTTGGTGACGGAACCGTAATGTTTACGTGATTAGTATCGCTGTCAAAATTTATAGCCATTAGTAAACGCTGTAATACGTGTTCAAGTTAGAAAGAATAGCGGACCGCTCAGATGACTTGTCACCGTCAAGCATAATGATCTCCTGTACATTACCAGCAAACGAGTACCTCTGCTGATTCCATGCGTTAAGGATTCTGTCAGTCTTCATGGCGCCGTTTCTCGTGTAAGACTGGGTGGCCGTAACGTCATTCCTTTGAGCTGTGTTCAAATCAGACCCATCTCTTCTTACGTTAAGGATAAACTGACCCATTTGATACCACCTTGTGTTGGCGTTAGAGTCACCAAAGCCAGCAAAATTATTGTACTCACCGTTGTTAACTTCTATTCTCATTCTGTAATCTGTAAGCCAAACCCTGCAATCATTGCCAGTTTGAGTACCCCAAATCATACCGTGATCATTATTATTTAGAGTTTTTTGAGCGACGAAGAACAAGTCGTACTCATTAGAGGCGCTAAACTGATCATCCATCACCATTCCCGCATCAATGGTCTCTAAGCAAGGCTTGCCATTATCTGTAATGACAGAACCAGAAGATACAATCTGCGGTTTTCTGCTTGAGTACGAAGTGCTACTCTCCCAGGTGGCGTCATTGCCATCGCCAGTGGAACCGCCCTTAGCCTGATCGTACCACTTCACAAGGTACCCATCGCCGCTACCGCAGTGACTCAAAAGAGCCGTGGTGTCGAGTTCGTAGTTGGAGTCAAACCCTATATCAGCCTCTACGTCGCTATCGTTTACCACCCTTATAGCGGCACCTCCATAATTGTGGTTTAACAAACGGAGGCTGTATACTACGGATGTACCTCCAAACCCACCTGCATCTCCACTAAGAAAACCTGAAGAACCAAGGTAATTGGATATGACAATCTTAGTTGAAAGCGGAGGCGTTCCAGTAGATTGAACGTTTAAAAAGGTGTCAGTAGCTTGAGATATAGAAGACGCAAGACTGGTAGACGTATAAACCGTCCCTTGAGTCCAATCAGCAGCCGTGTCTGGGTCAGCGAAGGCTTTGTCAGAATAGTAGCTAGTTCTAGTCAGGGTTTGGCCTGATGCTGGTAGCGAACCAAGCATCCTTTGAAACCGTCCTTGTCCGTCAGCTCTAGCTGTGTAGTAGTACTCTATGTCTTCCGTAGCCCCAGTAACCTTTGATTCAGCGTCAGAATCAAACTTGTTATAATAAAGATTCGGCGTTGTGTCCAGCAATACGTTTCCAGAAAGCGCTGGCAAAACAATATTGTTTGTTCCGAGTATATCGCTCGTGAATATCCACGTCCCCGCATTGGTATTACTTATATCGTGAGAAGTGGGACCTCCATACCCAGAAGGTTCGCCGCTATTAACAAACCCAATCGAACGCATGCTTGTACCAAGGACAAAAGAATTATCCTTCGTCACCGCTGGACCAGAGTTAAAACCATTCCAGTTCATAGCGCCACTGAAGTACGCATTCCCCCCAGTCTTAAAATGAGTAGACTGAATGTCGCCTATAACCTCTACCTTACCGTAAGATCTAAGGCCCTTTTGAAAGACGGCTTTATTGTCAACCCTGCTCTCAAGGCTAAGTTCATAGTATCTTTTGTCCAGGCGGATTATCTGATCGTTAGTGTTGAATAGTATGTAGAAATAATCGGTCGTAGAGAAAAGACCAGACGGCCATTGGAAATTTTCCTGATTCCAGCTAGGATACGTCGTACCAAAAGCCTGCTCTATGTAACCCTGCTCTAAATGAATGGGAGTCTGATCATCTGTATATGTGGATAAATCCCAAGCAGTAGAAAGGGTCAGTGTGTGGAGGTCGTGTCGTGTCCTTCCAGCCACGTAAGCTTTTGTTCCGTCTTCATTAAATGCTAACGAGATGATGTAGCTTTCATTGTTTCCATACGAAGCGTCTATTACAGCAAGCGTGACAGACTTAGACGAATTATATGTTGCGGTAGATAGGTCCCAAGCGGTTGACAAGTCGTAATGAGAGAAGGTGTTGGGATTACCTGATCTTCCGATATACATAATCGTCCCGTCGTCGTTGAACGTAATGGAGTAAACGCTGTTGCCGTGGTCTGGGCGTAAATCAAAGACGTCTGTGGCGTCCGTAGACATGGTTGATAAATCCCAGGCCGTGGTGCAGGTGTACTCCTGAACTTCATCTTGATTATCCCCAACAATAAAAAACTTCTTACCGTAGGTAGAGGTGTCGTTAGGGTCGTTTGCAACGTGCATCCCATATAGTGTCCCCTCAAACCCTCTACCACCTACGTTAGCAGAACCAGCAAGATTTACAGTAGTTACCGTAGCCGTAGAAGGTATGGAGCTTAAATCCCAGGCAGTAGGAAGGTCAACAGACTGAATGTCGTCTAGACCACTCCCAACAACAAACAATCTTGTACCGTCAGGTTTAAAAAACAAGTCCCTTGGGTGGCCCTCACCGAAAGGCACCTCGACGCCAGAGGTGTTATACGAACCGACACCAATTATTTGATTGCTTTGTGCTTGCCAATTACGAGGGTCTTCTGTGTCAACGTAAGAAGATGACAGCCCATCAATCCCTACGTCACCTGGCTCCCACTCGCTGTTCGTATTGTTCCACACCAATGCCTGACCGTCGGTAGGTGCTGTCGTGCTCGTGTCTACGTCGCTGAGGTCGTCAATGCTAGATGTGCTGATATCTCCTGCTGGTCCTGTAGCTCCCTGTGGTCCTGCGGCTCCCGTCTCGCCTTGAATCCCTTGCGGTCCTTGCGGACCAGTAGCTCCAGTAGATCCCTGCGGCCCTGTGGCTCCTTGCGGCCCTGTAGCCCCCTGCGGTCCCGTTGCACCCGTGTCGCCAGTATCTCCCTTCGGTCCCTGAGGCCCCGTAGCGCCTTGTGGCCCTGTAGGTCCAGCAACTGTAGAGTCCGCACCCGCTGGGCCTTGAGGCCCCTGTGGTCCTGTAGCGCCTTGAGGGCCTGTAGGTCCAGCAACTGTAGAGTCCGCACCCGCTGGGCCTTGAGGCCCCTGAGGCCCCGTAGCGCCTTGTGGCCCTGTAGGTCCAGCAACTGTAGAGTCCGCACCCGCTGGGCCTTGAGGCCCCTGTGGTCCTGTAGCGCCTTGCGGGCCAATAACCCCAGTGTCCCCCTTGATGCCCTGAGGCCCCTGAGGCCCCTGGGGTCCCTGGGGTCCCTGGGGTCCAGTAGCCCCACGTTCGCCCCTTTCTAAGCTGACCGTGACCTTTGCCATTACGCAGTAATATCATCGTTTACATTAAAGCTACCCTTTAGGACGGTAGTGGTCTTGTTGTTTACAGTGTATTGTAGGTCGTAAGTGTATCTTCCAGCTGGGAAGTTAGCCATCGTCTCAGCAGTCGCCTTGATGGTGACGTTACCGCTGTTGTCAATATCCTCGAAGGTGAACCCCACGTTAGAGGTTCTGTTCTCTCCTTTAGCTTGGTCCCCCTTGGTGAGCGTACCAGCAACCAGAGACCCCTTAGAGTTAGAGGCTCTCTTTCCGCCACGCACCTGCATGAAGAACTCATACCCGTCAGTTACGAGAGCAATAGCACTTCCTGTGCTGTCCTTGAAGTTCAAAGAGAGCTCAAAGGTGTCCCCCTTCCTACAAGTGATATCTAGCTTTTCAGCTACGTCTAAGTTTGCTTTAATTGCCATATTACGAACCCATTATTGATCTAACGACGGAGGCGTCAAACGAGCCTTCATTACCTGATAGCTCCCCACGCTTACCCTGTCTCTGAGAGATGAGCTTGCTTTGCTGAACAGCCTCCTTTTGGACCCTCTCGTCCTTTCTATTTTCTTTGAGGATTTCAATCTTCTCCTTGAAGTTCTTCTCCTCTTCTTTGAATCCAAGGGTAGCTTGAGCTCTAATCATCTCAATCTCCTTTCTGAGCTCATGCAGGGCTGCCCCCACCTGAATCTCAGCTTGAGCCTTGAGCTGAATCTTCTGAGCCTCTAATTGAGCCTCTAACTGAACTTCTTGCATCTTGGCTTGAGAAGCTGCCTGCGCGGCCATCTGTGCTTGTTGAGCCTGCATCTGAGAGTTTTGCATAGCCATCTCTTGCTGCTTCTGAATTCGCTTCTTACGACGGACCACGAGCAAGCGCTCAGCCTGGTTGACGTCCTTGATGTTCCTGATGGCCAGCGCATCCTCAAGGTCGATCTCCTTCTGAGCAAGCGCCACCTGGATGTTCTGCTCCAGATACATCTTGTCCTTATCCTCCATATCCTTCACCACCTGCACCCCAAAGTTATACATGGGGAGATTGTTGAAAGAAGACAGCACGTTCATATTCTCCTCACCAACAGCGTTCTTGTATACGCTCATGATTACTGAGTCAGAAGGTAGGATCTGCAAACACTTCACCACATCTTCGCACACCTTCTTAAACAGAATCATAGAGGCATTCGTGATGTCGTACGTAGCGTTGTTTCCAGCGGCAATAGCGTTCTGCTGAACACCCACCAGAGTGTCGCCCTTTGGTGTAGACGCATCCATCATCTCGTTGATACCCGTAGTGTCGCGGATCATGCGGAGGTAGTGGTTATATAAGGCTACCAGCTCGTTGATGTTTCTAATGTGGTTGTCAATCGTACGGACTGGTGGGTTTTGGAATCCACCCTCTGGGTTCTTGCTTCTGTAGTAGAACACACCAGTCTTCTCGTAGATGTCATGAAGGTCAAGTGGCTGAAGCTCCCCTCCGCTACCAAGCTGTACACTCTCCAGACCTTCGATGTCAATAATCAAACCATCAGGCTTAGCCTTGGCAATAGCCTGTTGCAGCTTGAGATGAGTGAGCTGTAGCATATCAGCAAAACCTACACATCCGTCCACCATAGACTTTGGCTTCGACCTGCGGAGGTTAGTGGCTACAACTGAGTAAGAAAGTCTAGCGCGAGAGATATCGTGTACGTTCTTTGGTACGTTCGATTTCTTCCCATAGTTGAAGATGATGTCAGTCCCCAGGATGTATACCCCTTCGTAGATGCACATGATATCCATCTCGTAAGGGGTGCGTTCAAACACAGAGCTCTTCTTCTCCTTGTACTCATAACCCTCATAGAAGAATCCAGTATTACCGTACCTGTTCTCTTTCTCTTCGAAGTACATCTTCTCAAGAGACAAGAATTCAAAGTTCATGATCTCAATCATGTACTCGTCGTAGTCTTTCTGGTTGGTAACAGGGTCGTAGACAGCGTTCCTAGCCAGGTCTGAGGTCTTCTTCGTAGCCTTCTTCTTTACGTCTTTGAGCTGATCGTCAGTAAGCTGACCCCCAGCCATACGCTTCAATTCCTCAATTGTGACCTTCTTCACATGTCCAGCATAGGTCATATCCTCGAAGCTAGGGTCCTCAGTGTAGCTGTGGACGAAGTTGGCTGGGTCAACGTAGTCCAGCTTAATCCCGTAGTTGGGGTCGTTCTCTCGCTTCACCACAGCTATGCCCAAAGCAGCAATATCATTTACGCAGCGCCTGAAGATACCGTCAGAGAAATTGTTCCATGACAGAGTCATGTTGGTCCCTACCTGTGCAGCGATCTCAGCGTCAGTCTTGATGTTGGTGTCGAGAAATATCTCTGCCTCTTCAATGGTCTCTGGGAGTTGGTCTGGGTCATAGTCCAGGACCAGGCCACCAGTCACATCCTTGAGCTGCTTAAGCTGCTCACGAATCTCTACTTGATTCTTGATGCGCTGCTTCTCCCTGTTCTTTTCAGACGATGATAGTGGATCGACTGCTTCAAGGTTTGGATAAGGGTCTCTAGAAAGAATTTTGTTTACAACCACCCTCACAAACTTGGGGAGGATGGGTACAGGTGTAAAGTCCAGGTTGAGCAAGCTGCCATCACCGTCCTGTGGGTTGAGGGCGGTAAGCAGTTGCTTGTAGATGCTTGTGTCTTGCGTTCCGTTTGCGTAATCTCTGTTTCTGTCGAACACTTCATTCCGCGTTCCATACAGAGACGTTTTTTCAGACATCTTTCCCCACTGAGACTCGATGGCCTTTGCATACTGCAAACCATACTTCTTGTCCTGCTTTTCTTGCTGAGACGCTAGTGGGTCTGGAAAGTTAGTTTTGTTCTTCGATTGGTACATCAGCGGATGTCTTATATTGTGCAAATATAATCAATCATCCCCTCACGTTATATTTGCGGAAAAACCGCTTCTCATCGAAGTTAGATTTGGGCTTTTCTTGTTTAACTTTTTGAGCCGCTAGAAGCGCAAGACCTGAGCTGATGGTAAGGTCAAACTTAGTACGGTCGTTGATCTTAAAGCCTATCCAGTCCTCCAGTGTGCCGTTCAGGTACATTTTCCCCATCTCCCCCGTTTCGTTGTTCACCCCTACATAATCGTGTATGAAAGCCTCGATCGCATGGGCGTGAGCCTGGATCACATCTTGCGAGTTAGAGGGGATACCCTTGGTCTTTACAGAGGCGGAACCAGACGACTTCAAATGCTCTGGACGATCCATTAAGTAACCGTCGTAACCCCTTGATTCAAAATACCTTGCAATACCGTATTTGTTGTTCTCAATCAAGATTGGATACCCATAGAAGTGCGCAGCCATGAGCACGTCCTCGTAGAATATCTTGGCGAGAGGGGGTCGAGAGGCATATTCTAAAACAAACATATTTGATGGGTGCTCCATATGGAACTTGTTATATAGGTGTAAAGCACCTTTC
>Ga0160423_10004130_pt1 | contig 11965 bp, 11 predicted proteins | sample CRUFie14St8metaG_FD_108191 | JGI IMG/M metagenome (GOLD analysis project Ga0160423, IMG submission 108191) | Marine microbial communities from the Costa Rica Dome - CRUD Field 142mm St8 metaG | ecosystem: Environmental > Aquatic > Marine > Oceanic > Photic zone | place: Costa Rica: the Eastern... | reverse complement strand
CTACCAAACGACGGCGGTCCGTAGGTAACCATGAACACGAAAGAGTTTACACCAAGAGGATTTATCCCAATGAAGAACGAAAAAGAAGAAGAAATGCTGAGAAAGAAACTCAAGCCACGTAGCAATTACAACACTGGCTTGTGTACTGGCAGTAACTTCAACGGAAGAGGCACATGGGTTGCCATTCGTAACCGACTTCATTTGGATTGGATGCATGTTGAAAAGAATAACGCATACAACGTAATGCGAAGAGAAACTATGTTTCTGATTTGGCGACGTATCGAGAATACAAACTTTGACCTAAGAACCGAATGGGAAAAGGCTCAAGAGAATCGCGCCACAATGACGACATGCCGAATTGGATAAAATCCTAACAACGGTACCAAGTTCCGTTCCACCTCACTGAGGTGTACAACAGGGCCCATAACGCTAAGGCGTAATGGGTCCTCCCGGAACTTAGATGGAAGTCAAATGGACGAAAATCAGTATGAAGCAAGACTTTGAAGGAAACGTTGTCGTAATCTATGAGAACGACGAAATGATTTTGGAAGTAACAGAAGGAAGTATGCTAGTTGGGGGAATCCCTCAATGAGCCAACCATCTGCCTATTTTCTCAGCGTTCGTCATCTCTGGGTCGACAAGAACTTCAAATCCACTGACAAGTGGGAAGAAGCAGAATTCATCATGGAAGGAAGCCTTCCGGTACGTATTAACAAGCCGGACAGCGTCTACGCCAAGATGATGGCCTTCGCACGAAGTCTTGACGAGAACTGATTCAAGACAGATTTTCAGGGCCGAGTAGGTGAACTACCAATTCACCGAAAGGCCTCAGATTGTAGTGGTATTGGTACTTACAAATACGCTACACTAATGGAAGGAGGGAGAACATAAAAGGGAACGGGCCGAGCAGTTACGCGAACTGCGGGATACTACTTAATACGCCTACACCTTCCACCGGTACGATTAGTACCTCAGTCCAAAAAGTCCAGTCCGGGCTTTGACGTAACCCCACCAAACAATGGGGACAGCAATGATTGAATAAGTAGACATTAGTAGCATGATGATTTGAAAGGAATTGAACTTAAGTTGTACGGGTTTGGTACCCCGGAGAACGGGAATTGAACTGATAAGAATGTGAAACTGGGCGAACAAGACAGATTTGCGGTATTTAGGACTCCGGATGAAATAATTCCGGTATCGTGGGAATATGCATCGCACAACGAGAAACAAAGAGGAGAAGCATACGAGTGTGTAAAAACGTGGAGGTATAGCAACCTAAGAAGCGAATTGAAGCGACCCCCGCCGACGTGAGAAGCGGGTGCTAGGCAATAGGCGATTGTCAGCAAGACTTGAGGACTGGAACAGTAATCAAGTAGTCGTATTCTAGGCCCTACAAATGCAGTGTGAGCCATCACGCTGTAAGAGGCTATTGGAAACCAAAGACGGCGAGCCACCAATTATATTCACGAACGATTCAGAAATCGTTCACAGTAAAGCGGAGGGAACAGTAAGACTAACCGCGCAACTAAACCAACAAGTCTATTGATTTGATTTTTACGGGGAGGCTAGCCATATTATTGAGCGATGATGACCAAACCCTGTTCCCATAGTATGAGGATTCCGGCCATAATAGTACGGGCCCAAGGCTTTGGCTTTGGGCCCTACTATGGCTAGAATCCGTAGATTGGAAGGGTACCGGTACTATCTGGTACGCTACCATAATGGAAGGAGGGAAAGGCAACTAATCCAAGACCAGAATTAAATTAAAGAATTCAATTGGATAACCGGGTTTACGCCGGGATGCCTAAGACTCTCCGCCATGCGTGAAGTTTACCACTGGGGGGATGCCCAGAGTAGCGCACGGTTCAACCATCCCACAGTTTGGCACTTGTGCCGAACCGGCATCACTTGTGGTGTCGGTGGTAGGACTCCAATCCTATCATAGACGTGGCATACTTGTCACACAGGCCGGTGATTCTATGTCTGCTTTGCGGACAAGAACCACCTTAGTAATCCAACGACCATGCCGTTACCCGTAAGGGAAACCCCCGAAAGGGGGGACTGAGGCGACTGTTGGACAGACACAGCGGAGCGTGGTTTGGCCACCTTGCTGTGCGATTGTGTCTTGCCGGGGAGTAGCATAAGTACTCCTTGACAAGAACAAGGAGGATTTCGTATACAAACGCGAGATAATGCCCTTCAACATAACTGAAAAGTGAGAATAGCAACTACGTTAGTCGGTAACCAATCCGAGGCGTAGATGCCTTGTCCTTGTAAGAGGACTGAACCTGTGCCGGCGAATGAGAAAGTCGGCTGTCAAGGGATATCGGTGGAACCGAACGCTACATGCAATAAATCAACAGGTATAGGCCCGCAAGCCGTGAACTGTTGGTGAACGTAGTAGGACACTGATTGAAATTGGACCCCCATTGGGGGATACGGACGAGTGATGGACCTTGGTAGAGATACTGGGGAGGTAGCCTGCTTGTCTAACGCACTGTGGCTCCCTATGCCACGGGCACCTAAACTACTCCGAAAGGAGGAAGGCTAGGCAGGTGAAATCGATGCGGCTTCGGCCGTATGGACCAATGGATTAAACACCCGGCGGTACACTAGAAAGGGAATGACGTAAGGAAGCGGAGTAAAATCCCGTGAAACTTGCGCAACCAGAAATGGTGATGAAGGCGGTGTGGAAACACACATTACGCTTACTGGAAAAACAGAAAGCCAGTATGAAGTTTATTTGTGCTGAGGAGGCTCTTAGCGGGTGAGATTCCCGCTAGCCAAGAAATGAAAATACATTTTGGGTCAACTTATAAGCAGTACAAAAGATGGAGTAAATGTCCAAGGGACCGGCGATATAGGTTGACCCCTTAATGCCGGTACTGTTAACTGGACCTCCCCTTGCTACCCCCGGACGACACATAGGTGAACTACGAACCAACATCTCTTAATCTTGTTGGGACGTATGAAACAACTGGTGCTTTTGCACTGGGAGGTGATTGGCGCAGACTTCGGTTTGCGCCATTTATTTTTTTGTTGAATTAACAACATAGAGGAACCAACATGAAAGAAATGTACGACCCTTACAATACGAAAACGACGAACAGCATCGATGACTTCCACGGAAGAATCAACAGCGAAGAACGACAAAAAGCATTAGACCACTGGGACTCACTAGATGACCAAACCAAGGCCATCTACATCCAGACTGCTTCTACGTTCATTCCAAAGGCTGTGGGCACTGGTGTTCTTGGTAGAACACTGCCTGCTGAGAAGCACATTGGCCGAATCGTTGCTTATGCAATGAAGATGGCTTACATGGCTAAGGAATCGAAGGCTAGCGCCGTTGCGTATTACTGAGGTTTACAAGGTAACTTAGGACCCAAAACTGACAACCAATCAGTGGCGGTCCTCAGTCCCCTACGAGGGAGGATTAACAATGGAAACTAAGACGAAAAACAACGAGAAACCTGTTTGTAGTTCTTGCAAACTACCAATTATGGAGGACCACATTGTAACCAAAGTGGTTGGATGTACTCTTCCTCCAGTGAAAACCAAGGAAGTGCCCGTACCCGATACGCGGTACCCGCGTAGTATTACGCACCCATCTGAAGGAAGTTTGGTTTTGTATCGAAATACACCAAACACGCGAGATATGCTTGCATATGACCTTGGCGACCTTGATGATAGCGATTTTGAACGGAAGTTCGGACATGAAACGCCATATCATCGACGTTGCTATGATGTGATGTCAGCAAAAAATTTCGCGGCTCGGATTGGAAAATTCCAACGACGTTTTACATGGAGATTGCAAAAGGAATTGGAAAAGCAACAACAGTAATTCGTTACCAATGTTACTAGGACCAAGTAGCCACCTACCAAGTGGTGAACGTCCTTAGGTAAGGATTCATACCAGTATTCCTGCACGTAATGGTGTTCACAACGCCAACCCCAAAGAGGGTGTGCATGTACAAGGAAAAGACGGTATCGGAACCCGTGGGGTTCCTATAAATGAGTAGAAGTGACTTCCGTGTGTGGGGGAGAGTCACATAGACCCCTACGGGGGGAGGCTTAAACATGAAAATTAAAAGCAAATCGGAAAAAGAAAAGGAAAGCATGTTTCTGGGGCTGATTACGTTCGCAATGACCATTGCGCACTACGACCAGAAGCGAAAGAACGACGACAAGATGCCATACGCCATCCATCCTATGATGGTGGCCATGAATCCTGTGACTGTGCTGAACAAGGTGCTGTGGGGGCTTGACCTCCTGAAGGCACGTACAGCGGCACTGCTTCACGATGTCATCGAAGACTGCAACGAAGAAGACCTGACCCGTTCATGGGATTACCTGCAACAACACGTGGGTAGTTCAGGGCTCTTTGGCAAGGAACTTGATGTTCCGGAAGGAGCAAACAGGAAAAACAGGATGTTGGTGCGAATCATCAACTACTGCCTGTACATGTGTGGAATTAACCACCGCACTGGCGACGTTGGAATGATGACCATTGGGGATGATATTGAAGACATCATCCGCGAACTTACAGTTCCCAAAGGTGACCATCCAGACGGACACTACAAGGAAGGCGACAAAAAAGCACGAAAGGCGTGGGAACGTTCCTACGGCCGTATGGCTGAAATGTCTAAACTTGCCCTTTGCATTACATTCAACGACAAGTTGTACAACATGCGCTCACCAATGCCCGGTCGCGACCCAACTGCGGCCATGATGGGATACGGTGAGTACTTGGACAACATCATCTTCGTTCTATCATCGAAATACGGTATTGCTGTCGAAGGCAGTATCGCTGATGACGTGATGGAAGCAATTCAATTGCACCGAAACTCGTGAGTACTTACAAATTTTTCAGGACCCAAAGTCGTATTACCACACGATGGCGGTCCTTAGGTGAAACCACACAAGAAAGTAGTCGAACAACCAGAAGTCCATGTATGGAAAGAAGGTATCGGCCTACGACGATTTACAATCGAGGAAGAACTTCAACAGTTTAAAGAAGAAACCGTAAAGCAAATGAACGATGAAATTGACGAAGAACTTCGATACAAATTCAATCAATTGCTTCGACGTCGTTCCGGTACTGGATACGGCGTCACTAGCAGACGGCGTTCATATGCCCAAGTTGTCAAAGAGAACGAATACGGTATTTTTGTGAGTGAAACAATGTCAGGATACTGCGAGGATGTCGCAGAACTGATTCAATACATTATGCTTGCAGAACAAAATGAAGAAAGATACGTGATGAAATGCCCCAGAATTTGGGGTGATGTATTGAAGGCATCTCGACTTGAATATCGATGAGTAACACCTTGCGGTAACCTATGGTTGCCCTAGTCGCCCTAACAGGCGAGGAGAAGATAAAAATGAACACTATGATTTTGATTACAGTCATCTTTGCGATGATTGCAACCGTAACACGAAAAACGTACGTAAAGATTGATACGAACATTGAACACTACAACGCGAAGGATATTGTATACCACGTCGTTGCAGATGTGATTATGTCATTTCAAAGGAAACTACTTGAGGGTTTAGAACAGTACCCTGATTTCGTTGTTAAGCCAGTGATGAAGAAAACCGATGCTGATGCTATTGGTGCTACTTACATTACTGATGAGGATTATTACAAGGAAAAGACGATTAAGAACCCATTCAAAGGTCAGACGTTTTACACCCTTAAAGGATGGGACGAAGATGGAAACTTCACTTTTGGGGAACCGGAAGTGAATACATCGGAATACATTACGGATTACCCGGCACTTAACGAGGGTGATGTATTCATTGAGTTTGCACCTACCTTGAACACCCTTATCGAAGAGTACATCAATTTGATGAACGCTGAAGGCGATGAAGCCGAACTAGATGACTGGTTTGGCAAGGCTACGAAGGTTGTACCATTGCTATGGGACTGAACTGAATTTATCTTTAATGGACTAAGTAGCCGGCTACCAACCGGTGAACAAGTCTTAGTTATGGAACCAAATTATTGGAGTGTCAGTATGGTCAACAAGGACGACAAGGAAGAAAAGCACGTAGGTCTTTGGCCAACGTATGAAGCCGCGCTTCAAACGGTCAAGGCACTTGCACTTTCGCAAAACTGCGAAGCACTACCACTGGATGGCGACAACCGCCACGGTGGCCGACTTTACTATCAGGGAGTAATCCCAACGAACCTGTTCTACCTCATTGAACCAGTTTACTGACTAACAACAAGACCATCAGGACCAAGTAGCCGTATACCAAGCGGTGAACGTCCTTAGAGAAGGAATTGGAGTAGGTGTAAAGGTATCAATACTTTCACACACGCTACCATAATGGAAGGAGGGTATTACCCCTATCACGAAACCTAAGAGTACTATGCACCAGTTAAGTCTGGATTAGTGCCGCTATGCTCGGGGGACTAGGACTAGGGATATACTCTTCTTCCACTGTGCGCGTTTGCGAGAACTTGCGGAAACTTGTTTCCGATAGATGTTCAACCGTAAACGCGCATTTCTTTTTTGTATCTATTATATACACCCGTACATATACGCGCGGTTCACTATACCCCTAAGTTGTGATTAAACACTTAGGCAAAATCCCTTGCAATAAGGGACAATGCTTGGGGGTTGTGAATGCAATAAGGCAGGACCGCAAATCCTGTCCCAAGACCCCGGAACTGAACCGGGACCTTGCGTGTAGTTCAACAGGGGCGGCTTCGGTCGCTCTCAAGGGTGTTGTTAAATCAAGATGTGATGGAATGGTGTCGGAACCTGAACTAAACGTCGAAATGATACGAAGCAAAAGGGCGTCTACCCAAAACGTGAGATTAGACACCTCATGTGTTATCGGAGAAAGGGCGCCCCCAGACTAACATGGTAGATTATCATGGAATTGATTACCGAACAGAAAGACGTACGAGTCGTCAAACAGGTAACAAGGTCAAGGGAACGAGTACTAACAAGTCCCTTAAACGTATGCTAGCGAAGGCCCCGAAGGGGACTAGACTCGACCGTTAGATGCGGGGAGGGCCAGTAATGGCCTGACCCATAGACCCTAGCAAAGCAACGAAAGATGCGCTTTCAGTTATGCTAGAACCCTAAAAAGAATAAATCAATTTTGTCGAATTGATTAACCGGAGTACGTCGTTAAGACCAAGTTGACAAGGTAACGGCGCTCCCTAGACCTTTATGGCAAACAAAGAAAAGATGCGCTTTTCAGTTTTGCCAAACAATCCAACTGGAAGATGTTGGATTGAAAGAAAGCGGTCCCGAAGGGATACCGTTGAATCGAAGTTAGCCGTTAAGAAGTTGACAAACGGCGCTTCCTAGAGCCCTAATGAGGGTGAAAACAAAGGAGTGAAAAACGTGAAGAAAAACGAAACAAACAACACTACCGGACAGGCCGCTGATGCGGCCATCCGTGCAGCAATGCATCGGAACGGCGGGGAATTCCCCGTGGACGTCGAAGACAAGACGTCCCAAGCGGCTGACACCAAAGGTCGCAAGCAAAACAAGCAAAACCAAGACCGTGGCTACACGGTCCCAACAAGGGTGCATCAGGATGCGGCTGATACCGTATCCAAGATGATGCGCTCCAAAAACGTGGACCCTGAACCTAACGCGCCTGTGCGTGTTGATGGTGATGATGTGGTCGACGCATCAGGCAAGGACTACCGTGAGGAAGTCCAACTACGACCTGAGTCGGTACCAAGGCAAGCGGCAGGGAAACCTACCCGCTTCAACAAGAAGAAGCGAGGCGAAAGCCCCGGTTCGTACCGACAAGCAACCAACATGGCTGAATACCACGCTCGCAAGGGCAAAGGGAAAGGCAAGGGCAAGAAGGACGAAGAAAAGTCTGAGCCCGAGTGGAAGGAATGGCAAACCCAATGTCACGCGCACCGTCGCGATGGCAAGCAGTGTGGCAACACGTCACGCAAGGGTTCCAAATTCTGTCACTTGATTGAACACCAGCCTGCGAAGCATGGTGTTCCTGACTACGCAGATGACCCTGCGTACTCTACCAACGACGACGACCAGAAGGACGCAAAGGAGTACACCGGCCCATTGCCGGAAGCCCTCCGAAAGCCCCTCTTGTGGGTCTGGGGTAATTTTTACACCCCATTCTCATGGATGGTTGTCTGGGTCTTCGCTACTGCAATGTCCGCAAAGGGCAAGGCTGGAAGCGCTGTCTTGGCACCGTATCACCTGATGCGGTACTGTACTGACAGTGTAGCCTGCAAGTGGCGTTGGCGACAAACAGTTGCAATCCTAGCGCAAGCGACGGAACGCGACAAACCCCTGCTGGGAACAAACCAAGTGCTTCAAGTGCTTGGTACACACCGGCAGATTCGCAACACCAAGGTCGTTCGCGACCCACAACTTCTACAACGCGTGTCCGAAGGACTCGCACACAAAGATGGTGGGAAGTGGAAAGGGCGCCACGGTAATACGTGGGCCAAGACTGCGGCAAAATTCTTCGATACTACTGTGGAAACACAGTACGAAGGAAACTTGGCAAAGGCGTTCTTGGACCCCAATGGTCCGAATGCTAACTGCCATGGCATTGAGAAATTCGTGAAGGAAGACGGCTCGCCAAACGTAAGCGCGGCGAGAAAGAAATTCAAGCGAAGTCTCACTACAATCCAGAACCTTAGGCAAAAGAAGGGCGTCAGCGACGTCTTTTACAAGCCGGGTTATGAGTTCTGCTGTCGAAAGCCAGACACCATCAGCGTAAAGTTTGATGGCGGCAAGGCAAAGACGTACACAAAGGCTGAGTTTATCGACGCTTATGTGAAGCAGATGCGCAACAACAAAACCGATGTCTTCGACATCTTCTATCTTGTGAACGAGGATGCAACAAGCCTCCGAAGCGGAAAGAAGGTCGCGGACCCTGTCATCGTTCAGGTGGCTGTGTACTCGGTGGAAAAGGGTGGAAAGGATACCGGAAAGTTGTTCATTGCAGTTGGTCGAAAGGCCAAAGGCAAGGGATACACCGGTCCATTTGAAGCCCAGTTCATGCGTACATCAAAGCGCTCACCGTTTGAACACGTGTGGGATGCTGACGACGAACTCGACATCATGGAAGTAGTGGCAATGGATGACCCTGAGGCTGAGAAGGCTCGGGAAAATGCTATGATGAACGCGCTCCGCGAGGGGCAAGTGTTGTCATGGGATGACATTCAAAACATGCTCGCTGCCTGAGCCGAAGTCTGTACGTTCTGTACGACCGATTAGGACCCAATGCTGACTACCAATCAGCGGCGGTCCGTAGATATTATTCCCCGGTGGTTACCGTAACAACGTAACCCCGGGGGATATTTTTTTGAACTTTCATATGTTCGTAGGTATTATGTCACACTTTGAAGAAGTAACGACTGAGTACACCGACCCCGAGTGCATCGTGGAGGGCATCAAACATGCTTTCCCATGGGCTACGCAGGTCGATGTTGCTACTGATTTTGATTATGACGGTGCTACTGTTGTCCTTCGTGGATGGCGTGGTGATACGACTACTAAGTTCGGGCAAAACCCGATTAAAATTGTAGTTCGTGCCGACAATCAATATGACCTTGGCTTTGCCCTTGCACCGGATGGTACTTACCAACTGGTTGCAGATTGGGGCGGATATGGCTATGGATTCCTTGCAAATGGTCAAGTAAAGACCTCATTGGAAGAAGACCGTAACGCTACTCGCGATGCGCTTACCAATGAACACGGAATCTCTGGCTCCGCTCTTGATGAGATGATGAAGAAATATCCTTCTCGTCAGCAAGCCGTGATGTCTATGATGAGCAGGGGTTACACCCTTGCTGTTGCCGAACAATGTGTTCGCGAAGACCCAAATCTTCGTGGCTACAACGTCAACGAAATCAAAGTAGTAATCAACGAAAATGAAGAAACGGGCCAACTTGAAACAGAACACCAGATTGAACTGGTGCAGTCTGCGTTTGGCTCATACATCTGAGGTGAAACCAAAATGGAATCAAAAAGAGTTACCATTAATGTAAAGGCTAACGGAAAGACCAAAGTGGAAACACATGGTATGGTTGGCCAAGAATGCACCACTGCTACCGCTATGCTTACCGATAAACTCGGACAAAGCGAAGGCCGTACTCTGAAAGCGGAGTACTATGCCGGCGAAGGTGGAGTTAAACTCAAGGAAGAACTAAAGTAATCTTTGTTTGACCGGGCTAGTAGGCCCCTAGGGATGTGTAACGCACACCTACTGATGGCGATTAATTCGCCAAATGACGAACTAAAAGTTTGTTCATTCAAAGCGCGGAACTAATTCGCGTATGAGGATAACAATTGACGGGATGACGGTCCATTAAGACGGGCCTAGCATAAAGTAACGCGGAATTAGTTCCGCGCACTTATGTACATCCGATGACTGAGGATGACCTATTTTGGGAATCTAAATCTGCCAATTTGAAAAAAGGAATTGATATTGAAAAGCCGGCCGCAAAAAGAACTCGGAACAGAGTTCTTGCATTTGCGTAATCGACGTTGGCAAGTATCTTTGCAAAGATACGACTAATATCGCGATGATTTCGGCTGTAATTTGCGTTCTAAGTAACTTAGACACGCTAAATAGCATCTGCTTATTTCTTGGGACATTGATGACCAGAAGGTCACTAATTTCCCTATCGATGTTCTGCAAGTTTGTACTGTACAGTGACATCGATTAATTGGGAAAGTAATGTGCCCTTCACTCTGGTGTACTAATATCAGGATGGTGGGGGCAACTGAATGGTGTAGAAATAAAGTTCTACCATCATTTGGGGCGACAAAAAGGGCGTGCGCAAGTACTACCCCGCTCTTGCTTTCCCTGAGGTAATTTGCATCTAAACTTCCAATGATTGGTTTGTAGAAAACCAAGTTCTTGGAAAACCACGTACTTAGTTGAAGAACTAGTTGTGGGAATCCCTAATTCAAGTTCCAGCGGATGTACCTTGATTTGCGAATACCACCTGTCTGATACAGGTGTGCAAACAAGCATCATCACTCTGAAAATTGTAGATGCGTCTGGTAGACACGAACGCGTTGAGGAAATTGCTCCTTTGCGCAGCGGATAACACAGGCAAGAATTGCGAAACACCGAGTGTTTCGCGACTAAATCTACTTTCTACTCTGAAAACCAAATGACACCTTATGCTGGGACATATTTCCCAGTCGTGACGGAGGTCAGGTTGGCTCTCACGTGACGTGAGGTTACCCGAGTGAACCCGTGAAGATTCACGAGTTCTTCTGGCGACACTGTCAATAGGACGCGACTAGCGCTTGGAACCAAGATTACTAGCCGCAAAGTATATCGAGATGGCACCTTACGTTGTGTCATGACAATCGATTTGTCCTACTCCTCAACTATAACTGAAGACTTAGAGTCCTCGCGGGACAACAAGTACTCAGGAGAAAATGGCCTACTAGGCCTATGGAATGAACAATCCAATGGAAACAAACGTTCTGTAAGCACCAACGCACGGTCGTCGAAAGATGGCCAGACCTTGGAGCGACAACATATGGGAAATTGGATATCTTCTGGGCAATGTCTACCATTGTCCCATGGGGACACACCAATGACTATTGAATCTGCAATGGAAGTTAAGTTCTACGAACTTTACTGAAGTTAGTAGTATACTGGAAATCAATCTAGACAAACAACGGGATGCGGACATCTGGTTAACCCGGGTGACTGACCAACCGACGTGGAAATAAGAAATGATTCTAAATTTGGATACCCAAGTAGAATTGTAGTGACTACTAAGGTCTATTCTAGACCGGCTAAGTTACGAAATTAATGAAATGCGCACTAGACTGCCGCTTATTTCTCCAGAAGAATGCACTTTTACTGTGTTTTATCTACGAATGGTTACCCTATTCCGGACCGGAGCGATGTTCTATCGCTCAGGATGCATTACTAGGGCGCGCTGCCCGCTGGAAACTAAATCCCAGTAGAAGTAATG
>Ga0160423_10004129_pt1 | contig 11965 bp, 13 predicted proteins | sample CRUFie14St8metaG_FD_108191 | JGI IMG/M metagenome (GOLD analysis project Ga0160423, IMG submission 108191) | Marine microbial communities from the Costa Rica Dome - CRUD Field 142mm St8 metaG | ecosystem: Environmental > Aquatic > Marine > Oceanic > Photic zone | place: Costa Rica: the Eastern... | reverse complement strand
GCAATTTCTTCTTTTGTTATTTCAGTTGAAATACTTTCAGCAGCATGTTCTACTGCTTTATCAAACTGATGTGGTAATTCATAGTCTGCAAGAATGGAATGAATTTCTACTGCATGCTCTCCTGGATAACCTAAAACCTCCACTACTTCTCCAGTTGGATTTATTTTTTGATTACCCCAATCCACTACTTGAACAACAATTTGCTGTCCATCTTTTACTTTTTTACGCTCTTGGTTGGTTAAGAAAACATCGAAATGGATGCGCGGATTATTAATTAAAACGAAAGCCGCTTTTTCCGAAAATTCTACTACTCCAACAAACTGTATTTTATTACGCTCAAGAATTTCTATAATTTCTCCTTCTGGTTTACGTTTTTTAAAAGTGGAAAACATAGCTAAACGAACTCTATCTCCGCTCACTATGTTTTGTAAGTACTTATCTCTTACAAAAATATCCTGTTCCATACCTTCTACACTTACATAAGCGTGCCCCTTGGTAGTAATATTAACAATACCTTCTATAGTGACGGCTATTTTTTTGTAGCGATATTTTCCTCTATTTATTAAAATTAAACGGTCTTGCTCATGTAATTCATGTAAGATAGCAACAACCAATTGCTTTACACTTTCATCTTTAATACCAATCTCTTTAGAAACTTGACGGTAGTTGAAAGCCTTTCTAGGATTAAGGCGAAAAAATTTCATTATTTCTTTTATGAGCGAACGCTTATTAAAGGATCTTTTTTTCTTTATTTTTTTCTTTTTCGCCATACAACGAAAGTATGAATTAAAACCTCTAATTTTAGAGACAATGAAAAGAGCTTTTCAATACTTATTGTTAATAGTGGTACTAACCGCTTGTAGTAGCAATCAACAATGCACTACATTAGGTTGTGAAGCTATAGAACAAACAAAATCGGTTAAAAAGAAGAAACACAAAAAACCGAAAAAAGGTTTATTTCCAAAAGAAGTATATAAATAAGATAACTCTAACAAATAATTTAGTTATGTAACTCATCAAAAGAAAACTAAACCTATCATTTTGATAAATATGTAGTTTAGTTTAAAGACTTTGAGTTTTAGAACAACAAAAAAGAAAACTCAGACTTAAGGTAATTTATTAAGAAAAAAAAGCCTTACATTTCTGTAAAGCTTTTGCTCCCCCTCTTGGACTCGAACCAAGGACCCTCTGATTAACAGTCAGATGCTCTAACCAACTGAGCTAAGGAGGAATGTTTGTTAAAAACAGGGTGCAATATTAGCACAATACTCATTATTATGCAATACATTTACAAAAAATTAAAATCATTAAAAAATGAGCTTGTTAGTAGTTGGAACCGTAGCTTTTGATGCCATAGAAACCCCTTTTGGCAAAACCGACAAAATAATAGGAGGTGCAGCAACCTACATTAGTTTATCTGCATCAAAGTTTTTTAACCACATAAACTTAGTATCAGTCGTAGGTGATGATTTTCCAAAACCAGTAATTGCAATGATGCAAAACCACAACATAAACACCGAGGGATTACAAATAAAAGAGGGTGAAAAAACATTTTTTTGGGCAGGAAAGTATCACAATAATATGAACACACGCGATACAATAGATACTCAATTAAATGTACTAGAAAACTTTGAACCAAGGGTTCCAGAAATTTATCAAGATTGCGAATGTTTGATGTTGGGGAATTTAATGCCCTCGGTACAACAAAAGGTTTTATCACAACTAAAAGACCGCCCTAAATTAATTGTTTTAGACACAATGAATTTCTGGATGGACAACTGTTTAGAAGATTTAGTGGAGGCGCTAAAAGAAGTAGACGTATTAACTATTAACGATGAAGAAGCGCGGCAACTCTCGGGTGAATATTCTTTAGTAAAAGCAGCGCGTAAAATTTTATCTCACGGACCAAATTATCTTATTATAAAAAAAGGAGAGCACGGGGCTTTGTTGTTTAATGATAAAGAGATGTTTTTTGCACCAGCACTGCCTTTAGAAGAGGTGTTTGATCCAACAGGAGCAGGAGACACTTTTGCGGGAGGCTTTATTGGTCATCTTTGTGCAACTAAAGACTATTCTTTTCAAAACATGAAAAGAGCGGTAATTATTGGTTCGGCAATGGCGTCTTTCTGTGTAGAAAAGTTTGGCATAGAAGGCCTAGAAACATTGACAGATGAAGCTGTACAGCAACGTATTCAAGAGTTTGTAAAGCTAGTACAATTCGATGTTTTCTAGAAAAGCAGCAAAATAATAACCACTGCTGTTTTCACATGAGCCTAACAGATATTACTCAAACTCAATTAACACATCGTTTTTGTCCACCACGCATCCTTTTAAAACAACCACTCTCTTAACTACTCCGTTTGTTGGGGATTTTATCACGTTTTCCATCTTCATAGCCTCTAAAACTAACACGCTATCACCTTTTTTAACAAAGTCTCCATTATCTAACATAACATCTAAAACCCTTCCAGGCATAGGGGCCTTTATTTCTATTTCTTTATGATCATTAAAACCATCCATTCCTAGAGATTGTAATAACTCATCATGCTTGTCTTTTAATAAAACATGATAATTATTGTTATTGATGCGAAAAACAAACTCTTTTTTAGTAGGATGCGCCTCTACCAGGCAAGCAATAAAAGATCGCTCATTAAAAAGAATATGAAATAGCCCCTCGTTTGTCTCCACGCAGTCCCAATCGAATTCGTTATTTTCAAAAGAAAAGTCAAACCGTTTATTTACTTGCGCCTTCATGCTTGCAAATTTAGAAATTTAGATATTTGTAAAACAAAATAAAGCATAAATGAAAACAATAGCACTAATTGCTCTTGCGTTTTTATTAGGCGCGGGAGAGCTAACAAAAGAAGATGTGGTATATAGTCCATCTAACGCAACCGCAGTTCAAAAGACGTACAATCCATCAGCAACACGCACAAGCGATATCATTCACACAGACCTTGCTATTAGTTTCGACTGGCAAAAACAACACCTACACGGAATAGCAAATATTACCGCAAGACCATATTTTGAATCAACAAACAAACTAACGCTAGATGCAAAAGGCTTTGATATTCACAATGTAACAAAGGAAGAAAAAGAGTTGGCTTATACCTATGAAAATAACAAACTAACAATTCAGCTGGGCACGATATACACAAGAAAAGAAAACTATACCGTTACGATTCATTACACCGCTAAGCCGAACGAATTAAACTCAGAGGGTGGTGTAGCCATAACCGACGCAAAAGGGCTGTACTTTATAAACCCCTTGGGAAACGAAGACAAGCCACAACAAATTTGGACTCAGGGAGAAACAGAGTTCAGCTCGTGTTGGTTTCCAACGATCGATAAGCCTAACGAACGCATGACTCAAAATATAGCAATTACGGTTCAAGATAAGTACACAACGCTTTCTAATGGGCTTTTGATAAAAAGCAAAAAAAACAAGGATGGTACTCGAACAGATTTTTGGGAACAGTCTTTAGCCCACGCCCCCTACTTAGCTATGATTGCGGTGGGCGAGTTCAATATCACAACAGACAAATGGAGAGGAATTGACGTAGAATATTATTTGGAAGACAATTTTCACAAGCACGCAAGAGGTATTTTTGGCAGAACCCCAGAAATGATGGATCATTACTCAAAAATACTAGGAGTAGATTATCCTTGGCAAAAATATGCTCAAATAGTGGTTAGAGACTTTGTTTCAGGCGCAATGGAAAACACTACAGCGGTAATTCATGGTGAGTTTGTACAAATGGACGAAAGAGAGATGCTTGACAGGCATGAAGAAGACATCATTGCACACGAACTTATCCACCACTGGTTTGGTGATTTAGTTACCTGTGAGAACTGGGCAAACCTACCCCTTAATGAAGCCTTTGCAACCTATGGAGAGTATATTTGGAGAGAAGAGGGGTTTGGAAGAATGGCCGCAGACAAACACCTAGACGCGGACCTTAATAGCTACCTTAGAGAATCAAGAAGCAAACAGGTAGACATGATTCGTTTTGATTATACAGACAAAGACGATATGTTTGACAGTCACTCCTATGCAAAAGGGGGGCGAGTTTTACACATGCTGAGATATTACCTAGGTGATGAAGCGTTTTATCTCGGGCTTCAAAAATATTTAAAAGACAACGCTTTTTCTACAGTAGAAATACATCAATTAAGACTTGCGATGGAAGAGGTTTGTGGAGAAGATTTGAATTGGTTTTTTAATCAATGGTTTTTAAACAAAGGCCACCCGATACTAGCGTTCAGTTATGAATATGAGGACAGTACAAACACACAGTGGGTATATATAGAGCAGCTCCAAAACCTTGAAACGACACCTTTATATAGATTAAATATGGACGTTTCTTTGTATTTTGAAGACTCCGTTTTTACCTACAATATAGACGTTGAGGACGGTTTAGAGGCTTTTGCTTTCAAAACAGAATCAGCGCCAACAAATGTTATTGTTGATTCAGAACACATTTTACTGGCCGAAATTATAGATGAAAAACCACAAGACTGGTGGTTAGATCAGCTGTACGCGCCGCGCTACATGGACCAAAAAAAAGTACTAGAAAATCTTAGCGGAACAGCCTTAGATGAAGCAATTAACCACAACTTAAAACATGATTATTGGGGGGTAAGAGAGCTGGCGATAAAGGAAGTCACAAGAGCAGAGAGTCCTAACCGGTTTAAACAAACCCTTCTCAACATCGCCACTAGTGACAACCATACCAAAGTAAGAGCTGCGGCTATAGAGGTGTTGTCAACTCTAGAAAATCCAAAAATGCACGAAGAATTATTTGAGAGCGCAACTAAAGAAATGTCTTATGCGGTCGCGGCTTCAGGACTAGACGCTTTAGTGTTGGTTAATACGTCAAAAGCACTAATTACCGCCAGGATCTTAGAAAAAGAATCAAAAAATGAACTGCTACAAGCGGTGATGAGAACATACGCTACACTAGGAGACCATCAAGAGTTTTCTTTTTTTGAGCAGAGACTACAAGCGACCACCAATTACGACCTATACATCACGGCAGCTTATTTTTCAGAGTACTTAAAAAACCAAAGCACTAATGCCGCCGCCAAAGGAGCACAAATGATTATAGAAGCTTCAATAAACGGTCCTGATTGGGCCGGCTACTACCTTGAAATAATGGTTGAGGATGTCATAGAACACCACAAAAGTAAAAGTGAAAACAAAAAAGAGGTGCAGCAAAAATTTGATGAGGCTCTGAACTAATTTGAAAACAAGCCCTAAATTACCTTTGGGCCCTGTCCACAACTGCTTTCGTATTCATAATCAACAGCATGTTTTTTTTCAGCTTCTGCAGCGGCTACAGCAAGCCCATCGCAACGCTCATTTTCTAAATTATTATTGTGCCCCTTTACCCAAACAAAACGCACATTGTGTTGCCTGTAAGTTCTTAAAAACCGCCTCCATAAGTCGTGGTTTTTTTTGTTTTTGAAAGATTTTTTCTCCCAACTAAAAACCCACCCCTTTTCCACAGCGTCTACTACATATTTTGAGTCGGAAAATATGCATACATCGGTAGGTTTTTTTTTCAGCATCTCCAAAGCCACCACAACCCCCAACAACTCCATTCTATTATTGGTTGTCAAACGAAAGCCCTTCGCCACCTCTTTTCTATAACCGTTTTTAGAAATCAACACAATTCCATAGCCACCAGGACCAGGATTTCCCTTAGCAGAGCCGTCAGTATAAACAACCACGCCCATTAAACAAACATCAATTTAAGTTTAATAACCAGTATCCAGACAACTAACAGCAACAACACAGCCCTAAAAACCCTTTGAAAGACATCAATGGGCACCGTTAAAGCAATAGCTCCAGCGATAATACTATTTAGCACAATAGTCATAAATTATAATGATTGAATTATTTTGTCAATTATTAAAGGATAGTGTTTACGCTCTAAGGCATGAATTTTTTCCGCCAAAGTTGTGATGCTATCATTTTCATCCACACTACAACTTGTTTGGAAAATAATTACACCATCATCATAAAACTCATTTACATAATGAACGGTAATACCACTTTCTTTTTCTTTCGCGTCTATTACAGCTTTATGAACATGTTTGCCATACATTCCCTTACCACCAAATTTAGGTAAAAGCGCAGGATGTATATTGACAACTCTATTAGGGAAAGCCCGAATAATTGATTCAGGAATTTGTAACAAAAAACCCGCTAAAACAATGAAATCTATCCGTTCTTTTAACAACTTATTTAAAACAACAGGGCGGCTTGTTAACTCGCTTTTGTTGAAAACAAACGATGGGACTCCTAAATCCACCGCCTTTTTAAGCACTAAGGCCTCGGGTTTGTTGGACCCAATCAATACAACACTAACTCCACTTTTTTCTTTAAAATACTCGATTATAGACCGCGCGTTACTACCCACTCCAGAAGCAAATATTGCGATACGTTTTTCCATCCGTTTTCTTTCAAACAAAGTTAGTTTTTTAGAGATAACCAACACGTCTTTTACTCGATTATTACGTAAGGCAATTTAGTTTGGATTATATTCAAAAAGTATATTTCTTTGCAACGAGTTTTAATCAAAACATATAATCATGTCAGACATTGCAACTAAAGTAAAAGCGATCATCGTTGACAAATTAGGAGTGGACGAAGCAGAGGTTACAACCGAAGCAAGCTTCACTAATGATTTAGGTGCCGATTCACTAGACACAGTAGAGTTAATTATGGAGTTTGAAAAAGAATTTGATATTCAAATTCCAGACGATCAAGCAGAAGGAATTGCCACCGTAGGTGATGCGATTGCTTTTATTGAAAAAGCATAATTAAGACATTATGTCAACAAGACGAGTAGTAGTTACGGGACTAGGCGCCCTAACCCCAATAGGTAATAATGTTCCAGACTTTTGGAACAACTTACTTAATGGAGTTAGTGGAGCCGACCGTATCACTCGTTTTGACGCGTCTTTATTTAAAACACAGTTTGCTTGTGAAGTAAAAAATTTCAACCCAACAGACTTCTTAGATCGAAAAGAAGTGCGTAAAATGGACTCTTATGCTGTTTACGCTATGGCGGCTTCTGCTGAGGCAATGCTTGACTCTGGCATTAAGCCAGAAAATATAAACCTTGACCGGGCGGGCGTTATTTGGGCATCAGGCATTGGAGGATTAGACACCTTTTTAAAAGAGTGTGGCGATTATGCCACGGGTAACGGAACACCTCGTTTCAACCCATTCTTCATCCCAAAGATGATTGCCGACATTGCCGCTGGACACATATCTATTAAATATGGTTTTAGAGGGCCTAATTTTGCAACAGTTTCAGCCTGCGCCTCCTCAACACACGCGATGATTGACGCCTTTAATTACATTAAGTGGGGAAAAGCAGAAATTTTCATAACTGGAGGCTCAGAGGCATCAATCAATGCCGCTGGTGTTGGTGGTTTCAACGCCATGCACGCTCTATCTACCAGAAACGACGATCCTAAAACAGCGTCTCGACCATTTGATAATGACCGTGAAGGTTTTGTGTTGGGAGAGGGTGCCGGCGCTTTGGTTTTAGAAGAATACGAGCACGCAAAAAAAAGAGGTGCAAAAATCTACGCAGAAGTGGTGGGTGGCGCCATGACCGCAGACGCACACCACATTACAGCTCCACACCCAGAGGGGCTTGGAGCAATGAACGTAATGAAATTTGCAATTAAGGATGCTGAAATGTTGCCAGAAGACGTAGATTATATAAATGTGCATGGCACATCAACTCCGCTGGGTGATGTTGCTGAAGTAAAAGCCATCAAAGGAGTTTTTGGTGAGCACGCAAAAAATCTTAACATTAGTTCCACAAAATCAATGACAGGTCACTTATTAGGTGCAGCTGGAGCCGTTGAGGCAATAGCATCCATACTTGCGGTTAAGCACAATGCAATACCCCCGACAATCAACCATTTTACAGATGACCCTAAAATAGATAATAGCTTGAACTACACTTTTAATAAAGTACAAAAACGTGAGGTGAAATCAGCTATTTCAAACACTTTTGGATTTGGCGGTCACAATGCGTGTATAATGATTAAAAAAGCGTAGTATTTGTTTACCAAACTACAACACTACTTTTCTAAAAAATCGAATTTCGAACAAAAGCTATTCAAGATTTTGGGTTTTTACCCCAAAAACCTTGAACTTTATAAACAAGCGCTTACACACAAGTCGTACAAAAAATACGGCCTGCACAATGAGCGTCTGGAGTTCTTAGGAGACGCGATCTTAGGATCTGTGGTTGGAGAGATTTTATACAATAATTTTCCAGATGGAAACGAAGGTTTTTTAACACAAATGCGCTCCAAAATAGTTAACAGAAAAACCCTTAACAAACTAGCGTTAGAAATCAAATTAAACAAGCTTGTAATGCACCACAGATCTACCTCACATAAATCCATTTATGGCAACGCTCTAGAAGCTCTTATTGGTGCTATTTACATTGATAAGGGGCAACACAAAACGGTAGACTTTATACAAAACACACTTTTGTTACCACACCTTAATTTAAACAGTCTAATCCAAGAGGTAGCAAGTTACAAAAGCAAGATTTTGGAGTGGGGACAACAAAACAAAAAAGAGATTAAATTTAAAATTTTAGAGACAACAGGAAAGGACCACAAGAAATTTTACAAAGTAGCTCTTTTGCTAGAAGATGAAGAAATAGCAGAAGGATCAGGCTCCTCAATAAAAAGAGCTGAAGAACAAGCCTCCCAAAAAGCTCAATCTCAACTACCACTCATATAATTTTTGCACACTGTTTCAAGGAATTACCTATCTTAGCCAAAATGAAAAAACAGCAGCTTCAATTCGAAATAGAATTAGATTTTGCTTTAGTTGGCATCAGTTGTCACCTTAAAGATTATCGCTTTGTTTGGATGTTAAATAAAGTGTTAAAAAGTAGCTTTATCAAAACAAAACCGTTTTGCGCATCAGATAGCGACCGCAATTTTTCTCAATTTGAATACCCAACAGAACTGTCAACAGCATATATTTTTGCTAACAGGAGCCCAACAGGGTATTTAATCAATAAAAAACCTCAGGTAGATTTTTGGTTGAGGCTTGAAGGACCAGACAACGAACGCTTAAAAAAATGGACGAAAGAAATACAAGGAATACCACAAGTCTTATTTGCTTATGAAGAGAGTCTAGAAAAGATAAAAGAACGATTTATATTTTAATGAGAAACAACACAAAAATAATTGCTACAATAGGGCCCGCATCAAGCAGTAAAGAGGTTTTAAAATCCATGATAGAATCCGGAGTAAATGTGTGTAGATTAAACTTTTCGCACGCAGATCATGATACCCATTTAAAAACAATCCAAACGATTAAAGAAATCAACAGGGAGTTACATGTTCACACCGCCATTTTAGCAGATCTACAAGGGCCAAAAATTCGCGTAGGAGAAGTAGAGGAAGGAACTTTTTTAAAAGACGGGTCGGAGTTGTTTATCACTGATAAAAAATGTGTTAGTAACAACAAAAAAATTTATATCAGCTATCAACAACTTGCTGCAGACGTAGAGGAAGGAGAGTTGTTGAAGATTGATGACGGAAAGATTCATTTAGAGATAACCACAACAAATAAAAAAAATATTGTAAAAGCTAAAGTCCTTCATGGTGGATTGCTCACATCAAACAAAGGGGTGAATTTACCGAACACAAAAATTTCACAACAATGTTTGACAAACAAAGACCTAGAAGACTTAATGTTTATTTTAAACCAACCAATAGAATGGATTGGCCTGTCTTTTGTTCGTTCAGCAAATGATATTCTCAAACTAAAGGAATATATCAAAAAAGCAAATCACCACGCAAGGGTTGTCGCTAAAATTGAAAAGCCAGAAGCTATTGAAAATCTAGAATCAATTATAGAGGTGTCAGACGCGGTTATGGTGGCTCGAGGAGATTTAGGAGTAGAAATGCCTATGCAAACAGTCCCTTTTTTACAAAAAAAAATAACAAATATTTGTCTTGAAAAAGCCAAGCCAGTTATTATTGCCACCCAAATGCTTGAGAGTATGATTGAAAACATCACACCAACACGAGCAGAGGTAAATGATGTAGCAAACTCTGTCATGGATGGATCGGACGCTATTATGTTGAGCGGAGAAACATCTGTTGGATTATTTCCTTTACAAGCTGTACAAGCGATGCATAAAATTGTTGCAAACATAGAGCAGGAATTTATTAAGAAAAAAAGTAACCACTTAAAAGAAAAACATGGTCAGCGATATATTTCAGATGCAATTTGTTACCATAGTTGTAAATTAGCTGAACAGGTAGGGGCTGAAGCGATTATAACCATGACGCATTCAGGCTACAATGCTATTGAGGTTTCAAGCCACCGACCCCCATGTAAAGTGTTTGCGTTTACTAATAATCACACAATATTAAACACCCTAAGCTTAGTTTGGGGTGTTACTGGTTTTTATTACGACAACCAAAGCAGCACAGACGACACGATACAAGACACAAAACAAATATTAAGGGATCAGGGTTTTGTAGAAAAAGAACAGTTGGTTATCAACATAGCCAGCATGCCCATTAAAGAAAAAGGGATGACCAATATGATGAAATTAAGTTACGTAAAATAAAAAATATGTCTATAAATGTAGAGTTATTAGCAGAAATTTGTGAGGCGGCGGGTGCGCCAGGACACGAGCAAAGAGTGAGAGAAATTGTATTGCGCGAGACAACTCCTTTAGTTGATGAGATTCGCACAGACAACATGGGCAATGTTACCGCGATTAAAAAAGGAAAAAGCAATAAAAAAGTAATGATCGGTGCTCATATGGATGAGATTGGTTTTATCGTCACACATATTGATGAGGGCGGGTTTTTAAGATTCCACACACTAGGGGGATTTGACCCTAAAACCCTAACAGCACAACGTGTTATTGTTCACGGAAAAAAAGACTTAATAGGTGTGATGGGTAGTAAGCCAATTCATGTAATGTCTCCCGAAGAGCGCAATAAACCACCAAAAATCAAAGATTTTTTTATTGACACAGGAATGACGAAAGAAGAGGTGGAAAAATACATTTCTGTTGGAGACCCTATAACAAGAGAGCGTAAATTAATAGAGATGGGTAACTGTGTAAATTGCAAATCTATTGACAACCGTGTTTCCGTCTTTATTTTAATAGAAATGTTTCGCGAATTAAAACAGGCGCCATACGACGTGTACGGTGTGTTTACGGTTCAAGAAGAGGTGGGGATTAGAGGGGCTAATGTGGCTACTCAACAAGTGCAACCAGATTTTGGTTTTGGATTAGACACAACTATTGCTTTTGACGTGCCAGGAGCGGCGGCCCATGAAAAAATCACAGAGCTAGGAAAGGGAACTGCGATTAAAGTAATGGACTCTTCAACTATTTGTGATTACAGAATGGTGGAGTATATGAAGCAAACAGCAAGTAAATACAAGATTGAACATCAGTTAGAAATTTTAACGGGAGGCGGCACAGACACTTCTGGAATTCAGCGATTTACTCCAGGAGGCTCTATTGCTGGTGCGGTATCTATTCCCACACGCCATATTCACCAAGTAATTGAAATGGCAGACAAAGACGACATCCGTAAATCGATCGATTTACTGCGCCACTGCGTACAAGATCTCGATCAATTCGACTGGAGTTTTAAATAAAAAAAAGACAATTATTTTTAGATAATTTTATTGGGCGTTATTTTTAGTGTATATAAATCTAAAATAACTATAATAATCCCAAAAAGGCTCCCCGTCAAAAGTTTGTATATTTTCAATTTGTTGCTTAATACTTTTATAAATTGACTCAGTTTCTTTTGGTTTGAACCAACAAGAAAGGAGTAGTTTTTTTTGAAACCTCCAATCTCTAAGATGGTTTAGATTGAGTTTATTCTTTTCATATTCTTCAAGAAAGATACCATAATAAACCTCGTTCAT
>Ga0160423_10004128_pt1 | contig 11965 bp, 8 predicted proteins | sample CRUFie14St8metaG_FD_108191 | JGI IMG/M metagenome (GOLD analysis project Ga0160423, IMG submission 108191) | Marine microbial communities from the Costa Rica Dome - CRUD Field 142mm St8 metaG | ecosystem: Environmental > Aquatic > Marine > Oceanic > Photic zone | place: Costa Rica: the Eastern... | reverse complement strand
CCGCAAATATAACATTCGCTTAAAGGTTCAAAATATAGATCAATTTAAAATAATTGATGCTTTATATCTAAGATTAGGGTATTACTTATTAGTAGAATGGGGTCATACTCATTATTTAAATAACAGTGGTCAACTAGTTCAAGCAGAATTTTTAACCCCTGCGTATAATACATTCTTTGGTACTGGAACTGGAAATGAAATATTAGGTAACATAAACGCCAGTCGCCAAGAATCCTTTGGAAACTATGATGGGGGATTAGTAATGGTTAATAATTTTACTTGGAATTTTAATGCTGATGGAAGTTATGACATAACTATTGATGCTATATCTTCTGGGGGTTTAATAGATTCATTTACTTTAAATCAAACCGGTCCTAATATAACAACTTTTAACAAAGAAAATGAAAATTCTACCCCTCTTACTAAGGAAGACTTTCCTTCTGATATTCTAATAGCTAACCAAGGAAAAACTTCATTAAATGATTATTTACTCCTTGCTGCTTTAGAAGTTAAAAATAATGCAAACTGGGTTAAAATAAATGACATTGAAAGATATAAAGATGGAGGTGATGGATTTGTAGCAATTAAATTTGAACAAGAAAATAAACCAGAACAGTATTATATCCGTTTGGGAGAAGTTTTATTTCATATACAAGATGTAGCTCTTAAACTTATGGTAAACAACTCAGCTGGGGATAATGTGGTTAATAATTCTGAACCTTTAGTAAATGTTCAAACTGAACCTATTATGTTTACCCATTTTTTCCAACAATCAGTTGATCCTTTAGTGTGTTTAATGCCTTTTGATTTAGATTCCCTTACTTCGCAGGAACTAAATTCTAAATTTGGTCAATCTGATACTAAATTAAATGATATATTAACTAATAACTTTAGAAACAACGATAATCCTTACAAAGGAAATGCTGGAAACATTCGTGTTAATATAGATTTTGTAGCCAAAAAACTTGAAGAAGCCACAGATAGTGATGGTAATATTAATTGTGTTTCATTTTTAACTAAATTAATGGAAGGCATTAATAAAGCTACAGGCAATATAAATAATTTTTCAGTTTCATACGATGAAGTTACTAATACTCTTAGAATAATAGATGACACAGTTATTCCAGGTAATACTACTCCACCAACAGCTTTAAGAGTATTTGGCGTTAAAGAAAACGAAGGTAGTTTTGTACGGAATGTATCTATGACTTCTAAGATTACAAATAAGTTAGCTACTATAATAGCAATCGGAGCAACTGCAACAGATACTTCTATTAATGACAGTGTCCCTTTATTAGGAAAATGGAATTTAGGATTAACAGATAGAGTTAAACAAGCTTCTCAAGGTTTATTGTCTCAAAACCAAACAAATGACAATAGTAAAGCATCTGAAGCTTTAGCTAAAAATTTTGAAACCATAATAGATTACATAGGAAATACTTATGTGAATTGGAAACTTCCATCATCTCAAGATATCACAAAAGCAAAAAGTGCCTTAGCTGCTATATTAAAACATGATCTTGCTGTAAAAACTCAAAAAGGTAACTTCCCAAGTAAAGGATTTATTCCCATAGACCTTTCAGTAGAAGTAGATGGAATTTCTGGAGTGTTACAGTATCAAAAATTTAGCATAACTCCTAATGTGCTTCCTCCATCATACGAAAATAAAATAGATTTTTTGGTACAAGGTATTGATCACACTATCCAAAACAATGAATGGGTTACCTCGTATACTACACTTTCAGTAATTAAACCCGCTAATACTGCCCTAAACTCTTCTGATAATAATAATTTTAGCTCTTTATAATGGCTTATTATCCTAAATCCCAAATAAAAACAGATTTATACACTAAGGGAGATCAACTTAGAGTTAAATCTACAGGAGAAAATTATACAGGATTTTATTGGCAAACTTCACGAAATGAATATTTCTCAGGAAGAACTCCCTATGATGGGGCATCTGTTGAATTACAAAAAATCCCTGTAGTTCAAACCCCTAAAATTTCTACACTAACTTATGCTGAGGGAAATGACGCTTATAATAGGCAAAAAGGAATTAACATAGAAAATAAATTACTACTTCCTTTTTACCAAAAACCTTCTCCTACACAAGAAGATTATGATTTAGGTAGTTTTGTAAGATATTTTTGTAAAAGAAATAATGAAAACTTATATATTGAAACTACTAAAAATATTTATAATAGAATAAAAGGTAAAGATAAGGGGTATGCTTTTTATTTATACGTGCCCTTTAGTTTAGTATGGCAATTAACTGGAAACAGACGTACCGTTTTTCAAACTAATGAACAAATTGTAAGTACAACAGAATTTCAACAAAACATAACAGGACTAAAAGATTACCTAAACTTTAACTATATAGAATTTTATAAGTAATGGCTATTATTAAAAGCAATAGTAATGCACTAAAACTTCAAATCAAATCTAGATTCCCAGTAGATAGGGTATCTAAATCTATATTGTGTATTCCTTATGCTATTGATGTAGATTCAGTTACTCCTTCTCCTGGTAGATTATCATTTTTTCCTAGAGCAAAACCTATTGAAGTTACTTCTATTAGAATTAGTACCACTACTATTTTAGGAAACGATTTAACCACATTCTTTGAATATTCTACAGAAGGTGGACTTGTTGTAAGTTATAGGGACCAAGCAGAATACTTTTCAGCATTTAAAATTTCTTCTATTGACATTGTAGATAATGGTAAAGCAGTTCAATATGGTATAGGAGACATACTTAATTCTGATGGAGTTTCATTTTTCCCATTAGGGCAACAAGTTTGCATATCACCTCTCCCAGCACCTACAAGTGAAGCTTTAAAAATAATAGATGGAGGTTATTATTAATAATATTTATATACAATGGCTATTACTAACCTTGAAACTTCATCGGTACAACTAAGAAGACATACTGGATCTGCGGGGGTAGCACCCTCTACAGACATTATGTTAGAAGGTGAATTTGCTATAAATCTTATTGATGGTCATTTATATTATGGTGGTAAAGAAGGGAGTAGTATTTCAAGTAGTTTTACTTTCACAGACCTATTAGTTACCCACTCTACCCAAATCTCAGGCTCCCTGGATATTGAAGTAGATAATACTAATATCACAGGTAATTTACAAATAGATGGGGATATTTCTTCTAGTGGTCATATTAGTTCCTCAGGAGCTGTTTTTGATGGAGATATAACAGTAATTGGTACAGGATCATTTGATGTACTTATTACTAATTTTCAATCATCTTCAATTATATTCTCTAGTGGTTCTACTAAATTCGGAGATACATCAGATGATACTCATGAGTTTACTGGGTCAGTCTATATTAGTGGGAGTGAATTTAATATAGATAACGACTTTTTTTATAAACCTGACTCATATTCTTTATTTTCAAGTGGAAGTATTACAGCATCCTATGATATAAGTGCAAGTAACACTATATACGCTAGTGATCTTGACATTGCTAATAGTGTAAGTATTAGCGGAGACTTAGAAGTCCGTAACATTACATCAAGTGGTTATATCTCATCAAGTAATACAATATACTCCAAAAACCTTGAAGTTATTCAAGATATCACAGCTAGCAACAACATTTCAGCCAGTGAAACTGTATATGTTAATAACCTTGAAGTAGCAACAGATATTAGTGCAAGTGGAAATATAAGTGCTAGTGGTCTTTTGTATGAATCTAATACTTCACCTGCATTACTATTTGTAGGTGGTGACATAAGCTCAAGTGCTAACATTAGTGCTAGTGGGATGCTCACAATAAATAATGTAACCGCTACAGGCAACATTACAGCATCTGGTGATATTAGTTCTAGTGCAAATATCATAGCGGCAGGTGAGGGAATTTTTGCTTCGGCAAAAGTAGAAGACCTTACTGACAACAGAGTTGTTATAGTAGGATCTGGAGGTGAACTAGAAGATGATACTAATTTTACATTTGATGGAAATGAACTAAATGTTAATGCTAGCCTTTTCGTAGAAAACAGCATTACTGCATCTAATGATATTAGTGCCAGTAATACTATATACACCAACAATATAGAAATTCGTAACGATCTTAGCGCTAGTAATATTTCAGCTAGTGGTCATATTTCTTCTTCTGGTGCTTATTTTGATGGAGATATAACAGTAATTGGTACAGGATCATTTGATGTATTTATTACTAACTATTCTGCCTCTACTATATTTGCTAGTGGTTCTACCAAATTCGGAGACACTTTCGATGATACCCATATTCGTACTGGTAGTATGTTTATTTCTGGAGGATTGTTTGTAGATAATTCAATCACAGCATCTAGTGACATAAGTGCTAGTGAAACTATATACGCTAATAATCTTGAAGTAGCAACAGATGTTAGCATAAGCGGAGATATAAGTGCTAGTGGATTTTTATATGATGCTGCAATTAGTACTCCATCTTTGTATGTTGCAGGCGATATAAGCTCAAGTGCTAATATAAGTGCTAGTGGTCATATTTCTTCTTCTTTATTAAATGTTGGATCTGCTGCTGTTACTGATTTAACAAATAATAGAGTTGTTATAGTAGGTACTAATGGTGAACTAGAAGACGACGGTAATTTTACATTTGATGGAGATGAGTTAAACGTAAAAAAGAGTGTATTTGTAGAAAACAGCATCACTGCTTCTACAGATATAAGCGCCAGTAACACAATCTCAGCATCTCGCTTATATGCCTCTACTCAAGGAACTTTTGAATCGGCAAATGTAAAAGATCTTACATCAACTCGTATAGTATTTGCCGGAACAGATGGTGAGCTACAAGACAGTACAAATCTTACATTTGCTGGAAATGAAGTAACTATCAATGGAAATTTAGATGTTCAATCAATCACTTCCAGTGTAGCGATTTCAGGCAGCCACATATCGGGTTCTGGTATGGACATTGTAGGAGATGTTAATATATTGGGTACTATTTCCGCTTCTGGAATTGAAGGAGCTATATATTATACTACTAGATCTGAAGATTTTGAACCCACCCCAGTACATAATTTATCAACATATAGAGTTATAAATTATAACACTGATATTTTTATCACCTCTTCAGAAGGTGAATTAATAATTCAATTTGGGGAACCAAAAATTCCTACAGTTAATAATTTAAGCTCTGCTGAATTTAATACTAATAGATTTAGTGGTCCTGGAGCTGGTGTTTATGTAATAGATGATAATTATTCATTTACATTCACTTATACTTTAGATCCTACAAATACATTTAGTTCAGGTTCATTGTTAGCTAATATAAACGGCGTACCCCAAGAAATTGCCACTGATAGTACTGATGATGGAAGTTTAAGTTTTAATATTAATGGAAGTACTTATGAAACTTACCTCCATTCTGGTTCTCACGGGTTTACAGGTTCTTTAGAAGTAGGATTAGCAGATGGTTCTAAACAAAGTTTCCAAACAGATAAAATTCTTTTAACCATTAGTAAAAACGACCCAGGAGTCCCAACATTTAATTCTATTAATTATACGGGTTTAGATGAAGGAAGTACTTATGTAAGTAATAATTCGGCTACTTCCAACAGCACTAGCAAAATAGAAGAAGGAGTTACAGGAACTATCACATATGACTCAGGTTCAGGAACTGCAGATGGTTGGACCTTCGATCGTATAGAGGATACTACCACAGGGGGTCCTGATGAAATTACAATTAATGCTACATCTAGTCCTTCTCTTACTATGACAGCTTATTACACTACTACTTTAGCTGGTGATTCTGGAAATTCTACTACTAATGTAAGCCAAACAAAAAACTATACTAGAATAAGATCAATTCGTTCAGGTGCCTCTCCTAATAGTGCTTCTTTTACAGAAGATGAAATTCACGATATAACTGGTTGGGTATCAGGGGATGAAATTGAGGATGGAAACATCCAATTTAATACTACTACTATTACAAATAACACAACTTTTGTAAGCATTACTAATACTAGTGTAGCCTATTATTATATTATTTATGACAGTAGTGTAGCAGATTTAACTGCTTTAAGACAAGGTTCAACAGAAGGAACTAATGTTCTTGATACTTGGACCAAATCTACAGTAGGAAATTATAAAGTTTACCGCCTAAACCTTCAAAGCTCCCCAGTTACTGACAACCAATTTTATTTATACAATTAATTATGCCATTATCACAAGTAGCCGGATTTGATGTAACAGTTGCTGAATTAATAGATGCAAGGTTTTTAATAACAGCGTCTGCTAATAGATTTGACACATCCTATTTTGACGCAGGTAATACCATAACTGGTTTAACCACTTTTGCTTCAGAATCTCAAGAATACTTTATCCTTTCAGACCTACCTAATTTTAGTAATGAATCAGGTTGGTCCAAAATATACATTTCTGACCCAGGAGGTACTAACTTAACTATAAGTGGTAGTCTGTTTGTAGGAAGTGGAAGTGAAGGGAGTATTACTGCTTCTAACGATATAAGTGCTAGTGGAACATCATCAGCAGCTAATTTTAAAGTAGCAAATGATATTGAATTATCAAGTAACAGTAAAATTTTTGTAGGCTCAGGTATAACAGAAATATTAGCAAATAATGATGATTATTGGGTTATTAAAGCAAATGGAAGAACAGTAGCAGATTTTAGAAATAGTGGAGTTATTGTTAATGATGCCGGTCATGCTGACGTAGACTTTAGAGTAGAAGGTGATGGGAAGACTCATTTATTGTTTGCGGATGCAGGTGCAGATAAAGTAGCAATAGGTACAGATACTGTAAGTGATTCTCTATTAACTGTAGAAGGTGACATAAGTGCTAGCGAAACTATCTACACTAATAACCTTGAAGTAGCCACAGACTTTACTGTAAGTGGAGACATAAGTGCTAGCGAAACTATATATGCTAATAATCTCGAAGTAGCAACAGATGTTAGTGTAAGCGGAGACATAAGTGCTAGTGGATTTTTATATGATTCTGCAATTAGCACTCCATCTTTATATGTTGCAGGTGATATAAGTTCAAGTGCTAATATTAGTGCTAGTGGGGATATACTTGCTGGTGGGGCTACTTTTGAAGGTAACGTTGATCTTAAAACAAACAAATTAGTATTTGATAGTGATGCTACCAACACTTTTATACAAGCCAATGCAGCAGACCCAGAAGATCTTGAAATCCACGCTGATCACGATATAATATTAAAAGCTGATCACGAAACATTTATTTCAAGTAGTGCATACATAAGAGGAGATATAAAAGGAGGGGGAGATGGGGTTGGTGATTTTAAATACATAGATATAAAAACTAATTTATCAACACATAACATTATTATTGGCCATGCAGATAAAAGTTTATCATTTATAGGTGATTATTTTAACGTAACTCCTTCAATCACTGCTTCTAACGACATTAGTGCTAGTGAAACTATATATGCTAATAACCTTGAAGTAGCCACAGACTTTACTGTAAGTGGAGACATAAGTGCTAGTGGCCTTTTATACGAAGCTGGTGAAGCAACATTATTATTTGTAGAGGGTGACATAAGCGCTAGTGGGGATATTTACGGTTCAAACTTTCACGTTAATGGTTTAAAGACCAATACTATATCTGCATCTCTTATAACAGCAAGTACCGCTATATTAGGAGAGCCTAATTATAGCACTTTTGAATTTAATAAGGGAAAAGTAAATATTCTTGCCAACTATCAGAGTGAATATGCCGGCTCCAACCAAGATACATCCCCCTCCATAGTTATTCAAGACACAAAAACTAGTATCAATGGAGCTCTTCTTGGATCCGAAGGTTTAGCATCAATTAGATTTGCCACTTCAGACTCCCAAGCTTTCCATAGTGGTGGAAATGTAGGTAATAACAATTTCGGTCGCGTAGCAGATCTCAGACTAATAGCTCAAGGACAGTTTGGTACTTCTACTGAATTAAGTTCTGCTCTTATGTACAGAGATTTTGTTAGCGGTAGAAGCAATATACAATATTTCTTAGTTGGAAGTTCTAATCAGGGGTTAATGATTAACACACGCCAAGACCTTCCTAGCTCAAATGATGGAAGGGCTTTAGCCGCCTACAAAGACTATCTTTTAACCCTAAGGGGATTTGACGGGAATGGACTAGAAGACGAGGATGATTTATACCCTAAATTAGGTAGTGATAACCCCTCTTTTTTGGCTTTTAGAGCTAAATCCACCTCAGGATATGAAAATTATATAGATATAACAAATGATGGGATACATATTCACAATAACACGGGAACGGCAACTGCTGCAACCCAAAAGCCTTTTTTAAAGCTAGAAGGGGACAGAAAATTTAATGGAGATGAAGGTGTTACTGACCACCCAGTCCCTACTTACTCATGTCTTTATGTTAAATATAACAGAATAGTAACTGATGGTTCATCATGGGCACAAAACAAAAAACACGCTGCTGTTTCAATTGAATTATCAGGATCTGGTACTCAAGAATACGATGGTGATTACTATGATGGTTGGCACACGAACCCAACCACCCCAAATTATCTAGCCCCAGCTCGATTCATATCATTTATCAATCAAAATTTTGGGGGCCCCGGAGGGTGTGAAGTTGCATCCATCCGTTTGATGACGGATGCCAATGCCACTTTTGTCCAGAACTCAGACAAAAGATTAAAAACAAATATTCAAAAAACTAAATGGGGTCTTAATGATTTATTAGATATAAAAGTTAAAGATTTTGAATGGAAAGATAACCCCAACAAAACCGTTGATACAGGATTTATAGCCCAGGATTTGCACAAAGTATATCCTGGAGCTGTTATACCTGGGGACTCCTCAGAAGTTTTAACCCCGTCGGGCTCTGCTTGGCAAGTATCAAAAGCTAGTTTAGTTCCTTTGCTTGTTCAATCAATTCAAGACCAGCAAAAACTAATAGAGAATTTGCAACAAGAAATTGACAATTTAAAAAATAAAATTAAATAATATGTATTTTGGTCCTGGTTCTTCCTTACAATTTGCTTATACCCGTTCTTATGGAACTAGTTCTTTTAGTGATAGAAGAGAACTTTCAGCAGTTTTATATGGGGATTCGCAGAGTATTAATATTGTTTTTCCTTCTGAATCTATAGGACAATCACAAGATATTACCGCTCTCTTTATTACTAATTCTCAACAAGACCTTAAAGTTGGATTTGGTACTGATGATCCTGTAAGTTCCCTAGACGTTAGATCGGTAACATCTTCATCCCCAGCTAACATTATTTTAAGAACTAATGAAGATGGTGTTATTACAGCTGGGGAAGAAACAGGTAGGATAATATTTGCAATTGAATCTTCCTCATTTAGAGGTACCAAAGTTGTTACTAGTGGTAGTGTTGGAGATATTTTTGGAGAAGTAATAGGACAAGGCAGTTTTGGAGCTTACGGTAAATTAATGTTTAGTGTTAGTGACACTAATGGTCAAAACCCAAAAAGCATATTCCAATTAGGACACGGTGCTGCTGGGGGAGGTGATTACGAAGTTTTTATTTCTGCTTCTGATTTAGTACACGATGACAATGCTCCTCAATATCGCCAAAAAACAGATGGAGTCACAATAACTACCTTAGGGTTCAGAGATTCAGGGGATAACAAAAATGTAGGAAAACTTACAATTAACTCGGCTTCAGTTGAAAGACTATTGCTAGATGGTTTAGAGGGTAGTATAAGTGCTAGTGGAGAAGTATCTGGGTTAACAGGTTCATTTACTATAATTCAAGGAGGCTCATTCTAATGGCTATACAAAGAATACCGTTTAAGTGGAACACTGCTAATTTCCAATGGGATGACAACCCATATACTTGGGATGATTGTGCTATAACGCGAGAAGTAGTAGATGTAATACAAGCGGGTGGTTCTTATCAAGAAGTATTTAAAGACAAGGAAAAAAAGAAAAAGTTTATAAAACTTATATGTAAAGTAGAAGGCGTAGAATACAAAGAAACTAAAGAGATTAAAGAAAGGCAAATACGTATAACGGACGTAGCACTTGTTGCCAAAGAAGTGCTTGGTGTTGATATTAAAGTAGAAATATAATGTACAAATTATTTACAGATAAAACCGAACTCTTTGAGTGCGATATAAAATTAACAGGTGCTTCTTTAAAAAACAGCCAAGCCCGCTTAATAATCGAATCAGATGATTTAGCTTTAGTATTTAAAGGCAAAATCACTTCAGAAGGCAAATGCCAAATCCCAGTAAAAAAACTAAAAGGTTTATTACCTGAAAACACACAAGGTAATATACAATTAGAGGTTATAGCAGAAGATACTTATTTTACTCCTTGGGAATCTAAATTTACAGTAGATACTTCAAGAAAAATTACTGTTGAAGTAAAATCTCAACAAACCGAAGATCTTATTACAGAATCTAAACCACAAATTTCTGTAGAAAATGTTAAGGAAAGCGTGTCTATTCACGAAAGAGAACATATCGTCAAGCTACTACGATTGCTAGTAAAAGAGGATATTAACCTTAAAAACCTCTCAATTAAAAAAGATAAACTTAACAACTTAGTAGGAACCTATCTCCAAGAAAATAAAGTAAATTCTCAACAAAAGAAAACTATTATCGACGGTTTACTCTACGGGTTGTCTAAAATAGACTAATATGGCCGGACCCTTTGATTTTACAGGTCAAAATATAGAAGATACATACCAAAGACTAGTTCAAGTTTCGGGTAGTGGTTTTTGTGATGGAACAGGTTCTGCAGTTTCAATAGGAGGAAGTCAAAATCTACAGCAAGTAACAGAACAGGGCGCAGTTACTACTATCCCTATTACTGCTTCAATTATAAGTGCAAGTGGTGAAATTTTTGCAACTGATTTTCATACACCCATTGGTATAAACGATGGTTATCATATTGGAGACGGAAAACCTATACTTTGTATAACAGATGGAGGAGCCCTTAATTTAGGAGCAAACCATTCTACCTATCAAGCAGCAGGAGTTAACATTTTTGTCACTGGATCTGATGGCTCAAAAGGATTATTTTTAGATACATCAGGTAACATAACAGCATCTGGTGATATAAGTGCAAGTGGTACTATTGTAGGTTCAAACTTAAGTGGCACAAATACAGGAGATCAAGATTTATCCCCCTATTTACTTAGTTCCCAAACCTCTTCTTTTGCCATAACAGGTAGTGATGTTTTATTTACAAATGTTACTGCCTCTACTGTAAGCGCAAGTGGAGACATAATAGGGGGAGGTTTAGATATAAGTGGCCCGGAAAATTCTCACATTAAAGTAGGAACATATAATGTAGGGTTTGATCAAGCTAGTATTCCTTCCACCCAAATTACAGGTTCCGGTTTAATAATATCGGGAGCTATGGCGGACCAAGATCACCATAATTTCCTTAAAATAGGAGAAATTGAATTAGTAGATGTAAAAACACTCCTCAATTCTAATACCTTTTTAATCCACAATGTAGATGATTTTATACTAACATCAGGATCAGATGGAGGAAACATTACTACTACTAATTTATTATTTAGACACCAAGGTAACGCTTTTAACATTTACCAAAACGGTGTTTCTAAAATTAGTATGGCTGCTAATGGGAACCTAGTCTTTAATGGGGATACAATCACCTTCACACCAACTTCGGCTACCCAAATGAAGGCTCCTAACTCAACAAGTAATTCTCATATATTATCAACAGCAGCAAATCCTAATGATGCACCTCAAGATATTCAGTCTATTGATGCTGATAATTTCTTTAGTGAAGTTTATGGAGCCGTAACAGCATCTGTAGTAAGCGCAAGTGGTGACATAATAGCAAATTCTATCACAGCATCAATCCATGGAGGCACCTTCTAATAATATGTATATACAATGGCAAGTACAATTCAAATAAAAAATAGCAACACAGCAGGTAATTCACCAAGTTCACTAACTCAAGGGGAATTAGCTATTAATGTTAACGATGGTAATTTATTT
>Ga0160423_10004127_pt1 | contig 11969 bp, 10 predicted proteins | sample CRUFie14St8metaG_FD_108191 | JGI IMG/M metagenome (GOLD analysis project Ga0160423, IMG submission 108191) | Marine microbial communities from the Costa Rica Dome - CRUD Field 142mm St8 metaG | ecosystem: Environmental > Aquatic > Marine > Oceanic > Photic zone | place: Costa Rica: the Eastern... | reverse complement strand
GGCTCTGGATGCCGGCGGCGTTGAATTGTTCGCCATGACAGCAGATGGCGACACCCTTGATCCCACCCGCGGCTTCAAGGCATGGATCGACTACGCCTTGCCAAACAATCCCAACATCGAGATTGCCCTTTCGCTGCCGATGATTGATTTCCCGGCAGACTGGGATGAACGGGCTCAAGCGTTTGGATACGATGACATCCACGAACTCTATCCGGTCATCATCGACTCCCTCTGGCATACGAATGTCATTGATATCCTTCGTGCCGAGTATCCTGGTGTCAACATTTATTCCATTCCCACGGGATGGGCCGGCATCACATTGGCCCAGATGCAAGAGGACAGCCTGCTGAATGACGACATCGACCTTTTTGGTGCAAAGCCCACATCCATTTTCACCGATGCTAAGGGACACCAGGGTCAAATCGTCATTGAGGCTGGAACCCTCATCTGGCTGGCCAGCATCTACGGTGATGACCTTGCGACCAATGCCTACGACACAGGGTTCGAAACGGATTTACATGGCGTCGCCATCGAAATCATGAACGCCCATCCTGAGGCGTACAAGCGATAAAAGTAGGCGGGTTAAACCGCTGCAGCTTGGTCGCCAAAACATGAGCTGCCGGCTTAGAATGCCTCCCCAATGAAGAAATAAATGCCACTTCCCTCCGCTGTAAATGCCCAGTCAAGTCGGGTGTAAATGTCCTTTTCTGGAAAAATTAAAAAGCGAAGCCCCGCCCCACCGGCCGGAAGGAATTGGTTCCATTCAAATGAATGGTTGTCACCAAAAACCTGGCCCATCGCCATGAAGACGCTGGCGCCGAACCGCTTGGAAAAAGAAGAAGGCAAAATGCGGTACTCGACCTGGCTTGCCACCAAATGCTTATCCCGGTATCTTCCCAAGTAATATCCACGCATCAGGCTTTCTCCTCCCATGAGGGCCAACATGTTGAAGGGCGGATTGCCTGATGTGAGTTGACCGTAAACTTGAATAGCCAAGACCGTATTTTCCTGAATGGGTCGGTAAATACGGGTATCTGCGATGTAAGAGATAAAGCGGAAGTCGCGCCCGTCGCGTGAGGGGTAGTCGATAAAGCCCCATTCGCTGTACAGCCCTTTTCGCGGATTCATGGCATTGTGGATGTTGTTGTAAATCACGCCCAATCCCACACCCAAATTACTGGATCCCATGCTACCTACCTCGGGCGGCAGAAAGCCTTCTGCTGTGTTGAGGTATTCAATGCCACTCAGGCGTTGGTAATCCAGTTCCAGTCCGCAATACAAGGACGGCCACGTCTCACGCATAATCCGCTCCCTGATGAGTATATATTCCCCGTCAATTACACTTTGAATCTCTGCAGGGCTGTCCCTTCCGATGCCATAATAAAACAGTGGGAAACTTTGATAACGGGCTTTGCCGTACAAAAACCATTTGTTTGCATCGCTGTACAAGGCATGGTCAAGCCACAGGCCATATTGATTCTCCAAGGTGAAAAAGGCGAATGACTTGACCTCGCTCAGGCGGTTCGCTAGGTTTCGATTTGCAGAATACACATACAGGCTCGAAACACCGAATTCCCAGCTTGTCTCAGGCGCATACGCGAGAGTGGGATAGTGAATGATTTTGGATGCCGTCGAATCCTGTTCCGGGCCAAAAACCCCCTCGAAGTAGCGCATTAAAAATCCCTTCGCCTCCTTTTCATCTTGAGCAAAACTGCTGGTGGCTATGCCGACCAACAAAATCATCAATGGAAGTTGTAACCTCAAGGATATTCATGTTACCGTACCACTTGAATCTTCTCCGCCCTGCGCCCTGCAGGCGACGTGATTTCGACGAAGTAATCTCCTGCCGCCAGGCCGGAAACATCCACCACGGAAACTCGCCCAGCGGTCAATACCAACCGACCGAACACATCAAAGATTCGCACCGCTTCCACCGCGCCTTTTATGTTCAGCTGTCCGCTTGTCGGGACGGGATACAGGATCACATCACGTGCCGGCTCGACCTGAATGCCCGAGGCTGTTTCGGCAGTTAGCCACGTTTGCGAATCCTCATTCCAGGCTTGTGTCATACAACAAGTGGGTGTATCCATGATGCACATCTCGGCACCGTACACGACGTAGTCGATGCATGTGGTAATGGTATCGGCCCCCATTGCATTTGAAACGAGGTGGGTACAAGGGCCTGCAAAACAACTGTCCTCGGCGAGGATCAAATCACCAGCATAGGTGCTGATGAAGACTGGAGCCATCGTAGGCAGGCCATTGCCCGTGGTGGGTGCTGCCACTTCGATCTCAAACTGTGTACCCACGGTGTAAATGAAGTCGCACAAGGGCGGATCGGTCGCGTTGCTCATTTGACCGACTGCAATTGCATTGTTCGGCACCGTGGAGTAGCCCACGTCGTGGAGGATAATGGTATCGTTGCCCTCCGCCACTTCCAACGAGATCCAGCCGAGGTAGCTTTCACCGCCGACGTCCATCTTCAGGCCCAAATACTTCAATCCGGCCCCGCTGAAAGAGCCGCCTCCGCCCACGTCGGTGCCCAAGACCGCATTCCCCGAACTGTAGGGGCCGTCCACGATGTCACCGCAATTGAGGGCGTCGGGGTAGCCAAATGTGGAGGCGTCCATTACATACGAATCCCAGAGTGAAACCACCCGCGCAGCCGTTGAACTGCCAGATAATGGGAAGATCTCAAAGGTGTAATCGTTGCTCAGGTCTCCATCGACATTCAGGGTCATCGGACCGGAGGCGGTTGTGACCGTGTCATTGATGGAGTAGGTGTTCATCTGCCCAAGTGCTGCCGATGCAAACAAGAAGGAAGCGACAATAAGGATGGAAATAAAGCGAAGGACGTTCACAGCTTGAAATTGCATGGAGAAGTGGTGCACACAATATTATGAATAATGCCCAACCACTCACACTTGGTGATGTTGGTATTTTTTATTGAAAACTTTCCGAGCGCCAAAACCTCTAAAGTGGCCATTCAAGCCCATTTTGTCTTTTGAAAGACCAAACATCGCAGTGACCATTGAGGGGAAATATCAATTCTGGAGGGTCTTGGATCATCTTGTTGGTGGCAAGGCTCCTGCCCAGCGATTCGCCGTCCAGCGGCAGCGTTTGTCCGCGCCCTCAACGTCGTCGACTAAACCCATCAAGACCATTCCCGAAGTCCGGGACTTGTCCGATGCGGAATTTCATGCACAGTACGTACAACAAGCACGGCCTGTCGTATTGAAGGGCAAAGCTGCGGAATGGCCGTGCGTTCAGAAGTGGTCCATGGATTGGCTCAGGGAGCAGCATGGAGAGGACCGCGTAGATATTTTTGATCCCCTCGATTCTGCATCGAACGAGGTGAATTACGACGTTGAGGTGACGACCCTGGCCCGTGTTTTGGACGCCATGGAAGAAGGCGATGTCAGTAAGTACAGCCGGTTCAACCGCCTGTTGTACGATCACCCCGAATTGGTGGAGGATTTTGATTGGCAATGGCTTCATCGCATGCGGAGCGCATGGTCATCTGGAAAGACCTACCAAGTATTCATCGGCGGCAAAGGCACTCGGACCTCTCTTCACTGCGCTGGGGAACACAATCTATTCACACAAGTTCACGGACAAAAGCACTGGTACTTCATTGAACCCCAAGCCGATGCTTGGTTGGACCCGCCCATCACCCGGACACCTTATTTCCACAGCCTCTTCGACCCCGAATCACCCGACTTTGAATCGTATCCGGGAATGGCTTCAATCCAGGTATGGGAATGCACGTTGGAACCCGGTGACGTGCTGTTCAACCCGCCTTTTTGGTGGCACCAAGTTCACAATGTGACCCCGTCGATCGGCGTAGGTTTCAGGTGGTTTGACCTCATCGACAACCTCAAATCCAACCCGACAGGGACGGCATTGACCCTGTTGGCCACCACCCCGCCGATCTGGACAGCCACCAAGCACAGAACCGATTTTGCCGCCATATTCAAGCGAATGCAATCCAAGTCATGAGTGTAGCCACACCCCGTGAAATCACCATCAAATTTCCGCCCGAAGACGACGCGTTTTTGAGCGATTTACGGACGGAAATCCGTGCTTATTTCAAAGCGACGGGCCAAACCATTCATGGAAATGCCACGATGTATTGGAAGGTTTGCGGCTTGCTCGCCGTGTACGTGGGTGTGTATGCGCTGCCTTGGTTGCTGAGTGCCGACACGCCGTGGGTGATTGCTGCCTATGCATTCCTCGGAATGTGGAGTGTGTTCCTCGGTGTCAATGTCGGGCACGATGCGGCGCACCATGCCCTGTTCAAGAACCGCAAGCTCAACGACGCAGCCATGCACATTTTTGATCTGCTTGGGCTCAGTTCGTTCAATTGGAAAAACCGCCACGTGTCCGGTCACCACGTGTTTTCCAACATCATGAACTTCGATCCGGACATCCAGCAATCGGCGGTGGTCAAGATTTTTCCGCAGGACAAGCGGCGTTCGTTTCACAAATGGCAGTGGATCTACATGCCCTTCATCTACGCCATCTTCATCCCGCGCTGGATCTTTTATCGGGATTTCAAGGATGTGTTTTATGAAAAAATCGGTGGGTTCAACAACCGTCCCTACCCCCTGTTCGAAGTCGTCAAAATGACGGCCTTCAAAGTGTTCTATATCACCTACCTGGTTGTTTTGCCTGCGCTTTGGACCGGACACAGCCTGTCCACGATGTTGTGGGCGTTTGGGGCGTTGATGGTCGCTAGCAGCGCGACCATCGTCGTGGTCCTACTTACGACTCACATGCTCGATGATTCGACGTTTCCAGACCCCGATGAAAACGGGATGATGCCTTACTCATGGTCCAAGCATCAGATGATGACCACCAGCGACTACGCGACGGAGAACCCCTTGGTCACCCACCTTTTTGGCGGATTCAATCACCACATCATCCACCACCTGTTCCAACACGTTTGCCACGTGCACTACCCCGCCATGACCCGGATTTTGATTGAAGTCGCCGCTAAACACAATGTCGCGTATCGGACCAAAAAGCGCATTCTGCCCGCGATGTACTCCCACTTCAAACTTTTGTACAACAACGGCCTCGGACCCGATCAACTTGCCCACGACTTCTAATGAAAATCGTCATCACAGGAGCCACCGGATTTTTGGGCAGCAGGTTGCTGGAGCGCCTTGCCGCCGAATCCCCTGCGGGCACGGAATTGGTCGGTGTCGGCCGGACGCTCAAGCCGCAAAGCACCGTGGAGCATCCCCTGGTTCGCTACGAACTCGGTGACCTTGCGGACGCATCGTTTGTCAACCGGATTCTGCACGGAGCGGACAAGGTGGTCCACGCAGCAGCACTCAGCGCGCAGATGGGCCCTCCCAGCGCCTTCGAACGCGCCAATGTTTTGGTTACTCGACACGTGGTGCAGGCCTGCAGCGAGCAAGGCGTGCAGCGAATGGTCATGATCAGCTCGCCCAGCGTCTACTTTCAATTCAAAGACCAGACGAACATCCAGGAATCGGACCCACTTCCGCCCCCCATCAATGTGTACGCCCGCACGAAGCGGGAGGCAGAACGCGTTGTCCAAAGCAGTGAGGTCCCCCATGTCATACTGCGGCCCCGCGCATTGATAGGCCGTGGAGACACCGTGATCCTGCCCCGAGTCATACGAGCCCACAGGGAAGGCAAATTGAGAAGGATGGGAACGCTTCAGAACTTGGTCGATTTGACCCCTGTGTCCAATGTGGTGGATGCCATTCTGCTGGGACTTGATGCCGACGAGTCGGCGCTAAACCGGGTGTACAACATCTGCAACGGTAATCCTGTGCAGCTGTGGCCCTTGTTGGATGACGTATTCAAAAGACTGGGACTCGAACCCGTGGCCAAAAGCATCCCAATCCACGTCGCCAAAGGCATCGCACAACTCTTGGAATGGCACGCTAAGTACTTGAATAGCCACAAAGAGCCTGCCCTCACTGTTTATGGGATCGGTACGCTGACCAAAACCTTCGCCATGGACATCTCCGAAGCGCGCCAGCGGTTGGGCTATGAGCCCCGCCAAACGGTGGAGGAGGCCATCCAGGAGTTCATTGATTGGCACAAATCCACTGCTCCATGACCCAGGTCCGATTGACGATGAGAAATTCCGGGCTGTGCTGGGCCAAAGCGCACCACACCATGAAGGGAGCCCCCAAGACCGATATCCGGTTTTACGCGACGTGGGCGGAGCTATCGCATCCAAGCGAGGGCACCGTGCTTTTTGACACAGGGTACACGTCGCGGTTTCACGCTGCCACGGCGCGGTTTCCAAATGCCATTTACGCCCGCATGACGAAGGTGGAAATTGAAGCGTCAGAGGAAGCCATCGCCCAAGTGAATGGCCCCGACGTCCGCCACATCTTGCTCTCCCACCTGCATGCTGATCATATCGGCGGTTTGCGGGACTTCCCGGACGCACAATGCTGGGCCTCTGCCGGATGCAAACAAGAATTTGCCTCACTTCCGCGCTGGAGGGGATTCGCCAAAGGGCTCTTGCACGATTTGATGCCTGAAAACTGGTTATCGACGTGTCGAACTTTCGAATCCTGCCCAGCCGTCGACCACCCTGAACTCGGCGCGGGCTGGGACGTTTTCGGTGACGGCAGCATCGTGATGTTCCCCTTCCCAGGCCACGCCGCCGGCCAACACGGCGCACTCGTCCAAACCGTCAAACACGGTCCCGTCCTGCTCGCCGCGGACGCCATTTGGAATGCAAAGGCCATTACGGAAGAACTCACGCCGCATCCCATTGTGAGGCTATTTTTTGACGATTGGCAGGCCTATCACCAGACGCTTGCCACCTTGCGTTCTTTCCAAAAAGCCAACCCCGACACCCCCATTCTTGGCACCCATTGCCCCAACACGTATGCATGGGTGGAACAACAACACCAGCCATGAGGATGCCATTCAAGCTGCAAATTATCATGGCCCTCTTGAAGCTCGGAAGGGAACGCCGGCGTTTCGAGCGAAATCCACAGGCCCACAAACAGCGCATGTGGCGCAGATTTGGTCAAACCACCTTGTCCAAATCGCCATTGTACAAAGGCATCGCGCACCTCAGCATTGAAGCCTTTCCAGTGCAGGGTAAGGAGGAATTCAACCGGGATTTCGACCGCATCAACACGAAGGGAATCCACTACGATCACGCCCTGCAGGTCGCCGATGAAGCAGAGACCAGCCGTGACTTCACTCCGACCATCGACGGGGTGACTGTGGGGCTTTCGTCAGGCACATCGGGCAACCGAGGAGTTTTCTTGGTTTCCGAGGAGGAGCGCGCATCGTGGGTGGCCATGGTACTGCAGCGCATCCTCGGATTCTCCTTTCGAAAACGAAAAGTGGCCTTCTTCCTCCGCGCCAACAGCAAGCTCTACACATCGGTGCAATCGAGGCTCATTCAGTTCTCCTTTTTCGACCTCCTCATCCCATTGGAACGCCACCTCACGCAGCTCAATGACCTGCAACCGGACATTGTGGTGGGGCAACCGAGTCTACTGATGATGCTCGTTGAAGCCCAACACCGAGGAGCATTGGCCATCGCCCCTCAGAAAATCATCTCCGTCGCTGAAGTCCTGTCTGAAGAGGACAAAGCAGCTTTGACATCGTGTTTTCAGGTGCCAGTGCAACAAGTCTATCAGTGCAATGAAGGCCTGTTTGGACAAACCTGTGCTCACGGGAATTTCCATCTCAACGAAGACGGACTGCTGATTGAAAAAGAGTGGCTCGACGAAACCCGATTCCAGCCCATCATCACAGATATGCGCAGGAAAATCCAACCCGTCATTCGGTACAAAATGAACGACATTTTGCATGCGACCGAGTGCACCTGTGGCTCAAAGATGATGGCTGTTTCACAGATTGAAGGCCGGACCGACGATGTGCTTCATTTTCCCGATGACAAAGTGGTGTTCCCCGACTTCATCCGCCGCGCAGTCATTGGAGCGCATCCCGCGATTTCCAACTACCAAATCATTCAAAAAGACCTCCATCACCTCTCCTTCTACGTAGATCCAATCGACCATTGGGCATGCGCTGAGGAAGCACTGGCCCGTCTCTTTGAAGACCAAAAAATTCAGGGGGTGTCCATTCTGAAATCGACAGAAAAACAACACACCCTCGGCTCCAAATTCAGAAGAATCCATGCTCAACGTCCATAAACCTTGCCGCATCACAGGAACCGGCATGTATGTTCCTTCCGCTGTCGACTCCGAAGCCATCGAAGCCGAGCACGGACTGCCTTCAGGGTGGTCCATGAAAAACAGCGGGGTTCGCACGCGTCATTGGATTCAATCCGAGACCGTGGCTGATTTGGGCAGCCGCGCAGCACAGAAGGCATTGGACGACGCGGGGGCGGCGTTGAAAGACATCGATGTACTGATTACCGCGGGCGGCACTAGCGACCAGCACATTCCGAGTCAAGCCGCATTGACCTTGGCACGAATGGAAGGAGGCGACCGGGCTAAGTGCCAAGCGTTTCACGTGGACACCACCTGTTTGAGTTTCATCACGGCCTTTCGATTGGCGGCGGACATGCTTCAAGATCCAGAGGTCCAGCGTGTACTCGTGGTGGCATCAGAGGTGGCGAGTGTTGGCATTGGCCCGGCCAATTGGGAAACGTTGACCTTGTTTGGTGACGGCGCAGCTGCCATCGTGCTGGAGTCAAGCCCTTCAGGTGATACAGGTGTCGTGAAACACAGCCACCGGCTCTACACTGAAGGGGTGCGTGCAGCGGAGATCCCCGGCGGCTGTGTCGCCAATTGGGTGGAAGACTACGCATTTTCTCCGGAGATGCATCACTTCCAAATGGACGGCCGTGAATTGCTTCGCCTCACCCTCAAGCACTTCCCAGAGTTCATCGCTTCTTTCTTCGATGGCACAGGAACCACCTGGAGCGATGTGTCGTGGACGGTTCCGCACCAAGCCTCCAAAACAGGACTTGGGGTCATCCCCAAGATTGCCCACGTTGCCCCTGACCGCGTGGTCAATATCCTCGAAACCAAAGGCAACTGCATTTCTGCCTCCATCCCCATGGCCTTACACCATCTGAAGACGAATGATCGGTTACAACCCGGCGAATCCGTTTTGTTCATTGGCACCTCGGCAGGTTATTCCATCGGCGCTCTACTGTACCAACATGGCTGACCTCCTCTTCAAACTATTCTCCGTTGACGGACAAAGCATGCGCGCGTGGCGCTGGTACCGGGTGCGCCAAGTGTGCCTCATGGTGCCATTGTTCATGGCGTTGTCGGTGATCAACAACGTGGGAATGGCCTTGGACTGGCTGTTGTTTCCGTCCTTTACCAAACAAGCCATTCGACAGCCCGTGTTCGTGGTTTCCCTGCCCCGCACCGGAACCACCAACCTGCTGCATGCGCTGAATGCTTCTGGCATGCCGTTCACCTCGATGAAGCTTTGGGAAATTCTGCTCGCTCCATCCATCGTTCAGAAGCGCATCATTCGCTGGTGCTGGCAACGCATGCCCCACAGCCTGCAACGCCGGGTGCGGCGATTCGATGAGCGGCTGTTCAACTCACTCAATAACGTGCATCATGCCAGCCTGTTTTTGCCGGAGGAAGATGACCTGATGTTGATGTGGTCGTTTTCGACAGCCTTCATGGGGATGTTTTATCCTGAAACCGATGTGATGCGCGCCCATTTCCGGTTCGACGAGGCAATTTCTGAGCGACAGAAGAAGCGCATCATGAAGCGGTACAGACGCCTGGTTCAGCGTCACCTGTACGCGGTCAGAGCCGGTGATGACGTTCGGTTTTTGAGCAAAAACCCCGCGATGGCTGCCAAAGTCCAGGCCCTTGCGTCGCACTTTCCCGACGGACAAGCCGTGGTCATCGAGCGGCCACCACACAATGTGTTGCCGTCCACCATGCTCCTGGTCGAAACCCAGGTGACGCTCGCCACTGACGTCGCTATATCGGAACGTGAAACCCAGGCCATCTTTGACGTGCTTGCGTTTTTCCGCCAGAACCTTCAGCGGCAACTGGCCGATCGACGTGTCATGCCCCACACCGTAGTGCGTTTCACCGACTTGGTGCGCGACCGGGATGCCACCATCAATGCACTTTTGAACTGGCTGGGGAGCAACGCCGAGTACCGCCCCCATGAACAGCACCGTGTCCACACGTCAAAAAAATCGTACACCCCCCTGACCGACCAAGAGTTGGCTTCCGTCCTGGACGAACCCTGGCCCGTTTGGCCGTCAGAATCCATTTTGACGGTGACTTCATCCTCTACACAACCATCATGACCCATCGCATTCCCCGTTTTCGTCGCTACCGATACAACATCCTGTGGATGATTGAGCACTTTTTCTACTCTGCTTGGGCCAACAAACGTCGGATGGCTTTGGGCGAACGCATTGGGCAAGCCATCGGTGATGACGACGAAGCCATTGGAGTTGATGGCGGCAACCATCAACCCGTACCCGTCATCGACGGCAGCAATCCCGAGGAGTTTATACGCTTGTTTCGGAACACCTCACACCCGGTGGTACTCAAAAACGTAGCCTCGAACTGGCCACTGTTTGAAAAGTGGACACCGGATTTTTTCGCCGAACAATACCCGGATGATCCGGTCATTTTGTTCGATGCCGCCGTCGAAAACAGCAAACTGGCCTTCACGGAGGGAAAGGAAACAAAGTCCACCTCCCTGCAGGCATTCATCGCGGCGATGAAGGAAGGAAGTGAGGAATACGCGCGGTTGCTTCCCCTGCTCGACCAGCATCCCGAATTACTGGACGACATGGATGTGAAGTGGCTGCACGCCGCATCCAACAACGGCCGCAAAAAGAGCATCAAGCACCAGCTGTTCATCGGCGGCCCGAGGACATCCACATCGATGCATTGTGCCATTGGATCCAACCTGTTCATCCAAGTACACGGCCATAAACAATGGTGGATCTACTCCAACAAAGAAGCACCGTTGCTCGAACCCATCGTTGACCGTTCGGTCTTTTTCAGAAGCCATGTCAACAGCGAACAGCCGGAGGGCGTTTTCCAGAAAGCCCGGGGCTGGACCGTTGTCCTGGAACCCGGTGATGTGCTGTACAACCCGCCATTTTTCTGGCACCAAGTCCGCGGTTTGGACACCAACATCGGCGTGGGATTCCGGTGGTTCGCTCTGGAGTCGATCTTGAAGATCAGCATATCATCCTTTCTCATGACCCTGACGGCCAGCAATCCGTCCGTGCGGGAAGCGAACAAAGTCAAGCATAACTTTGCTAAGGTGTATGCCGACCTACTTGAAAAACAAAAAACCAGGGCAGCCACCACTCCACCATGACACTCGTTCTACCTTCCGCCCTCCTCTTGGTTCTGGTAGCCATTGAAGCGTTTGTCCTGCGCGTCGTCCAAAAAAAGGACGTCCCGTGGAACGAAGTGGTGTTCAATTTAAACTCTGGCCACACCATCCTGTGGCTGTTCAGGGGGTTGGAAATTGCGGTGTTTCACGCTGTGCACGCTCGATTGAACCTCGGCTTGGTGGACGATTGGCATCCCATAGCGCAGTTCGCAGTCGCTATGGTCTTTTGGGATTTTTGTTTCTACTGGCTGCATCGATTGCACCACGCGTGGGGCGTGCTGTGGGCTGTGCATGTGGTGCACCATGAAGGGGAACATTTCAGCCTGTCGCTGGGCATTCGCAACAGCTGGTACAGCAGCATCACCTCGATTCCGTTTTTTTTGATTCTGGCGGTGATTGGCATTCCAACCGAGGCCTTCATTGCCGTGGGGGGCATCCATTATTTCATCCAATTCTACAACCACAATGCCCTCGTCAAGAAATCCGGCGTGCTCGAACATGTGATGATCACGCCTTCTCACCACCGGGCGCATCACGGCAAAAACGCTCCATATGTGGATTGCAATTTTGGTGGGACGCTGGTGTTTTGGGATAAGTTATTCGGGACGTTTCAACCGGAATTGGATGACGTTCCGGTC
>Ga0160423_10004126_pt1 | contig 11971 bp, 7 predicted proteins | sample CRUFie14St8metaG_FD_108191 | JGI IMG/M metagenome (GOLD analysis project Ga0160423, IMG submission 108191) | Marine microbial communities from the Costa Rica Dome - CRUD Field 142mm St8 metaG | ecosystem: Environmental > Aquatic > Marine > Oceanic > Photic zone | place: Costa Rica: the Eastern... | reverse complement strand
TGGATATCGGGTCCCTTTCCGACCGGTCCATTGCCCTGATGACCACACTCAATGCCCCGGGCGCGGATCTCGCAAAGGCCGGACTGGTCCGGGGCGGAACCGATGTCACCGGGTTTGGCCTCCTTGGGCACCTTGGAGCGGTGGCGCGAGAAAGTGGATTGACTGCTGTAGTTCGTAGCAAGCAGGTCCCCTCAATCGACGACAAGGTTCTTTCCCTGATCGATGAAGGTTGCGTGCCGGGCGGAACCAAATCTAATCTCGAAGCCGCATCCAACACCTCGTTCGCAGCTGGCATCCCAGATTCCCTGAAGTTGCTTCTCGCTGACGCCCAGACCAGTGGAGGGCTTCTCCTTTCCGTGCCTCCGGAAAGCTTGGACCAAGCCCTCTCCCTCCTTAAGGAAAAAGGAGCACCATGCGCAGAAGTAATTGGAGAAATGAAACCCCGTAATGACCACGACATCGAGGTTCTCTAGGAGGAGAGTCACCCCCCTTCTTGCCAAACGCAGGATCAACGGTCAGGCTTGAGCGTGTCCTTCTCCGGACCAGCGCGTTTACGGGTCGATGGCAGGTTCCTAGCCCTCGGGGACAAACGCTTGTTCCTGAAATGCGTTACCTTCGGTCCGTTTCCTTCCGATGCAGAACTCGATCCCGCCATCGAATTCCCCCGGATCGCCGCATGTGGTTTCAATGCAATCCGGGTCTATACGGGTGCAACTCAGGCCCTCCTTGACTGTGCGCAGGAGAATGGGCTCGTAGTCCTCGTGGGAATCCCCTGGGAATGGGGCCGGGACTTTCTAGCCGAGCCCCGGCTCCGGGCCGAAGGTGAATTACGGTTGCTTAATTTTTTGAGAGAGCATGGCCTTCATCCCGCTCTTGGCGCCCTGATTGTTGCCAACGAGATTCCTTCGAGCCTTGTCCGTTGGATGGGGCCGTCACAGGTCAGAAGCGCCTTGGAGGAGATCATTGAACTCTGCCGGGAAGAGACTGCGGACCTGCCCATCTGTTACGCCAACTACCCCAGCACCGAATACTTGGAACCCAGGAATGCGGACTTCAGCGCATTCAATGTCTACCTTGAGGATCGCGAGTCCCAAGCGCGCTACCTCCCCCGCCTCCAGAATATCGCGGGAGACCGTCCAATCCTTATTACCGAGTTCGGGCTCGATACCATCAGGAATCACGAAGACGCTCAGGCCGCCCTTCTGAAGGGCCACCTCGAGGAGAGCCTGGCGGCGGGGCTGGCCGGCACTACCTTCTTTGCGTGGTCCGACCGCTGGGCGAGCCGCGGAATTCAGATGGCGGAATGGGCCTTTGGCCTGACCCGATACGACCGAAGCGAGAAACCGGTTATAGAAGCGCTTCGCGAATGCCTCCCCACGATCTCTACCGCTCACGCTTCCCTTCTTCTCAATACTGTTCCCCGGATATCAGTGGTGATCTGCACCCACAATGGTGCAGCCAATCTCGAGGCCTGCCTCAACGCCTGTTCCTCGCTGGAATATCCAGATTTTGAGGTTCTCGTCGTCGACGACGGATCCACTGACGAGACTCCCGAGATTGCCACCCGTTTCCCAGAAGTACGCTACCTCAAACAGCAACACGGAGGTCTTTCCAACGCCCGCAATTTTGGCGCGGCGCAGGCTTCAGGAGACCTCATCGCCTACACGGATGATGACTGCCAGCCTGACGTCGACTGGCTATTCTGGATCGCCCGGAGCTTTGACCACCCTCGCATCGGAGCCGCCGGGGGCCCTAATCTTCCTCCCTCCCCAGAGGGCTTACAGGAAGCCATTGTAGCCTCTGCTACCGGAGCCCCTTCGCACGTCCTCTCCGGGGACCTCCGCGCGGAGCACCTTCCCGGCTGCAATCTCGTAATACGCCGGGAAGCCTTGGACTCGATTGGAGGGTTTCAACCCCAGTTCGTCACAGCCGGAGACGATGTTGACCTCTGCTGGCGCCTCCTCGATCAGGGATGGGAGTTGGCGTTCGCTCCTGCCGCATTCGTCTGGCATCGCAGGCGCACTTCCATTGCTCGCTACCTTAGACAACAAGGGGGATACGGCCGGGCAGAAGCTTTACTTTTCGAAGCCCACCCCGGGAGATTTCGTGACGGGGGAATTCATTGGAAAGGCAGCGTCTACAGCGGCGGCCCCGTCAGCGCAGACACCCGCTCCGTCATTTATTTCGGATCCATGGGGCAGGCGGGTTATCAGGGACTGGCCCATCACGCAGTGCCCCGCCGCCCGCTCCACCGTCGTTTTAATTCGCCTACCTCCCGCGGCCTGCTCAGGCTCTGTGATCTGCTCCAACCAATTGTCCGGGCCTTTTCGCGTTGGCGTCATGGAGGCCCTGCTCCGCGCTTCTACAGGTCTCCCGCCCCACACCCGCTGCAAGGCGGAAACGCCACCAGCACCTCAGAAATTGCTTTCCTCGGGTCCTCAGAAACCGGGCGCCATCAATTGCTTCAAGCGCTTCGGCTGAACGGATGGGCTCCCTGTGGAGATACCGAGACATGGGATCTGAGGGCTTCACCGTTTCTCCTCCTGACCGCCGATGAGCAGCACGGCCGAGAGCACACCCTCGTAAGAGCAAGGCTTCAGCACCCCCCCGACCAGCGGAGCAAGGCAATCACCCTGCTTGAGGACGCCGCCCTACAGGTCGGCCTGAAGAGGCACTAAGAGGACTTTGCGGGCCCCCAGGGTGATTTTGACTGTAGCAGGCGGCCGAACTGGCAAAGAGTCTTCTAAAGACCACTTCCCGTGCATACCGAAGACTTTGATTACGATCTCCCCCCGGACCTTATCGCTTCTCACCCTCTGGCGGAAAGATCTGCCTCCCGGATGATGGTAATCAACCGGGAAGAGGGCACTATCACGCATCACCGGTTTTGCGACCTTCCGACCTTCGTCCGGGAGAATGATCTCTTCGTCTTCAACGACACCCGAGTCGTCCCGGCCCGCTTCTTTTCCAATGACCGGCGCGTCGAGCTGCTTCGGGTGGACTGCGCAGATCCCCTGCACTGGCGCTGTCTCGTTCGGCCGGGCAAGCGCATGAAGGTCGGCCGCAGCGTAGAGGTGGGCTCCTCCACCGGGTCCGTAACGGGAATTGATGAGCTCGGCTACCGCCTCATCACCTGGGACCAGCCCGTCGACGAAGCCGCCCACGGGGAGCTTGCCCTCCCTCCCTACATGGAACGCGGGGAAGAAGCCTCAGATGCCGAGCGCTACCAGACCGTCTATGCCAGAGAGGAGGGCGCGGTGGCAGCCCCGACCGCCGGACTGCACTTCACTCCCGACTTGGTTGCGTCCCTTCCCCACGCCTTCCTGACCCTCCATGTTGGACCAGGAACGTTCCGGCCGGTGCAAGTGAACAACCCTGCCGAACACAAAATGCATGAGGAAGCCTACGAACTTGGCGCCGAAACTGCAGATCAGATCTCACATGCGGAGCGGGTCATCTCGGTGGGAACAACCGTCACCCGCGTGCTCGAACACCTTGGCCAGAATGGTTCCGTGACCGCTGGCCAAGGACGCACTGATATTTTTATTTATCCTCCTTACAGCTTCCGCATCGTCGATGCCCTGCTCACCAATTTTCACCTCCCGAAAAGCACCCTGCTCATGCTGGTAAGCGCCTTCGCGAACCGGGAACTGATCCTCAAGGCCTACGAGGAGGCGGTCCGCGAACGTTACCGATTTTTCAGCTACGGCGACTGCATGCTCATCCTTTGAGCTCCCGCTCGAAGCTCTTGATGCCTCTGCTAGTCGCTGCGGCAAACCCCGCCGCTGTGATGACGGCTAAAAAATGAGGCAGTCTTCACAACGGGTGAGATCGCAGAGGCCTAGGTTCTAAATTTTGTTTTTATGCAGAGCCTTGGATCTCACTCCGTTGATTAACTGCCTGTTACTCTTACTACCGTGACGCTCTGGGCCGATTTTTTCTTTTCTCAGATTTTTCAGATAACAGCCTGGACCGCTCCTACTGCTCTGAGGAGTTCTTCATGGATCCGGACTTTTGCTCCTGCACTGCAGGATCGTCGGTTTGGTCAAGCATTCGGATTCGGGACAGAACGACAAAGAAGAGCAGCGCCATGACTACGAGCGCCGGGATCATCCCAGCTTTTGTCCCGGATCCCATGGCGTAGAGGACACACAAGGATCCGGCCGCCACAAGGATGCCGATCAAAAATGACAGCGAGTAGGACCGAAGGTTTCCCTTCCACCTGCAGATCAGGCACCCAACGATAAACACGAGAAACATCCCCAGGAACAGCAGTAGAAAGAGAGGGAAGATGACCCCGATTGCCCCTTCCCCGGCGATCAGGGCCACCGGGATCGCCCCAAAAAAAAACCAGCATGATGAGGTGCCAGCACCCGGTCCGGAGTGGAGTGTGAGGCCGGGGAGCCCCACAATGTACACACGGCACGCGACCTGCCCGAATGAGCCCATTGGAAGGGGTCATTTGCCCGCATTTCTCGCACGGCATTTCCTTGGGCACTTCCGGCTCTGACCAAAGGCTCATGATTTTCCCTTCCGAGGTCTAAATGCGATTAGAGCACTTCCCTTGAACTAGTGCGCTCGGTATTATCGATCGATTTCTCTTTTTCCCCGCGCCCGCCGAGTGTGGAGACTCCAACCAGTAACACCCGCCTCTTCATGATTTCTTAATCCTATCCCCTGAGCCAAGGCATACTATTACAAAGAAGGAGCAGAATTGTAGGAGCTTAACCACGATCCTTATCTTGGTTTCTACACGGGGCAGGGAGGTGAAGTGAAAAAGAGTGGCCCTTTTGAATTCGTATGGCCGGGATCTTATCGCCGGGTTTCCTGCATCCGGGTTTAAGATTAGTGCCACGTCGGTGAACCCGCGTAGTTTACCCCTAATTTGGCCTGTTCTCTACAGGCTTTCCTATTCTAGCGTGCGCCAGGATGAAAGAGGCCAAGTTTGTAATTTCCTGCCTGTGGATCGCAGTCGGGGTCACCAGCGCAGAAACAACCCTGCTTCCCGCAGGGGGAGAAACCACCTGGCGCTACCTCGACGGCAAGGCCGTTCCCGGGAAAGAGTGGACCGCCCCCGGGTTTAACGATTCGGAATGGAAAAAGGGCAAAGCCCCCCTTGGCTACGGAAAGGACGATGTGGAGACTCGGATCCTATTCGGTGACGATCCCGGGAACAAACCTCTCACCGCCTATTTCCGCGCCACGTTCCAAGCCCCTCCGAAAGGAGAAAATGAATTTACAAAACTGGGCCTCATGGTGTCCTACGATGACGGAGTTTCTGTCTACCTTAACGGGGAGGAAGTGGCGCGGGGCAACCTTGAGGAGGGCCCGCTGACACCAGAGAGTGCGGCCATCAGAGCAGTCAGGGAAAGCGGTGAACTGGTTACCACCATCCCGACCGGCTCCCTCAAGTATGGCGCGGTCAACACCATTGCAGTAGAGGTTCATCAAGCCGGTCCGACCAGCAGCGACCTCTACCTCGATCTCAAGCTCTCCGGACTTGAAGAGGGTGAGAAACCCGTCCTCAACCCCTACCGGGAGGGAATGCGTGCCCTCCAGCGCGGTGACGCCGAGGAAGGTTCCCGCCTGCTGTCCCAGATGTCGCAGGACCACCCTGAGTATGCCCGCACCATGGCAATGCTTGGTTGGCAGGTGTATGCTGAGGGACTCGGAGAGCCGAAACGCGGTTTACCTTTCGTAAAGAAGGCCTACGAGGTGGCACCCACGGACCGCCAGGTGGTACGCTCCTACATCAAGACGCACGTCCTCTCCGGTGTTCTCTTTGATCCCGCTTCCATCGCGAGGGAGAGGAAGGAGGACATCGCGGCAGAGCATAAGTTTCTTGTCACCAAGCCCGAGCTGAGAGAGTCCGAGCTTGTTTCCCGCAAGGACCTGGAAGAGGACCTCGACTATCTGGAGCATGTTCTCATAAAGTGCTTCTCCTATCTGGAGCTCCGTCCCGTTGACTACCGGGGAGCGCTTGATGCCATTCGAGGCTCCCTCGACGAAGAGACCTCGCTCAATCAGTTCCGCCTTCAACTGGCCAAACTCATCAGCCTCTTTTGTGACGGGCATGCTCGATTAGCCTCCCCACCTTCGCAGTATATGCCCCGCGGCTATGCCCCCTTCGTGGCCGGCAGCTACAAGAGCCGAGTTTACCTGACTGATGGAGAGAGCTTCCTCGACCCGAAACACCCTTATGTCACCTCGATCGATGGACGCCCCATCGCCGAGTGGCTGGAAGTCGCCTCCTACACCGTGGTAAAGGAGTCTCCCCAGTGGAGGCTACGCCAATCCCTTCAGATGCTCAGCTATGTGAATTATATTCGCGCGGAATTAGGACTTCCCGCGAAGGACACGATCCAACTCGAACTGGTATCAAAAAACCGGAAAAGCACCCGAAAGATGGAAGTGGAGGTAGCCCGGCGGCCCCAGAGAGAAGCCGAGTTCCCAAAGGGAGACAGCCGCAGGATTGATGAGGTTGGCTACATCAGGCTTCCCCAAATGACCGGGAGTAGCCGCTTTCTTTCACAGCTCAACCGATTGATGAAACAGTTTAGAGACACTAGAGGAATAATCATCGATGTCCGAGGCAACCCTGGGGGGTCCAAAAACATCCTTTTAACCCTCATGCCCTATTTTCTGAAGCCCGGAGACCCAATGCGCATCATCGAATTCTCGGCCTACAGGAAGCCAATGGAGCTACCCAAGCCCATGCCGGACGGATTTAATATGTCCAGCATGTCTGCCCAACCGGTGACCTCGTCTCACTGGAAAACAGAAGCTCAGCGAAAATACATCGGAGATGCGATCAAGGCGTTCAAGCCCACATGGGCTCTGCCAGCGGGAAAATTCAGCGATCTCTACGTCCTTGCCTTCGACTCCACAATGAACCCCGAAGCCTACTACTATGAGAAGCCTCTCATTATCCTCCAGGATAGCGGCTCGTTCAGTGCCAGCGACATTTTCCTCGGCGGCTTCAAGGGCCTGCCCAACACAACTCTGATGGGCACGGCAAGTGGAGGAGGCAACGGCTGGATGGACAGCTACACCCTTCCAAACACCGGATTGGAGGTCGTCCTTTGTCAGACCGCCAAATTCCGGCCATCCGGAGAACCGTTTGATGGCCTCGGCGTTCCTCCGGACGTCGTGATGGAAGCCACCCCTCGAGACCGTATGGGGAAATCTGATAGTGTCCTCGATGCAGCGCTCCTGCGCCTGGCCAAGTAGGCGATCCTCTGCAAGTGCCGGAGGATGGCTTACAGCTTCAGCCGGACTCCAAGCACCACGTGCTTCTTCATCTGAATCTGGGTGTCCCCACCAAACTGCCTTTCATAGCTGAGAATGACGGAACAATTCTCACTCATGCGGTAACCTGCGATGACCTCGAACAGGTCCGAATGCTTCTCGGGAAGGTCGGTCGAGAGCCCCCGGTCTCGAAAATTGGTTGAGGTATCGAGCGCGAAGACGCGGGAGTAGTTCGCTCCGAAGAACCAGGATCCTCGTTCCCAGCACAGACCGGCGTTAGTCAGGATGGCATCCGTTTCAACGCTCCTTGCCAGAAGGTTCTGCCAAGTGTAGCCCCCGAGCAGGTGCAGCGAAAGATCATCGGTGAGGTCGAACTTTCGATCAAGAGTCAGACGAAAATTCTGATAAATATCAAAATCTGCCACCTCATATCTTCCATTGAGGCTCAGATCATCGGTGTAGTTGTATCCCACGGAAACTAGGAACCCCTCGCCGTCAGCAGCGAGACCGGTTCCCACAACCTCTCCCAACCCGTGAATGATTCCAATCGTCGTATGAAACTCTCCCGCACTCTCGTTTGATCCGATTTCTGCTTGGCTGACACTGGAGCCAAGAGCAAGGACAAGGGCGACAAGAGCGGGTTTAATGGTTCTCACAACAGGAGTCGTAGTCGTCATTCTGACCGGGGAAGTAAAGGGGAAAGGATCCATGGAAATCCCTCCGTCTCCGCCTCATCGCAAATCGACGAATTTAGCACCTAAAAAGAAGGTAACTTAAGAAACCCGAACTGTGAGCTATCTACCGCGATAATCACCCCTCCGTCTCGAGTCAGGGCCAAGTCCTCCCCCGCCCAGTCTCCTTCCTCAGCTTCATAAGTGGCCTCCCATTCCAGGCCCCCCTCCGGGCCGTATTTGATCACATACACCTCCCACTGGTCAGATACATCTGAGCCGATAGTCTCTGAATAGCTGCCATACTCATCTCCCGTCCCAGCCGTGAGAATGCAGCCTCCGTCCGGGGTGGCACGAACACCCCACGCTTCATCGTGAATAAAGCGGGGATCAAATCCGCGAGGGTTTCCCCTCTTTCGCTCCCATTGCAGAATCCCATCATGATCCAGTTTCATGGTATAGGTCTGCCAGTTGATTGTTCCGGAGAGGGTGTGCCCCGTGAGAAAGATTGACCCATCCGCGCCTAGATCCATTCCGAAACAATGATCATCCCGGGCCCCTCCAAAAAGGCGCCCCCATACCCGGCTGCCATCGGCATTGAGCTTCAGCAGGCCGAAATCCAGATTGTCATCCTCATTCCAGACAAGGCCCGAGACAATCAGAGCCTGTTCGTGCTTTGCAATCCGGTAGGCCTGTGCGAGATCGTCACGAAGGCTTCTCCCTCCGGTCTTGTTTCCCTCGGGGTCAAGAAAGGCCAGGTAGCCACGCCCTTCGGCAAAAAAGGTGTTCTCCCGGTCCTCTGCATTCGTATAGCCAACCGCTATCAGCCCTCCGTCGGTCTCTACCATATGTTCATAGGCATCGTATCCGCCATTGCTATGAGTCTTGACGAGCTCCGCTTCCCCAGTGCCCTTGTTCACCTTGATAGCCGCGCTATTGCGATTAATCGCCCCCGCGATCCAATAGGCCTCGTCCACTTCAAGCACGGAATTTCCAAGATTGTAGGTTCCATGGCCAGACGCTCCTGTGGACCGGTTGGAATACTCCTGTCGCCACTCAAGACGACCCTCCTGATCCAGTTTAATGGCGAGAATCCGGGTATTGGGGAGAAAGCCTGTCTCTCCCACCTGAAGAACTCCTCCATCTTCGCAGGCGAGAATGTAATGCCCATGCGACTCTTCACCTGAGCCCCCGTATGAGCGGAACCATTCCGGGGTTGGAGGAAGCTGCGGAGTGCGGATCCGGAAAAAGCGACGTTCCGTCTGCCTCACTGGCACCTGCACAGCCACCCGGGTCCGATCCCCTCTCCCCGATACCCGGGTGAGCACAGAAAAGTTCCTCAGGTCCTCACTCCCTAGGACGTCGTAGAGAACACCAGCATCACTGGTAAAGGTGATTTCCACTTCCCCCGGAGAAACCACGCGAAATTCGGTGATTTTTGTGGTGCGCCCTGCCGAAGAAAGGGCAAGGCAGACCGTAAATACCAAGAGTTCCTGGAGGAAGATTCGGCTCATGAAGCACGCTAGCATCGGATAGAGGCGACACACACCCTTTTGTCCTTGGCCTCTCCATCCTCCCAAATCCCTACAGTCATTTTCCTTCGGAACGCGGGACCTCCAAGCTAGAGTGACTCCAACTCATGCTCTGGCCCTCTATTCTCATCTTCCTCGGCCTCTCCGGGCTGGCAGCAGCAGCGCCAACACCCAATGTGCTGCTGATCATGGCCGACGATCTCGGCTACTCCGATCTGGGATGCTATGGAGGAGAGATCCAGACACCCAACCTCGACCGCCTGGCCAAGGAAGGGCTACGTTATACCCAGTTTTACAATACGGCCCGATGTTGGCCCACGCGGGCCGCACTGCTCACCGGCTACTACGCTCAACAGATCCGCCGTGATAATCTGCCGGGGAGCAAAACCAGGGGGAGCAGGCCTGAGTGGGCCCCACTTGTTTCCGTGACTCTCAAAGAGGCAGGCTACCGCTGTTATCACTCAGGCAAGTGGCACCTTGACGGAATGCCCCTCCGCAACGGCTTTGAGCATTCCTATTACCTCAAGGACCAGGGCCGCTTCTTCAGTCCACAAACACATTGGAAGGACGATATGAAACTCCCTCCCATTCAGCGAGGCTCTGGCTACTATGGAACTGTCGCGGTAGCTGATGCGGCCATTGACCATCTCAAGGAGCACGCGGCCGATCACCGAGGCACTCCATTTTTTCAATATGTCGCCTTCGCAGCTCCGCATTTTCCGCTGCACGCCCTTCCTGAAGACATCGCAAAGTGCGAAGCCCGCTACCAGATAGGTTGGGACCGAATCCGCACCCAGCGGTGGCGCCGAATCCAGAAACTCGGAATCGCGAGCGGGGCACTCCCTGAGGCCGAGAGAGAACTTGGTCCTCCTTACCATTTTCCCAAGCATCTTGAAATCCTTGGGCCTGGTGAGGTGAATCGCCCTCTCCCTTGGGACGAGCTCAGCGAAGAGCAGCAAGCCTTCCAGCAGTCCAAGATGGCCATCCATGCTGCAATGGTGGAACGGATGGACCAGGAGATCGGCCGAATCCTCCAGCAGCTGCGCACCATGGACGCGTGGGACAACACCCTCGTAATTTTTCTCTCTGATAATGGGGCCAGTGCCGAAATTATGGTGCGGGCAGATGGCCACGATCCCAACGCCCCAGCCGGTTCCGCCTCCACTTACCTTTGCCTTGGCCCGGGCTGGTCCACCGCATGCAATACCCCCTTTCGCCGCCACAAGACGTGGGTCCACGAAGGGGGATGTGCCACCCCCTTTATCGCTCACTGGCCCGCGGGCATCAAGGAGCGCAACGCCCTGAGGCGCACACCTGCCCATGTCATTGACCTCACCCCAACTCTCCTTGATCTCGCCGGATTGAAGCCCGCTCAAAAAGAGCCCGCACCCGGGCGGTCTCTGAAGGCTACCTTCGACGGTGACGGGAAGCCCCTTCATGAGCACCTCTGGTGGCTCCACGAGGGCCATCGCGCCCTGCGGAGCGGAGACTGGAAGCTGGTGGCCGCCGAGGGAGATCCATGGGAGCTCTATAACCTTGCTTCTGACCGGACCGAGACAAGAAACCTCGCCAGTATCCATCCCGAGCGGGTCGAGGAGATGAAAAATCGCTGGCATACCACGGCCTCCTCGTTCCTCGAAAACCTTCGGGAGCGCAAATAAGATCCTGCTTCTACCGGAAACTCGCGCCTTGCATCAGTGCTCCTCACCCCTAGAGTGCCGGCGTCAGGGGCCGTGGAGGGACGGCTGGTGAAATCCGCCAGGTCCGAAAGGAAGCAACGGTAGCCTGTCCGGCTTTGCCGCGGTTCCCTGACACTTTGCCGCGCCTCAGGTCCCTTTGTCCAAATTGAGCTTCGCCACGATCTCAAAGCATTCCGAGGTTTGTTTCAGGAAAGATCCCGCGATCGCATTAAGCTGCAGAAGGTCCGATGCGGGCTTGCTCGGACTGGGATCAAACCAGTCCTTGCCTTTAACCCGGTTAGGAATCGCGATCATGAGCTGGTTGTTCCTGAAAGCGAAACGCACCCCGCTCCCTCGGCTGACCCGGAATGCCAGCATCCGCTGCTTCACCGCAGGAGTTAGCAGAGCGGCGAGGTCTTCCGGATCGGCGGCATGGACGACAAATCTTTTTTCGAACTCCGAATCATCTTCCTCCTCCATGCTTTCTCCGAACTTCTGAGACGAAAGCGGACGCTGCTTTCTCAGAGGAAGTAAGGACCACAATCCCGAAAGCAGGGGCCTCCCTGAGCGAGGCTCCACGACCACTGGCGCCTGAAAGGGCTGAGGGAAGTCAGCCATCATGAACCATCCACAAAAGACCTCAGTGAACGAATCCTTTGTCTCCCTCTTCGCCTGAACTTCCGCCATCTGAACCTGCGTGCCTCCGACCTGTCCTTGGAGACAGTCTTCAGACCAATAGGTCGTATAGTCGTTTCTTGAGTAGAAACCAGCCGAGAGAAAGGTCTCCTCCGTAACGCCAAAGTCCGGACGATACTCAAGATCGAGCTCCAGCTTGCTGAGA
>Ga0160423_10004125_pt1 | contig 11971 bp, 9 predicted proteins | sample CRUFie14St8metaG_FD_108191 | JGI IMG/M metagenome (GOLD analysis project Ga0160423, IMG submission 108191) | Marine microbial communities from the Costa Rica Dome - CRUD Field 142mm St8 metaG | ecosystem: Environmental > Aquatic > Marine > Oceanic > Photic zone | place: Costa Rica: the Eastern... | reverse complement strand
TTGAGCTGGTCCCCGAGAAGGAGGCGAAGGGTCTTCATGTGGCCTTGACTTTGGAGGTGCGCCGGCAACGCTCGCTGCAGTACTTCACCTCGTCCCAGCACCGGGCCCACTTCTTCCGCCAATCAAAGGGGCGCCCACAGTGGACGCAGTCCTTGGAGGGAAGGTGGGGCTTCTTGTGCATGTGGAAACAACACCGCCCCCACCCCCCGGTTCAGAGGTTCGTTCCCCTACTTTGACCGAAGCAAATCAAAACGACATGTTCTCCAACCGCATCGGTTTCGGTCCGCGTCTCGGCGCCACCCTCCTCGACATTCTGTTCACCATCCTGCTTTGCACGCCCATTCTCATGTTCGGGGCTGGCGCCGGCATCGCCACTGCCTTGGGTCTGGACGCCATGATGGGCAGCGAACAAACGGAGGCGTTTGCCCTCATGGGCGTCACCGCAGGCATGGTGGGGTCCATCCTCGTCTGCACCCTCCTCGGCACGGTGTACACCTTGATTGAAGCCTTCACCGGCGCATCCCCTGGCAAACGGGTCATGGGCCTGCAAGTGGCCAAAGCAGACGGTTCCGCTGGAGAAGTGTCCCTCTACCTCCTTCGGTGGGCACTGAAAAACAGCGGGAGCATCCTCAACTTCATCCTGCCCGCCATTTCCAGCCTCGCCAGCTTGGTCTTCTTCTTCGGCTGCTTCGCTGCTCTGGGCGAAAAGCGCCAGGCCCTGCACGACATCATCGCCAAATCGGCGGTCTACAAGAAGGCGGACATCGCCGCCTGAGGCCACCGTCTGAATTCGAGGTCAGGCCTTCATGGCCTTGAGCTCCGCCCAGCTGGACGGAACCGGGGTCGCCGTGACGCGCGCCGGGACCTCCTTGTCCGCGAGGAACTTCAGGACCAGGTCATTGAACAGGTCCGGCGCCTCGATGCTGCAAACGTGTCCGCAATTCTCGATGACGGCGAGCCGCATGTTCTCCTGAGCGCGGGCAAACTTTTCGGCCGCGCTAAAGAAGATGTGGTCCTGTGACCCCATCACCACAAGGCCCCGCTTGTCCACGGTGCGCTCCACGTATTGCTTGATGAGCCGGAAGAACGGCTTGTACAGCTCCACCCACTTCAGGTACTCTCCCGGGGTCAGCCGCAGACTCTGACGGCGGAAGATCCACCGGCTCAGGCGATGGTTGCGGCGCGGCAACACGATGAAACTGAACAGCCAATAGATGGCCCGGTACGGCAGGATGTAGTTGAGCAGCTTGCCGCTGTGCACGAACCAGTGCATGAGCCGGGAGCCGTCGAAAATGGCCCCTGCCATGACCATCCGGTCAATGAGGTCCGGACGCTCGATGTCGATCTTCTGCAGGATCACGCTGCCGATGCTGAGCGACACGAAATGCGCCCGCTCGATGCCGAGGTGATCCACCACGGCGAGGATGTCCTCGGACACGATGTCGAAGTCGTATTCCGGGAATTCCGGTAGGATGTCCTTGCTGAACCCGTGGTCCCGAAGGTCGATGAGAAGCAAACGGTAATGTGGCTGGAACGCCTCGATCTGGTACTTCCACGTGCGGATGCTGCCCCCCGCGCCGTGCACGAACACCAACCAGGGTGCATCGGGCCCCGCCTCGTCCATCACCTCGTGGTAGAGCAGGGTGCGGCCATCGGCATTCAACAACACGGGACGTTCCTCCTTCATCGGGCGGGCAATTTCGGACACCGGACCCGCATTTCAATCCATCGGGCGTGAACCGGCCACCACATGGCGCCGAAGGATCCTCATCCCCTCCTTTCTCACCTCGGGATGCTTGCGGTGCGCCCACAGGATTTCGCGGGCGTTTCGAGAAGCGTGCTCCAAGGAAACGATGGGCGCCGGATACGTCTCGCCCCAGCGGTAACCCGCCAGCTCCGCCTCGATGGGCGGCATGGTCCACGGCGCAAAGACGGCGGGTGCCTCCAGTCCCGCCAGCTCCGGCACCCACTTCCGGATGAAGTTCCCCTTGGGGTCGTGGTCCTCCGCCTGCTTGACGGGATTGTAGATGCGGACCGTGTTGATCCCGGTCACGCCGGCCTGCATCTGGAATTGCGGAAAGTGGATGCCCGGCTCGAAGTCGAGAAATTGCCGGGCGAGATGATTGGCCCCGGCCTGCCACGGTTGCCACAGGTGGTGCGTCAGGAAGCTCACGAGCATGGCGCGCATCCGAAAGTTCAGGTAGCCCGTCTCGGTCACGCTGCGCATGCAAGCATCGACGAGGGGAAATCCCGTGCGGCCCTCCGCCCAGGCGGCCACCTTTTCTGGATCGACCGGCTTGTCCAGCAAATCGTGGCCGCGGTTCACATTGTCAAACTCCATGCGGTCCTCCATCTCGAACTTCTGGATGAAGTGACAATGCCAACGCAACCGGCTGTCGAACGCCGAGAAGTTGCGGCGCTGTCCGGGCGGCCCGTCTCCGCCCTTGCGACGCGCCACCTCCTGACGCTGGTGGACCTGGCGAATGCTGAGGTTCCCCCACGCGAGGTAGGGACTGAGCCGGCTGCACCCCTCCCGGCTGCCCTCTGGCTTGGAGATGGTCCGGGCGTAACGCCGGATCCGGTCGGTCACAAACGTCTCGAGATAGGCGTGCGCCTTGCGCTCACCGCCCGGTTGGAAGCGGGCGGGGTCCTCTTCGGGGACCGGCAATCGCCGCCACCTGTCGGGCCAATCCAACGAAGCGGCCTCCACAGGATCGAACCGGGTCCAATCCGGGTGGTCCTGCGCCGCCGACATGTGGGCGAACCAATCTTCCCGCCAGCCGGTCCGGTCCCGCTTTCCGCGGTGGACCCCGTCCCGTTGGTGCTCGTGCCACCGCACGCCGGCATCCGCGAACAGGTCGACCAGCGCGAGATCGCGTTCATACGTGTGGCGCAGGCCGGATTCGCGATAGCTGTGCACACCCAGCAGGTCAAACCGGCGAATCAGGTGGCAAAAGACCTCCATCGCCTCGGCATGGAGGGGCGTGGTGACCACACCGGGGCGAATCGACCCCTCCGCGCTCCACGCCTGCAGCTGCACATCCATGTCCGCCAGACCCTGCTGGACAAAAGCGACATGGCGCCCGGACGTGGTCGGATGCGCCAGGTCCGTCGGCTCAAAGCAGTACAGCAGCAGATGGGGACCGCCCAGCCGCATGGCTTCCGCCAACGGCGCATGGTCGCGAAGACGCAAATCGCGCTTCAGCCAAATGACGCGGAGTGCAGGGCGGTTCGACATCGCCTTCGGGTCAATCCCAGCCGTCCCGGAAATCCGTCCTGGCCTCCACGGGCCGGTCGGGCTTCGCGTAGCTCAACCGGGCCAACCGGTCCGCCGTGTGGTAGGCGTCGAGCCCTCCGATGGCGATGGTCCCGGCTTCCGCCAAATCCAGAAAACCATCGGTACACAGCAACGCTTCGTCCACGTCCACCCATTGGATGGCGCCGATGGCAAAGCGACAGCGGTTCGGCAGCAGCAGGTTCTCCTCCACCGTCAATCCGATGCGCACCGGGGACTCGGCCACAGCCGGTGCGGGAAACCGCGCCTCCCCTTCCCCGTACCAATGCGGCGTCAACCCCACGGCATCGAATTCGGAGACACCCGCTGCGTAGCGGGCACTCGTCTGGTGGGCCGCCTCATGGATCGCCTCCGTCACATGGCTTAGCGTGAAGTACCCAGTCGAAGCGAGGTTGTGGTAGTTGTGTGAATCGTCCCCCGGCGGGCGGAAGACCACACCGAGCAGGGCCGGATTGGACCCGAGGTGCACCACACTGGACACGATGCAGCAGGCCGGCACTCCGTCGGCATCCGCAGTGCCCACGAGGTTGGCCGACTTGTACCCGCTCAGCGAGTTCACGAGCCGGGCGCGGTGCCGTTGCGGCAGGGCGGCCAGCCCTTCCCGGTCCCAGGTGGCGCGCTCGCTCATCGGACGGCGCTCATGCCATTGTCCACCTGGATGACCTGACCGGTGATGGCCTCGGCATCCGGCGACAGGAGGAACGCGGCCATGGCGGCCACATCGTCAGCACTGGCCACGCGCTTGAGCGGATGCCGGTCCGCGCTGGCTTCGCGCTTGGCATCGGACGAGAGCAGGGACGCGGCGAGCGGCGTGTCCGTCAAAGAGGGCGCAATGGCATTGGCCCGGATGTCCGGAGCGAATTCGCAGGCCATGGTCCGCACCAACCCTTCCAGCGCGCCTTTGGCCATGGCGATCGACGCATGAAACCCCATGCCCGTCTGCACGGCCACCGTGCTGAACCCGACGATGGACGGCTTGCCCCCGGCCGGATTCTGCGCCGCCGTCTTGAGCAGCTTGAGGTTGGCCTGGACGGTCTGCAGCAAGCCCATGGCATTGACCTTGAAGTCCTCGAGAACGACCTCGGGCTTGACGCCCCGAACCGGTTTGAGGTTGATGGTTCCCGGGCAGTAGACGAGGCCGTCCAACCGGTCCGTGAAGGACGTCATATCACAAGGGTGGGCCACGGCGTCGAAGACCAGCCCCGTGTAGTTGCCCTCGGCCGGAGCACCGGTCCGGCTCACGCCGATGACCTGGTCTCCCCGCTGGAGCAAACGCTGACGCAGGGCGAGCCCGATGCCCTTGCTGTCCCCGATGATGGCCACCGTCCTCATGACGCGCCGTCTTGCAGGGCCAACAACTTCGCTTCCACCTCGGCCGCCTTGGCGGTCATTTCATCGCTGCGGGCGCGGTCCACCGTGCTGAGACGGTGCGCTTCAGACAACAGCCGGGCGTGCTCCTTCCGGAGCTTCTCGGCGGGGTCCTTCTTGAACATTCCGAACATGCCGGAATAACACCGCTCCCCCACTTGAGGTTCGGGGCGAATCCCGCCAAAAAAGAAAGCCGCCCCGGACATCCGGAGCGGCTTCTTCAGGCGCAGGGCGCCAATGGATTACTGCTTGTTGGTCGGGCCAGCGGCCTCCTTGACCGGAGCACCCACCGTCTGGGCGACGGCTTCGATCTTGCCCTTGATGCGGATCACCTTGGTCGGCTCGTTGGAGGCGTTGGAGGTGATGGTGACACTCTTGTTGATGGGGCCGACACGCTTGGTGTCGTACTTCACCTTGATGGAGCTGGTGGCACCCGGCATGATGGGGTCCTTGTCGCACTGGGGAACGGTGCAGCCGCAGGATCCCTTGCAGCGGGAGATGATGAGGGGCTCGGTGCCGTCGTTGGTCACGGTGAAGACGCAGTTGCCGTCGGCGTTCTGCTGCATCGTGCCGTAGTCGTGCACCTCCTTGTCGAGGGTGATGACCGGGCCATTGACCACCTCTTGAGCGGACGCCATGGCGAAACCACCGAAGACAACGGCGAGGATGAGAAGGACCTTTTTCATGTCAAATGGGGTTGAATGTGTTCTGACCTTGAAGATACGGGGGGCAATCCGCTGCCCGGAACAGGGTTAACGCGATTTTAACAGGCTAAATTTGGCGCCGCATCCGCACCATTTGTCCGCGCCATGGCCCAAGAGATCCCCTCCCATTACGACCCGACCACCGTCGAAGACCGCTGGAACCAAGTCTGGGAAGACGCCAAGGCCTTCCGCAGCGTCCCCGATGATCGCGAACCCTACACGGTTGTCATCCCCCCGCCCAACGTCACGGGCGTGCTGCACATGGGACACATGTTGAACAACACCATCCAGGACGTGCTGGTCCGCCGCGCGCGGATGCAAGGCAAGAACGCCTGCTGGGTGCCGGGAACCGACCACGCCTCCATCGCCACGGAAGCCAAGGTGGTCCGCAAGCTCCGCGATCAGGGCATCAAGAAGTCCGACCTCAGCCGCGACGCGTTCCTCGAGCACGCGTGGGACTGGACCCGCGAACACGGCGGCATCATTCTCAAGCAGCTGCGCAAACTCGGCGCCAGCTGTGACTGGGAGCGCACCAACTTCACGCTGGACGAGCATTACTCCCGCAGCGTCATCGACACCTTCCTCGACCTGCACGCCAAGGGCCACATCTATCGCGGCCTGCGCATGGTCAATTGGGACCCCCAAGCCCTCACGGCCGTCTCCGACGAGGAGGTGATCCACACCGAGGAACAATCCAAGCTGCACCACGTGCGCTACCAGGTGGAGGGCACGGACGACTGGCTCACCATCGCCACGACCCGTCCGGAGACCATCCTCGCCGATACGGCCATCTGCATTCACCCGGAGGACGAGCGATACACCCACCTCCACGGCAAACGGGCCATCGTCCCCATCGCCGGCCGCAGCATCCCCATCATCCTCGATGACTACGTCGACCGCGAGTTCGGAACCGGTTGCCTCAAGGTGACCCCCGCCCACGACCCCAACGACCACGAGCTCGGCCAGAAGCACAACCTCGAGGTCATCGACATGCTCAACCCCGACGGCTCGGTCAATGCGGTCGGCGGAGAATTCGAGGGACAGGACCGGTTTGAGGCCCGCAAGACGTTCACCGCGGCACTCGACGCTGCCGGCCACCTCGTCAAGGTGGAGGACCACCCCAACAAGGTGGGCCGCTCCGAGCGCACCGGCGCCATCATCGAGCCGCGCCTCTCCATGCAATGGTTCGTCGCCATGGAAGAGCTGGCCAAGCCAGCCCTCGACCACGTGATGGACGACACCATCCAGTTCCACCCTGCCAAATTCAAGAACAGCTACCGCAACTGGATGGAAAACGTCAAGGACTGGTGCATCTCCCGCCAGCTGTGGTGGGGCCATCGGATTCCGGCGTGGTATTACGAAGGAGAACCCACCTCCGCCGAAGCGAAATATGTGGTCGCCGCCGATGCCGACACCGCGGCTGCGATGGCCACGGAGGCCGCCGGCCGCACCATCACCCCGGCCGACCTGCGCCAGGACGAGGACGTTCTCGACACCTGGTTCAGCTCCTGGCTTTGGCCCATCAGCGTCTTCGACGGCTTCTACACCAAGGAGGAAGTCGATTACTACTACCCCACCAACGACCTCGTGACCGCCCCGGAGATCATGTTCTTCTGGGTCGCCCGAATGATCATCGCCGGCTACGAATACCGACAAGCGCCGCCCTTCCGCAACGTCTACTACACGGGCATCGTCCGGGACAAGCAAGGCCGGAAGATGTCCAAGTCGCTCGGCAATAGCCCCGACCCCATCGAGCTCATGCAGCAATACGGGGCGGACGGCGTTCGCGTCGGCATGCTGCTGACCTCACCGGCCGGCAACGACCTGCCGTTCGACGAAAGCCTCTGCGAGCAGGGACGCAACTTCTCCAACAAGATCTGGAACGCATTCCGCCTGGTGAAAGGATGGGACGTCAGCGATACGGCAGCCCAACCCGACCACGCTGCCGCCGGCATCCGCTGGTTCGAAGCCCGCTCCGAGCAGGTGCTGGCCGACATCGAGCAAAGCTTTGCCGAATTCCGCCTGAGCGAGGCCCTCATGGCCACCTACAAGCACATCTGGGACGACTTCTGTTCCTGGTACCTCGAGCTCGCCAAACCGACCTACGGTGAGCCCTGCGACCGGGCCACCTACGACGCCACGGTGCGCCTCTTCGAATGCATGCTGTCCCTGCTGCATCCGTTCATGCCGTTCCTCACCGAGGAAGTCTACAGCCTGCTTCAGGAGCGTCCCGAGGGAACGCTGCTATGCACCTCCCCCTTCCCGACGCGTTCGGGTGACACCGTCGATGGTCAGCTCCTCGCCGACTTCGACCAGACCACCCGCATCGTGGCCGAGGTCCGGGGCATCCGCCAGAAGGGGCACATCCCCAACAAGCAGGCCCTCGACCTCAAGGTCATCGTCGACACCGACGGAAAGCCCTATCCAGCCGACCTCGAAAGCGTGGTCTGCCACCTCTGCAACGTCACGGGTGTGGAACGCGTGTCCGAGAAGGTCACCGGTGCCTTTGGCTTTGTCGTGGAGACGCACGAATTCTTCATCCCGGCCGGCGACGCCGTCGATCTGGAAGCCGAGAAGGACAAAATCCGCAAGGACCTCGAGTACCAGCAGGGCTTCCTGAACATCGTGCGCAAGAAGCTCGGCAACGAGAAGTTCGTCAACGGCGCCCCGGAACAGGTGGTCGCCTCGGAGCGCGCCAAGGAAGCCGACGCAGTCGCCAAGATCGAGGTGCTCCAGGCCCAGCTCGACGCCCTCGGCTGATCAGCGGGGCCGTCCGATGCGGTGGTCGAGGCTGTAGCGCCCCCCTCCCATGAGGGCGAGCACGACGAACGGCACGAGGAACAGCAGGGCGTGCTCCTTGTCGCTCAACGGGTCTCCTGCGTGCGCACCAAATGCCGCCACCGCCATCGTGATGGCGGCCGGAACGGACATCCATCGGGTAAAGAGTCCGAGCACGATGAACGCAGGCGCCACCAACTCGCCCAACACGGCCAAGCCGAGTGATGCCTCCGTGCCGAGGCCCATCCAGTCGTAGAACTTCACCTCCCCTGCGGCGAGGCCGGTGCGCAACCGTTCCAACTTGCCCCAACCGTGGGGCACCATGAGGCCGCCAGCGCCCAAGCGCAACAGCAGCATCGATGCATCCTTCTGCCAACTCATGAACCAAAGTTGGCGCAGGAACCGCTTGGAAATGAGGAGGCCGTCCGACGTTTCGAACGGCCTCCCGTAACCAAAACCTAGAAGCCGTCAGGCAGCACCTCCATGCCAACCCGACACGGGCAAGCTGCACCATCTCCTGGCCGCTCCGACCCGCGGCTCACCCCCGCCCCTGTTCCATTTGTCAGCGCAAAAAGAAAGGCGCCCCGGAGGGCGCCTTTCCAATGTCTTCTGGGCGAATGAATCACGGACAGGTCTGTCCGAAGGAGCCGAGCAGGAGAAGCAGGTCGCCCACATCCGTGGCGCCGGTTCCGTCCAAGTCGGTCGGACAGGAGCTGACTCCGGAGATTTCGCAAGAGCCATCATCCACGGACGCAGCCGGGTTGTAGTTATCGGCATCCGGATAGGTACAGCCTTCCACCACGGGACCGCCACAGCTGCCGTCGTCCATGCCGGCGAAGGGGCTGTAGCCCGTGGCAAACGGATCGGTACATCCACTGCAGAGGCCGCACTCGCCGTAACACACGGCGTCGAGGATGAGCGGTGAATCGACCACGCTCAACTGGCGGTCGCTGTATCCACCTTCCACGCAGTCGCCGGAGATGGACTCCCAATCTCCACCGTTGCGGTACTTGAACTGGTAGTCTCCCACGCCGAGGATGAGCGTGGCCTGCCACACTCCGTATCCCATCTCGGTCATCACCGTGGCGGGGTCACCCCAGCCGTTGAAGGAACCGGCGATGTCAATGAAGCCGGCCACCTCGATGTTGGACGCATTCACGCGGAACACCACCTCGAACTGGCAGGATCCGTCATCGGTGTTGGCATCGCTGTCGAAGTTCGTCGCTGCGGGGTTGATGCAACCGTTGTAGTTGCAGGGTCCCTCGTCCGTGGCGTCGGGATTGTAGTTGTCCGCAGCAGGATCGCTGCAACCGGGCACCTCCTGGCAGTCGAGCAAGCCGTCGCCGTCAGAGTCAGTGTAGTCACAGAGCAGGCTGATGTCACAAGGGCTCGTGAATCCACAGGCCGTGGGGTCACCACAACCCGGCGTGAAGCTGGAGAGTGGAGCAGCCCAGAGGTAAGACGGTCCGAGAACCGGCACGATGGTCTGCCACACACCATTCTGCTCAGCGAGGGTCAATACATTGCCCTGCAGGTTGACCGTGAACTGTCCACCGCACATGCCCACCGGAGTGACGCTGGCGATGGCCACGAGGTCAGCGAGAAGACCGCCGGTCGGGTCGGTCACATTGGACATCACGAGCGGGCCACCGGTGCCGTCACCCAAGAACACACCGTTCACGGCGACGTTCGGGTTGACACCACCGTCGGCCTCACAGCCACCGGCCAGAGGCTCGTTCTCCGTGCCGCTGAGGGTCAGACCCACCAGCCACACGTTGTCGGCACCCGTCGGAAGCGTGGTGTTCATGTAGTCACAGGAACCGTCGTCCTCCGTGGCGAATCCGTCGTAGTTGCAGGCAATCACGTCAGTACAGCCGGGAACGATGAGGGAGTTGCCATCACAGTCGAAGCCTTCGTCCGCGTACTCACAGGAGCCGTCGTCGGTGGTGGCCAAAGCGCTGTAATTGCACGCGGTGTCGTCCGTACATCCGGGACCGAGCTCGGCCACACCGATGCTCACCGCCAGACGCGGCGCCGTGTACGCGGCGATCTCGTCAATCCAGTAGGCCGCCTCGGCCGGACCCATCGTCGGGTTCAGCGTGAGCTGGGTGGCGGCAATGTTCGTGCCGTTGAGGTCGTCGACAAATTCGGTCGTCGCCACGTCCCACCACTGCCAAGGGGCGCCGTCAAACGGCTCGGTCGGAGCGCCGCCCACGTAGTTGTTGAGGACGGGGTAGAGACCGTCCCAGCCCTGGTTGCCAAAGGCGACAGCCGGGTCCGGCAGGCCGATTTCGGCGAAGACCGCGTTGTTGTTCGTGGCGTACCCGTTGATCTCGGAGTGGATGTCGTACGCACCGCTCACTTCCACCACCGGCTCGTTGGTCGTCGGAACGATGAGCACACCCGTGGTGTACGGGGCAAACTGGTCGTGCGGACCCTGGAAACTCACGGTCGGGACATCGCCCTCGTCGAGCCAGTTCAGATCACCGAGTGCACCGCCCAGGTTCATCTGGAAGTTGAACTCGGAGCTGTACCCCACGTGGTTGGCGATGCAAAGCTGGATGCCTCCAGCGGAAGCCGGGGCGAATCCGTCCGACGTGGCCTCGGGGTCACCGTGGATGGCCTCCACCACCATCGGGATGGAAGAACCGTCGCCCGGATCATAGAAGAACTTCGTGATGGGCGCACCCGCGTCGTCGAAGATGATGTCGTTGTAGCTGGAGATGCCGGCGGATGCGAGGGTGATGTAACCACCGGTGCCCTCACCGAACATGGCGATCTTGTCGGTGGCCACCCCGTGCGGGTTGCCGTCCTCCGCAATCGACTTCCGGAAGTAACGGACGGCCGTACGGCTGTCCTGCACACCGCGGTAGGCGGCCTGAATCAACTGGAGGGTCCGCTCGGACTGCGTAGCAGCCGTCGGGTTCCAACCGAGACGGTAGTCGCAGCTGGCGACCACGTATCCCTTCTTCGCGAATTCTGTGCAAATGGCCACGGCACAAGAGTCGTCGCGGTTACCGACGGCACTGCCGTTCACATACTGCGGCAGGAAGTTTCCAGTGTGGAAGTAAAGAATGAGCGGACGATCCGTCTGCGTGTCGCCGACCGGCTCGTAGATGTCGCAGAGGAGGTCCTCAGCAGCCGGGGGCGCACCCTGCAAAGCGGGAATGACGGTCACGTTGTTTCCGTAGACCACCCCTTCAGTGACCTGAACATCGGCGAACACCTCGTCGATGTAGCGGACACCTTGGCTGTTGATCTGGCCTTCGGTGAGCGTACCGAGGGCGAGGCCCATGCGGGGCGTGTTGTAGTCCATGATCTGGTCGATCCAGAACATGGCTTCTGCTTCACCCATGGTCGGGTTGAGCGTGAGCTGGGTGGCGAGAATGTTGGTGCCGTTGGCCGCATCAACACCGGCCACGACATCCTCATTGAACCACTGCCACGGGGAGCTGTCGAAAGGCTCCGTCGGAACACCGTCCACGTAGCTGTTGAAGACCGGGAAGAGGCCGTCCCATCCGTTGTTCACGTCAGCATGGGGGTCCTCGATGTCGGCATCGGCGAACACGGCGTTGTTGTTGGTGGCGTATCCGTTGATCTCCTCGTGGACATCATAGGCACCGCTCACCTCCACCACAGGTTCGTTGGTAGTCGGGACAATCAGAACCGCCGTCTCGTAAGGGGCGTAGGGGTCGTGGGGGCACTGGACGCTGACCATGGGAATGTCTCCCTCGTCGAGCCAGTTCAGGTCACCCATGGCGCCTCCCATGTTCATCTGGAAGTCGAACTCGGAGCTGTACCCCACGTGGTTGGCCATGCAGAGCTG
>Ga0160423_10004124_pt1 | contig 11971 bp, 11 predicted proteins | sample CRUFie14St8metaG_FD_108191 | JGI IMG/M metagenome (GOLD analysis project Ga0160423, IMG submission 108191) | Marine microbial communities from the Costa Rica Dome - CRUD Field 142mm St8 metaG | ecosystem: Environmental > Aquatic > Marine > Oceanic > Photic zone | place: Costa Rica: the Eastern... | reverse complement strand
GGGGTACTTTTTTCTCACTTCTTGTTTACTTTGCTTTCTCTCGCGCCGCCCTCTCGGTCGTCGAGAAGGCGGGGCGCCCACAGCAGGGCGGACGTGAGCCCGCCGCCCAGGTGCCACAGCGTGTGCCACTTGGCGTAGTGCTTGGTGTGCTTGTCCTCGTTGATGGCGACCGAGTACAGGATGATGCTGCTGAGTCCGCACAGCAGCGCTGCGGAGGTCCACAGCGGGTGGTCTGAGTACATTGTGGCTGCCAGGTACACGTTGACCACGACGACGGTGGTGGACACGATCTGGTCCAGGCCGCCAAAGCTGTTCTCGCAGTGGCAGTGGTACAGGAAGGACACCAGTCCGCACAGCACGTACAGCACCCACACTGGGTGCGGCGCGGCTGCTGCGGCTGCCACCAGGATGAGGCCGTTTGACCACACCACCCCGCGGCCCATGTCCCAGGGCACGCAGGACGAGCCGCCCATTTCTTGTTCACTAAAAAGGCATGAGCGGGCCGCGCGAGTACACGCGCGGCGGGGACGCCGTGAACGCGGTGAAGAAGGTGATTGAGGCGGCAGTGCCGCGGCTCAAGAACCCCACTGCGTGCTTCGACATCGACCACACGGTGTTTGTGGACACGGGCGAGCCGCGCAGGGCTGGCTGTGCGCTGTACAACTGGCTGTGCGACACCTACCCGTCCGTGCGGATCGCGTTTGTGACGGCGCGGCCAGAGTCGCCTGCTGCGCGGCGGCAGGCCATTGCGGACCTGAAGAGCGTCGGGTGCTGGCGCAAGCGGCACGTGCTGATGCTGATGCCGCCCGACACGCGCACCGACTGCCAGGTGAGCATATGGAAGAACCGTTCGCGGGACGCCCTGCGCGGTTCCGAGCAGCTGCTGTGCAGCATCGGCGACACGTGGTGGGACAGCGTGCACGAGTACAGCGCGCAGGGTAAGAACGTGATGGGCACACAGCGCGACCCTACCAAGTTTTGGGTGGGCTCCGCCAACGCAGACCAGGCCGTGGTGAGCCTCAAGCTGCCACGCGCATGAGTACACACATTCATTTTACTCACTTCCTGAGGGCGGCTGCTGCCTTCTTCTCTGCCAGCGTCATCGGGCGGCGCTTCACGGGCGGCGCGGGCGCCAGCACCACGACAGGCTCCTCCGCCTCCTCCTTCTTCTCTTCCTCTGGCTCCTCCGCTTCCGCCTCCTCCGACTTATCCGACTCTGCTTCCGCCTCCTCCTCTGTGGTCACCTCCTCCGTGCTTTCGGGCTGCTCTGGTGTTGGCTCGGGCTCTGCCTCGGACTCCGAGTCGGGCTTTGGCTCTGGCTCGGGCGTTGGCCTGCGCTCGGGTGTCATTCGGCGGTGCACGCGCGGCGCAGCGCTGGGCCTGTCGGTTGCGGACAGCTGCCCGAAGCGGAAGATGAGCATGACCAGCCGCTGCTTGGCGAGGCTGATGTTGCGCGGCGTGCCTCTGATGGACGCGAAGCGGAACGGCGCCTCTGCGTTGCTTGTGTCGCGGTTGATGCTGATTGTGACGCCGCACGTCTGCTGCAGCTGCTGGATTGTTGCACCCTTTGATCCAATGACAAAAGCGACTGCCGCTGCTGGAACGGGAAAGCTCTGTGTCACTATGAGACTTGCCTCCTGCTGTGCACCTTGGTCGGCCATCGTGATGTTGTGTTTCAGAGGGTGTCCAACTGCTGTGGTGCACAACGCAGTGGGCTGGGTCTGCCCCCCTAGAAATACATGGACGCGCTGAGGGCGAGGTATCCGAACCGCGTGCCAGTCAAGGTCGCCAGCAAGCAGCGGCTGAAGCGGGAAAAGTTCCTGGTGCCGCACGACATGAACCTGCACGCGCTGCTGTTCGTGCTGCGCAAGCACATGGACGGCGTGGGGGAGAAGGACGCGCTGTTTGTGAATGTGGAGGGCACGGTGCCGCGGCTGACTGCCACGCTTGGTGAGCTGGAGGCTGCGCACTGCCGCGGCAGCGCTGCGCTGTGCGTGTATGTGAACAAGGAGAGTGTGTTTGGGTGAGTGTTGTGTCTGTTTATTTAATACACGAGCTGTACATTGGGTGCAGGGTCCGCGTCTGCTGCTGCCCCCCAGAACATGAACTCTGTCGACTCGTCGGGCGGCAACGCCTGTGCGTTTCGTCGGGCTCTCTTCCTGGTATCCGTAGCAATGGATATTAGGAGTGGGTTGGCATTCATCAGTTTATCCTGTTGTTCGATCTTTCTCCGCAACACTGTAATCTCCGACTGCATGCCGAGCTCTGCTGCTCGTGCTGTCGTGAGGCTTTCCTGAAGCTGCTCCTTCTCAGAAACCAACCTCGCCATTTCAGTCTCCAGCTGCCCCCGAGCTTCTTCCGCGGTATCTAACTGAGTCTCCAGCCGCCCCTGATCTTCTTTCGCAGCTTCTAACTGTTTTTGAGCCACAGCCCGCTGTTCGGCTACAGTCCGTAGTCTCTCTTCAGCGGCTGCTGCGACTTGTTCTGCACTTTCCTGGGCCGCCCTCAGGCTTTTTAGTTGTTCCCGCGCTGCTCGTGCCTCTGCTGTCTGTGTTCTAATTCGCTCTTCGTTCTCCGCCAACAGCCCATCTTTTCGAGATTTTTCTATATCACTGAGTTCTTGAATCTGCCGTTGTCGAGTTTTGCTTTCTTTCAGCTCCCTTTCGCTTGTACCAAGTTGCTCTTGCAATTCACCGATTGCCACCTGCTGTTGTTCCGTCAGTTTACGGGCTGCTGCTGCATCCCTCCCTGCAAGCTCAGCTGCCTTCTGTGCATCAAAGTTTGTCCGATTCAGCACATCGAGGCGTTGCGATGCCTCTTGTACCTGCTTTTGCAGGCTTAGAATGTTAGTCTCCTTTCGTTGAAGCTCTTCATTCTTTTGATCAAGCTCTTCAGTCGCACGTGCGGCTTCGGATTTCTGTCTTTCTACTCTCTCTCGCAGCGCGCTGAGCTCATCCTCTCGGGCATACGCTTGGAACAGTTGTCCCATTGAGGAATCGCTTCTGAGAATTGCTGCCTGGTTGTTACTGTCTCGAAAGATAGGCTCAAGACGCTCAATAACATCCTTTCGACTACGTCGAGTCATCAACTTGTACAGATAGGCCAACCTAACCGCTTGGTCTTCAGTCGCAACCCCCATGCCATCGTCTAAGTCTTCTAGAATTGATAAAACTTCCACATCAGCAAGTTGGGATGCCCATTCATCGATGCTAACAGATACAAATGCTTCCAAAGCCTCTTTCGCTCGCTCATCGTCAGCCTCAGTGCTGATTGCGTACCTCTTCACGCTCTCCGCAACTGTATTGGAGAAGGGCAAGGTTTCGCTTTTAATGTAGTTTAGTGCAAGCTCGAAGTCGTCGCGGGTTTCGATGGTTGCCACCGCTTCTATATACCGTGAAAGCCGTTCTTCGGCCCTGTCTCTTACAGGACCTCCCATATTCTCCGCGATCCTGAATAATTGTTCTGCCTGGTCCAGCGTGAGCTCTTTCTTTGCATATCTGTTAACAGTTACTGCATCCACTAAATCGCTTGGAATGGGCAGATCAGGGACTTCTCCATTCACGACGATTCTAGTTTCGATATCCTGCTGTACCTTTCTCCAGGCTTCAAGCTCCTTTGAGTCATCACGTGGGTTCGGAGCGTGTTTACTGAAGTAGTCGTAGTTGTTGAGCATAAACGACTCCATTCGGTCTGATAACTGAGAGTGACCAACACCGACAACGGCAAATACGTCCATGAGAAGTCTGATGTCCTGATCCGACCGAGCGCTCTCAAGCAATCTTTCCGTTACTGCAGCCGCATATTCTGATTGCCCTGCTGCGTCTCTCAGTTGACCTAACGCGTATCTTATTTCCTTTTCAGTTTTTGTTTCTGCCGCCAGTGTTGTTAAGACATCGGGGCGGGGATCAATCTGTAAATAGTACCACAACAGCTCATCGGCAGTATTAGGCTTAAACGCTTTCAATTTGTTTTGGATGTCATCTCTGCGCCCTTTATCCAAATCCATCCGATTATGTAGCTTTTGGGCATCAATGAAGGTAAGAGCGGCCTGATTCAATACACGATTCACATCGTTCTCAGAAACCACGTCGATAAATGAGGCGATGTCGTCGTCTATCACTTGTCCGTCTCTTACAGCGGCTCGCAATTCGTTCTTCGCTCTTAAAAGCAGCCGATCTGTCCGTGAATTTTTAGCATAAGATTGCAGCGTCTCCAAAGCGTCAAGACCGTATGTCTTTATATCCTTGACAACTTGATCGTCCATTGTATTGTCCTCTACCTTAGCTAGAACTGCAGCTAAACGTTTAGGGTTTGCGCCGTCTCGTATGAGTTTCCGCGCCTCTTCCTTTGCGAAATCCGATGCAGCAGACGGTCGGATCACACGTAGAGCCGTTTCAACTTGTGTGTCTGTCAATTGACACTTCTTTAGTAGGTCAACCATGCTCCCCTCATCGTTTCTTACATTTTCCAGGTACCAGAGCGCCTCGTCAACGTGCCCATCTTTGCATTCAGTGAGTGTTTTTGCATACCGAAGGAGTTGCGCTTCCAGCGTGCGGGAAAAATCGCTGCCATCATCATCATCCATCAGATCATTTCGCAACCCAATCAACACCTCGGCGTCAGCGAACCCTATATCGTTCTTTGCGATCCTGTTGACCCTATTAAAATCCCCCATGCCGAGTTCTTTTGCGCGCGAGTCGTCTATAACTTTCCCCGATGTAATAGCACGCTTGTCTTTTGCATCTCGAAAGATTCTCTTTGAATCCTCGTCTCCAACCGATGGTACGTCTTGACGTAGTACGTCCTCACTAAACTTAATGTCAAAGTCGGACAGTCGGTCTCCGTATGCCAGCATCAGCAGGTCCAGCTGATCCTTGGTTTCAATGTTTTCGTGGACTAGGTTTGTCGCCTGTTGCCTGATCAACTCTGCGATGTCTTGCTTCTTGTCGCCAAGCTTGTACCGCCTAAACACGTCGTCCACCTCTTGAGATTGAGCAATGCGTAACAAGTCAGCTGCTTTGCTGGCACGCTGGATTTCTCCTTTCAGCTCAGTGAGCTCCTTTTCAAGCTCCCTAACTTCTCGAAGTTGCTGTGGGGCCAAGGTGGTTGACGCCCTGTTTATCTTGCTGACAAGCGTTTGCATAGACCCCATGTCTCTGTTTTCGAGCTCCCCAATCGCCTGCTCTACACCATAGCCCGCAACGGCCATCGCCAGGTCCTTCAGCATTATTTGTGTGTATTTCAGTGCGCGCGGGGCTGTTGACTCAGGAACCAGAGCAAAGCATTGCTCGTTATTGAACGCCTCTTCCCATGCAGTGTTCATAAGGTCGTCGCCTCCATGCGTGTACATGTCCCAAAGCCTTGCGGGCATGCATATACGTTTAAGGTTAGGGCACCCATTACAGGTTCGGACAATCAAATTATTTTGTGGGTTGTTGCCGCCGTACGTTGCAATCACAACAGCCGTAGCTGATTTATTGTCCGTTGGTGTGACAGTTACTGTCACTTCCTCGGGCAAGCCAGCAAGTAGGTCGTACAAGTCATTCAGGCTGTTTTCTTTGATCAAAGCGTCGTAACCGACGAGCCGCAGCGACGTCACCTCCCCTTCACTCCAAAAGTTCCTCTCACCCAAGTCTTCACCTGCCCAGTACGCAATCACATACCGTCCGAGCCGCACTGTCTTGTCGTTTTCACCACTGATAGATATCGTAAGAGTCTTCTTTCTAATATCAGCCGCGACGTCTCTGCTGATGTCACTTTCGGCGCGTGCGATGGCCTGCAGTGTCTGTGGGGTTGCATTTTGTCGACCCGCCTCCTGCACAATACGGTTAACAAGCGTCTCGCGCCTTGTTTGCTGCAGCTTTTTGTCGCGTTGTGTCTTTTCAACACCGCAATCGGCATTGACTGTCAGTGTCTTAATCTTATACACGTCGACGCTCTCCTCTTGCTTTTCAGTCAGAGTGTCGACATCGGTGAACACAGTGGCGCCCTTAAACACCAGGTTGTTTTGCAGCACAGACGCTTTGCCACACACAGCGGTATCGTTATCTCTGACCGCCAGGATATCACGAGACTGATTCAGCCGCACGCCTGGCAGCACAACTTGCTCAACAAACCATTTCTCCTTGCCCGTCACAGGAAACGCCACGCCCACATTCTCCTTCAAAATAGTCTCAGACAGCAGCGCGTTCGCAGAGTCTCTGGCCACTTTCATGTTCAGCCACGCCTGCAGCAGCCCAAGGTACGCTGGCTGCAGCGTGTCTGTGCTGTTCTTGTTCTCCGCCACCCGCATGGTGCTGTTCCTGTCGACAACAATCGTCGCGCGCTTCCCAGTCGCAAACGCCTGCGCAGCAATTGTCACGTTGTTGGTTGCTTCGGGCGACAGGAAGACGCGCATGTCGCTGTCCTCCGTGGCCTGACTCAGCTCACCCAGCGGCGGCGCATAGACTTCCACATCATAGCCGTCGACTGCCTCAAACGCGTGCAGGGTGAGTGTAGCGGTGGTGCTCGCAACAAGCTGCCGTGCGCACTCTAGACGCGTTTGTGTGGGATTATCGGTCGTCAACACGTACGCCTCGTTGATGATACCTTTATCGTCCTTAATCCAGCCGTACTGGTCAATTTGTATGAAATCACCGTCGATCATCGGCATAGACACAGCGTACCACTTGCTCCTGCCCGTCGGCTGCGCCACAAGCGGCTTAAGGGTGCTTTGGGTCGTGGCACCCAATGTGCTGATGTAGCCCAGCGTGGACTGCGTGCGCAGCGTGGTCTTCTGCGCGGCGTCCAGCGGCAGCAGGGCGGCGTGCTTGCTGTACTCCGCCACCCACCGCGGGTCCAGCACCCGCACCGTGCCGCTGCGCACCGCGCTCAGCAGCGGCTGGAACGCAGTGCCCAGCGAGCCCATCTGCACAACCACGTCGCCGTACGTATCGTCAAAGGTCGCCAGCACCACCTTGTACTTGTCCGTGACCACGTACACCTCCTTCTCGCCGTACTCCAGCCCCGTGGCGGTGAGCTCGACCCACGTCAGGTCGTGGCACGAGCCGCCGTCCCACGCCCCGCTCTCGGGGTTGGGCAGCAGCACCGACCCGCTCCCAGTCCCACCACTCAGCAGCGCCTGTGCGGTGGACGGTTCCATCACGCCATTGACCACCTGTGGGAAGACGGCGGTCGCCATTTCCTGTGCCGACAATGCGCCCGTTTGGTGCCCAGGGAAATGGAAGTTGTGCGGTCTCTGGGCTTGTCTGTGCGCCGTCTCGTGGACAGCGACAGAGCCGCGTACGTCGCCGAAACGCTGGCCGCCCTGGAGGTACCCGACTACGTGCTTGAGGAGAACGTCGAGGACAGCATCGCAGAATTCCGCGGCGTGCTGAACCAGGGATCAGCGCGGGACAGCATCCAAAGCCTGCTCGACGACATCCAGAAAAAGACGCGTGACGCAGGCGATATGGAAGAGCAAGTGTCGGTGGGTGTTGACAGAGCGGTGCGTGACCTCGAGGGGGAGGAGTTTGAGGAAGAGGACGACGAGGAGGTGGAAGAGGAGTAGCTTGACTTTTGGTTTAAAAACTGTATTAAACAAGTTCGCCAAGTTCGCCAAGTTCGTCAGCGTCCATCAGCGGAGCGACTTCAACGTATCCAGGGAGCAGCGCAGCAGCGGCGCTGTACTTCTGCAAGTCCTCACGCAGTAGATTAAATATCTGCGTGAGGGCGAGCTTGTCGTCCGCGCCGATGCCGCTGCGGATGGGCGCAGACAGCTGCACCGTTATCGCGTCCAGCAGCGCGCCTTGCAGCTCGGGGTCTTCCAGCATCTGCATAAAGCACTCGTTGCCGTTCTCGGCGGCCGTGCACAGGTCCAGCGCCTGCTGCGTCAGCGGGTGCAGCGTGCCCGCGTCAGCCTGCAGCGCCGCCGCCAGCGCGGCGTAGTTGTTTCGGTCTCTTTGAAACTGGTCCAGCTGTGCTTGCGCATCGCGGCGGCGCTTCTCTGCGTACGCCTGCAGCATGTTGGCGAACGGTGTTTTGTACGCCACCGCGCCAAACCCCGCGATAACGGCCTCTATGTCCTGGTAGCCCAGCTTGCCCGCCTGGCCGTACGTGATAAAGTTGTCGGGGTTCAGCGCTTCCTTCGTCTGCTCCATGTAGGCTGGGTCCAGCGTCACATACACGTACCGCGCAATGTTGCGGCTCGAGTCATCCCCAGTCCGCCGCCGCTCAAAGTCCTTGGGCACGCGCACAGCGCACGCGCGGCGCGTGCGCGGCTGCAACGCCGTGCCCTCTGGCTGCGCACACGCGCCGTTGAAGTTTTCGCACCCCTCTGGGCAGTCGCCATTTATCGCGGGCTCGCGCTTGATGCACTTCATGCCTGCGGGGTCGGACGGGTTTTCCCGATACAGCAGGTCCAGCAGCGACACGGCCGTCTTCGCCGACGTGTGCCGCCGCCAGTCAGAGTCAGAGGCAGCGTAGGTGGGCAAGCCCGCACACGCGCGCGCCAGGTAGAACAGCAGCGCGGCGTGGCACAGCGTCGCGTACTGGTACAGCACCTCCAACGCCTCGCCCTGCAGCTGCGGCTGCTCCTCGTCCATGTACACGCCAGCATCGTCAAGGTTGATTTTGTCCTGCGCCGACAGCAGCGGCCGCAGCGCGTCCTTCACCCGCTGCGGCTGCAGCCCGCGCGCTGTCAGCGCGTCGTGCAGCCCCTGCACGCGCTCCGCGGCCTCGCTCACCCTGCGGACGTCGTACGCAGGCACGCTGCTCTCGCGCACCACGCTCTCTATGCCGCAGCCCGCCTTCTCGCCCGCGTTCCGCCGCAGCTGCCTGTTGAACCTGGTCAGGCGCAGGCCGCCGAGCGCCCCCTCCCGCAGTTGAGTTGCCATTTCAGGGGCAAAAAAAGAGGTCGCGCGGCGCACACCCACATGGCCAGCGCCATCGAGGCCCGCCTGCACGCGCTGCGCACCCGCGAGCTGGAGGCCGCCGCGCGCGACCACACAGAGCGCCAGACGCACGTGGACGAGGAGGCGCCGCACCTGCGCGCAGCGATGCAGGCGCTGCCGCAGCAGCCGTACGCCGCGCGCGAGCGGGCGTCGCTGGCAGACCGCCTAGCGCGCCTGGAGGCGGCCGCCAATGTGGTCGTTCTCATGCAGAAGCAGCAGCGCATCCGCGACGTGGTGGACCGCGCAGTGGACCAGCTGGCAGAGTGCGCGGCCGACGAGCGCGTGGGCATCGAGCGCGGCGTGTACGGCGCGCTGCGGCTGCCGCAGCAGTTCACCGACAGCGGCAGCGGCGCGTGCAGCAACCCCAACGCGCCGTACTGCAGCGGCGTGTACGAGGCGGCGGGCAGCGTGCTGGTGTGCTCGGCGTGCGGGCACATGGAGGAGTGCGTGGACGCGCCCGTGAAGGCCAGCAGCGGCGCGCCGCACATGTCGCGGCGGTGCGCGTACTGCATGCAGAAGATTGCGTACTGGCAGGGCCACACCACGGGCGTGGTGCTGCCGTCGGAGGTGGTGGCGCTGGTGGAGGAGCGCGTGCGGGACGAGCCCAACGTGAGCGTGCGCCAGGTGGAGGCGTGGCTGCGCAGCCCGCTGCTGGGCAAGACAGCCAGCGGCGAGAGCCCGTCCACGTACGCGCGGTTTGCGGTGGCGGTGCACAGCCAGATCACGGGCATCGCGCCGCCAACCATCGGCGAGAGCGAGTGCAGGACCATCAGGCAGCTGTTCAAGCACTACCAGAGCATCTGGGAGGCCACGCGCAAGAGCACCACGCGCAACTTTGACCACTACGAGTGCTTCCCCACGCTGGCCATCCGCTGGCTGGCCAAGCAGGACGGGCTGCGCAGCCTGAGCGCGTTCGAGCGCGTGCTGGGGCCCGCGGACGCGGACGGCAAGGACCCCAAGATGGCGCACGCCAAGGACATCTTTCTGGCCATTTTTGAGCGCGGGCTGGTGCAGGGCGCCTGCACCAGGGCCGACCTGGACAGCTGGTAGAATAGAGTCTGTTTATTGTTCACCCTCCTCCTCCTTTGCGGCGCGCCGCGTGCGCCGCTTGCCGCCGCGCACAGGCAGCGGCTCCAGCCCGCCACCCTCCACCGCATCCTTGAACTCCTCCTCCTCCTCCACCTTCACCCGCGCCTCCGCGCCGACCCCCGCTGAAGCCTGCGCTGGAGCCTGCGCTGGAGCCTGTTGTGCGGGGGCCTGCGCGGGGGCGGGGGCTTGCGCGGTGCGGTGGTACGCAACAAGCGCCTGCTGGATGATGCTGCTCAGGTCGCTCTCCTTCAGGCTCAGCGCCGCCAGCCGCTGCGCGCTGGCCGCCACCTTCTCCGTCTCGCGCAGCTTCCACGCGCAGTACCCGACGCCCGCGCCGCTGGCCAGCGCCACCCCCAGCGCTGCAAACCCCGCCATCTCGCCCATCGACATCTTCTTCCCGCCGTCCGCCATTTCCAGCCGCCGCGGTCCGCACACCCGCGGAACGCACACCATGAAATGCAGCAGGCGGGCGCGCGGTTCAGCATCGCCGTGGGAGACGACGTGGACGTAGCCGACGTGCGCGCCGCAAAAACACAGCTGCTGGACGCCCTGCGCGCGTGGGCGCGGCCCGCCACGCTCACCGTGGACGCGCAGCAGCTGTCCGCGCCGCCGTTCGCGCTGCTGCCGCAGCTGGTGTCGCTGGTGCTGGAGCTGCGGCCGCTGGCGCAGCAGTACCTGACGCGCACCACCCTTCTGTGCACGTCGCCGTCCTGGCGCACGTGGGTGGGCCGCCTCACCAAGTTGGCGCCGCCGTCCGCGCCGCTGGACGTGGTGGTTCTGCCGCGGTCCACAGCCGCGCGACTGGGCGCGTGCGTTCGGGCGCGCGTGCTAGCGGACACACCATAAAAGACATGTCCGTGACCAGCAGCGCGTCCTCGGTGCTGGACATGTTCAGCACGGAGCAGGGCAACCGCGTTGTGTGCATCCTGTTTGACCTGGCCACGCAGGCGCACGACACGCTGGAGGGCGTCGCGACCACCAAGCAGCAGTGGGCCGCGGGGCTGGCCACGCTCAAGATCGACTCCCCCAGCGCCATGGACGAGGCGGCGCTGCGCGAGACCATCGCCAGCATCCAGCGCCGCTGCCCCGACTTCTCCGAGCTGCTCAGGGAGAGCGTCGGCGCGTACGCGCAGCGGCGGTTCCAGGCCGCGCGCGGGCCCGTGCGCGTGCGCGTCCCAACCGTCACGCGCCTGCTGCGCCTGTTCTACGACCAGCTGGCGGACTGCCAGGTGCTGAAGCGCCAGCAGTGGCACCGCTACGACTACTTTCAGCAGCAGAAGATTGTGCGGGACATTGCCAAGGCCACGTTTGAGCTGAGCCTGCTGGGCAACGTCACCATGACGCCCGCCATCACCGACGACGTGCTGCCGTCCGACAGCGTGAGCTCGGTCGGGGTCATCCCGCCGCTCACCACCGCCGCCGTCGAGGCGCACATGCGCAGCGCAGGCGGGTCGGAGGCTGCGTCCCGCGCGCCGTCGGTCGTGGACAGCATCATCAGTGCTGCGAAGGAGACGGCGTCCGAAGCCCGAGCGCCGTCGGTCGTGTCAAAGTCGGCGTCCCGAGCACCATCGGTGGTGTCGAGGTCGGGTGGGTCCGTCGTGTCGGCAGCCCGAGCACCGTCGGTCGTGTCGAGGTCGGGTGGGTCCGTCGTGTCGGCAGCCCGAGCGCCGTCGGTCGTGTCGAGGTCGGGTGGGTCAGGTGGGTCCGTCGTGTCGGCGGTCTCCGCAGCGCGCCGCGCACCTGTGCCCGAAATGGTCGAAATTTCAGATTCGGGTCCTAGCGAGAAACAGGAAGCGGGGATCGACGCAGAATCCGATTCCACGTTGAAACCCGCCGAGACATCCCAGCCTGCTCGCCGCCGAGGTCCTGTGGCAAAGATCAGGCTGAGCACCCCCCGCCGCGCCATGAGCGAAGTCGGCTCGGCGGCGTCGTTTTGGTCTTCTCAGTAAATG
>Ga0160423_10004123_pt1 | contig 11971 bp, 10 predicted proteins | sample CRUFie14St8metaG_FD_108191 | JGI IMG/M metagenome (GOLD analysis project Ga0160423, IMG submission 108191) | Marine microbial communities from the Costa Rica Dome - CRUD Field 142mm St8 metaG | ecosystem: Environmental > Aquatic > Marine > Oceanic > Photic zone | place: Costa Rica: the Eastern... | reverse complement strand
TATGACTAAATAACCATTTAATAGTTCAAAAAAACATTTTTTTCTTTCTATTAGAGTAAAATATCAACAAAATATAATTTAAATGATAAATTTTCCACAAAAATTTTTTTATCAATTAACTCGTAAGGCATATTAAATTGGCCAAGAATACATACGACTCAAAAGCAATAGAAGTACTTTCCGGTTTGGATCCTGTCAGAAAAAGACCAGGAATGTATACAGATACATCATGTCCGAATCATTTAATACAGGAGGTTTTAGATAATTCAGTTGATGAAGCTATAGCCGGACATTGCTCAAATATAAAAATTAAACTTTATAAAAATGGTTTTATTGAGGTTTCTGATGATGGAAGAGGAATGCCGGTAGATATTCATCCAGAACATAAATTGACTGGAGTAGAATTAATTCTTTGTAAGCTTCACGCAGGTGCAAAATTTTCTGGTGACGAATATAGTTTTTCAGGTGGTCTTCATGGAGTAGGCGTTTCGGTAGTCAATGCATTATCTGAGAGTCTGAAAGTAAATGTAAAGAGAGACTCCAAAGAACATGAGATGAATTTTAATGATGGAAATAAAAAAAATGAGTTGAAGGTTATCAGTGATGTTGGTCCAAGAAATACAGGAACTAAGATTCAATTCAAACCAAATGCTAAATATTTTGAGTCGATAGATGTTGATAATAAACAGCTTAAACATCTTTTAAAAGCGAAAGCAGTTTTATGTCCAGGACTCACAATTGATTTTTTTGACGAAAAAAGAAAAGAGAAAATTAAATGGTTTTTTGAGGATGGACTTAAAAGCTATCTTGAGGAAACTTCAAGTGAAACGAATTTATTATTAGATGTACCTATATTAAATTCAAAAAAATCTGAAGAGCATGAAGTTGAATTTGTAATAAATTGGTCTGAAAAACCATCAAAAAATAAATTAGATGAAACCTATGTAAATTTGATACCAACTTCCCAAGGAGGATCGCATCTAAATGGGTTTAAATCTGGTTTGCTAGATTCTATGAAAGAATTTTGTGAAATTAGAAAGCTTCTACCAAAAGGTTTGAAACTTAATGCAGACGATGTGATTAATAATGCAATTTTTGTTATTTCATCAAAGATGAAAAATCCTCAGTTTGCTGGACAAACAAAAGAAAGACTGGACTCAAAAGAACATATGTCATTTGTAAGTAGCTCAACTAAAGATGTTTTAAGTATTTGGTTTAATAAGCACACTGAAGAAGGAGAGAAGATAGCAGAATTGGCAATTATTTCAGCTCAAGCTAGAGCCAAAGCTTCAAAAACAGTTGAAAGAAAGAAAACTTTTAAAGGCCCAGCTCTTCCCGGCAAGCTTTCAGATTGCAATAGTGAGGATTTGAATAAGACTGAATTATTCCTTGTTGAAGGAGATTCAGCTGGTGGCTCTGCAAAGCAAGCAAGAGAAAGATCTTTTCAGGCAATAATGCCTTTGAGGGGTAAAATTCTAAATACGTGGGACTTAGAAAGTGATGAGATTATTAAATCTCAAGAGATAAAGAATCTTTCAACTGCAATTGGTGTTATCCCTGGTAACTCTGATATTTCAACATTGAGATATGGAAAAATATGTATATTAGCGGATGCAGACTCAGATGGACTACATATAGCAACATTATTATGCGCCTTATTTTTGAGACATTTCAAACCCTTAGTTAATGATGGACGTATTTATATAGCCATGCCTCCACTATACAGAGTTGATTGTGGTAAAGAGGTTTTATATGCTCTCGATGAAAAACAAAAGGAACAAATAGTAAGTGAATTTAAAGGTAAAAAGGGTAAGCCAAAAATAAATATTCAAAGGTTTAAGGGCTTAGGAGAGATGAATCCGTCTCAATTAAGAGAAACTGTTATGAATCCAGAAACAAGACAATTAGTAAGATTATCTATCTCTTCAACAGACAATGCCAATGCAATGATGGACTTACTTTTATCAAAAAAGAATGCTCCAGCAAGAAAAGAGTGGCTGGAAAAAAAGGGTTCACTTGTTAGGGTCTAATTATGACAAAAGATAAATTTGATTCAATTAGTCTTAAAAAGTATGCAGAAGACTCTTATCTAAACTATGCAATGTATGTGATACTTGACCGAGCTCTACCTAATATTGGTGATGGTCTCAAGCCTGTTCAAAGAAGAATTTTATATGCAATGTCAGAGTTAGGATTAGACGCATCTTCAAAATATAAAAAATCAGCAAGAACTGTTGGCGATGTTATAGGTAAATTTCATCCACATGGAGACAGTGCAGCTTATGAAGCAATGGTATTGATGGCTCAAAACTTTTCATTTAAATATCCTTTGATTGATGGACAAGGTAACTGGGGTTCTCAAGATGATCCAAAATCATTTGCAGCTATGCGGTATACAGAATCTAAATTAACTAGCTTTGCTAACTTACTGATTTCTGAACTAAAGTCTGGAACTGTTGATTGGCAACCTAATTTTGATGGATCTCTATTAGAACCCGTAATATTTCCATCAAAACTTCCAGTCATTCTTTTGAATGGAACGTCAGGAATAGCAGTAGGTATGGCTACAGATATACCGTCTCATAATATTAATGAGGTAATTGATGCAACAGTTAAAATTCTTGAGAAGCCAAAATCAGAATTAAAAGATCTCTTAAAAATTATAAAAGGGCCAGATTTTTCTAATGCAGCTCCTATCATTGTTAATAGTGAAGAATTAGAGGAGATGTATTCAACTGGAAGAGGTGGTTTTAAAATTCAAGCACAATGGAAGCAAGAAAAGAACACCATTATTATAAATTCATTGCCATATCAAGCATCCGGCTCAAAGATTCTTGAACAAATAGCTGAACAAATGTTAAATAAGAAACTTCCAATGGTGGTTGATCTTGCTGATGAAGGAGATCATGAGGATCCTGTTAGATTAGTGATTACTCTTAAATCAAACAGAGTAAATGCTGAAGATTTAATGAATCATCTTTTTGCATCAACTGATCTTCAAAAATCTTACAGAATGAATATGAATTTGATATCTCTTAAAGGAGGACCTCGTGTTTTCTCATTGGTTGATTTATTAAAAGAATGGCTGGCCTTTAGAAAGGATACTGTTAAAAGAAAACTTGAACACAGACTTGATCAAGTTAATGATAGATTGCATATTTTAGAGGGATTATTATCAATATTCATTGATATTGATGAAGTTATAAAGATCATTAGAAAATCTGATGAGCCCAAAAAAGATCTTATAAAAGCTTTTAAATTATCTGAAATACAAGCAAACGCAATCTTAGAAATAAAATTAAGGCAACTTGCAAAATTAGAACAAATTAAATTAGAAGATGAAAAGAATAACTTGGATAATGAACAAAATGAAATTGAAAAAGTTCTAAAATCAAAGGCAAGATTAAAAACTCTTATAAAAAAAGAACTAGTAGAAATAAAAGAAATGTTTGGTGAGGCAAGAAAGTCACCAATAATCGAATCATCAAATGCAAAAGTTTTTTCTGAAGAAGATACTCTAGTTACAGAGCCTATAACAGTAGTTTTATCAAAGGCTGGATGGATAAGAAGCGCTAAAGGACATGATATTGACCCACATTCATTATCTTACAGAGGAGATGATAACTTGCAGGATTTTGCAAGAGGTAAGAGTAATCAGCTTGCCGTTTTCTTAGATTCTAATGGGAAAGCTTATTCAATTCCAAGTCATTCTCTACCGTCTGCAAGAGGAATGGGAGAGCCTATTACAGGCAGATTAAATGCTGACTCTGGAGTTCAATTTATATCATCAATTATTGGTGAGGAGAACGGCAAATATCTAATTATGAACACTGCAGGCTATGGATATATCTCTGAATTTAAGAATATGACTTCAAATAAAAAAACTGGAAGAGCTTTTATGAAATTGCCTGAACATGCAAAAATGTTAAAAGCCATTCCTATTAGAGAAGACCATACGCACATTGCTGCTGTATCTAACATAGGGAAGCTTTTAATTTTTAAATTAGAAGAGTTACCAATTCTTGGTAAAGGAAAAGGTAACAAAATCATAAATATACCTAAGGATAAATTAAGTGCAGGTGAGGAGTTTATGGCTCATGCTCAAGTTTTGGCAGATGAAAGTTCATTAATGATAGAGGTTGGCAAAAGGTCTGTCACTTTGAAACCAAAAGATTGGAACGAATATATCCTATCTAGAGCTAAAAGAGGAAAAAAAGTTGGCAAGTTAATAAATATAGAAAGATTAACTGAAATAATAAGCTCAAAAGAAGAATAATCAAAAAGGATATTAAGATTGGTTTCAGTTGAAAAAATAGATGGCACAAATTATTTGGTATCGTTAAGACCAAATAGCTCCCTAACAGGTATTTATAGAATTATTTTTTTAGGAAGCATCGCCTTTGTTTGCATAACTATAGCTATTATTTTTTTTATTTTTGGAGCTTATTTAATTCTTCCTTTTGCTGGTCTTGAACTTGCAGTATTATTTACTGCTTTTTATCTAAGTTTTAAATGGAGTAGCAAAAAAGAGAAAATTTATATTTCAAACGAAATTGTTAAGATAGAAAAGGGTACAAATAAGCTTGAGTATCAATGGGAAGAATTCAGAACTTTCACTTCATTTAATATACAAAAAGATAAAGATAAATTCATGAGACTTAGTTTTAGATCAAAAGGTGAAAATGTATATGTTGGAGATTTTTTAAACGAAGAAGACAAAAAAGTTTTAAAAGATAGTGTTAGTGAGATAATTAATTCTTTAAATTTGGAGCAACATAGCTAAAACTAATTAAGTTTGTTAGCTCCTAAAGTCAAGGGACATATTTTTTAAGTTTTTTTGGCGTTAACAGTAATTTTAAGTTTGATATTTTTGGTATTCCATCCTTAAATTCTGGAAATGCTTCACCTAAAATCAGAGGCTCTAAATATGAAATGGCTTTTGAATTAACATTAAAACCATCTTTAGAAATAAAAGATTTAGGGAGTTTTTTTTCAACGTTAGCAATTTTTGATAAAGGAGCAGCCTCTATTTTCCATGAATATTTTTTTCCTTTACCTCTTACAATAACAGGCATAACTCCGTTTAAACCTTTAACGGCATATTTAACGGCATGGATGCCCACTGCTTCTGCATGAAGCAGGTCCGTCTTAGAAGCAATATGTCTCGCACTTCTTTGTAGATAATCTGAAACAGCCCAGTGATTTTTTAATTTTAATTTTTTAGAAATTAACTTTGATAAATATGGAGCTACTCCACCAAGTTGGGCATGACCAAATGCATCTTTAGTATCTGATTCTGCTAAAAATTTACCTTTACTATTTTTAACACCTTCAGATGCAACTATCACACAGTAACTTTCTCTTTTAACTACATCTTTTATTTTAGATAGGAATTTCCTTTGATTAAAAATTACTTCAGGCATCAAAATAATGTGCGGTGGATCATTTTTATCCTTTCTTGCAAGTGCAGAAGAAGCAGCCATCCAACCAGCATGACGTCCCATTACCTCTAGGATAAAAACTTTAGTAGACGTTTCTGACATTGAAGCAACATCTAGGGATGCCTCAAGGATTGAGGTAGCAATATATTTGGCTGCTGAGCCAAATCCAGGACAGCAATCAGTTACGGCAAGATCATTATCTACAGTTTTAGGAATAGCAATACAATTAATTGGATAACCTAATTTTTTACTTATTTGAGAAACTTTAAATGCCGTATCTGCTGAATCATTACCACCATTGTAGAAAAAGTATCCTATATTATGAGCTTTAAAGACCTCAACAAGTCTTTCATATTCTTTCTTATTTTCTTCAAGACTTTTTAATTTAACTCTACATGATCCAAAAACACCACCAGGTCTAGACTTAAGAGATTTTATTGCTGAAATGCTCTCTTTCGATGTATCTATAAGCTCTTCATTTAAAGCACCAAGAATCCCATTTTTACCAGCGTAGACTTTACCAATTTTTGACTTATATTTTTTTGATTCAAGTATTAAAGCGGCAGCAGTTGCATTTATTACAGAAGTAACACCACCAGATTGAGCATAAAATGCATTTTTTTTCATTATTTCCCTACTAATACTTTGAATAAAATTCAGGTAACGTATTATAACTAATATGAGAATACATATCCTAGGTATTTGTGGAACCTTTATGGCAGGCTTAGCACAAATACTTAAAGAGTCTGGTCATGACGTTTCAGGTTCAGATAATCAATTTTATCCACCAATGTCAGAATATATTAGGAAGATGGGCATTGAAACTTACAAAGACTATTCAAAGCATAACCTTCCAAAAGCAGAGTTGTATGTAATTGGAAATGCTCTTTCAAGAGGTAATGAACATGTTGAAGAAATAATAGAAAATAGATTGCCTTTTATTTCTGGTCCAGCAATGCTTGGAAGAGTATTAAAGAATAGAGATGTCTTTGCTGTCTCTGGAACTCATGGCAAAACAACTACCTCATATATGATTGCTCACATTTTCAGAAATCAAAATAAGGATATTGGCTATCTTATTGGAGGTATATCAGAACAATTTGAGGATTCAGCCAAGCTGGGTACTGATAAAATATTTGTTATTGAGGCAGACGAATATGATTCTGCTTTTTTTGATAAAAGATCCAAATTTATTCATTATTCACCATTAAATTTAATAATTAACAATATTGAGTTTGATCATGCCGATATTTTCAATAATATAGATGATATAAAGAAACAATTTCACCATCTATTAAAAATTATTCCTAAATCAGGCAACTTAATTTATTTTAAAGAAGATCAAAATACATCAGACGTTATAAAAAGTGGTTTATGGTGCAATGAAATTGTAATCGGCAGTAATGATGTTGAAATTGATTTGAATCAAAAAAATCTTATTGTAGATACAAAGAAATATTCACTTAAAGATTTACCTTTACCTGGCGAACATAATTTTAAGAACTATGTTTGCGCAATTATGGCTGCAAAAAAAGGAGGAATATCAATTGAAAAATCTATAGATTCTCTAAAAAAGTTTAAAGGTGTCAAAAGAAGAATGGATTTGGTTGCAGAGGTGTCAGATACTCTAATTTATGATGACTTTGCTCACCACCCTACAGCCATAAAAATGTCTACAGAGTCTATCAGAGAAAAGTATCCTGAAAAAAAAATATTAGGTATTGTTGAGCTTGGTTCAAATACTATGTCATCTGGATATCATAAGGAAAGTCTTATAAAGTCTTTTGGAGCATTAGATGAGACTCTATTGCTAGATCACAATAAAGTTTATGAATATTCAAACGGATTTGATTCTGAAAAAGAGATGATAGATCATATAAAAACTAAGATAGTAAAGTATGATATTATTTTGATCATGACTAACAAAGATAGTCAAAAATTTATTAAACCTATTTTAGAAAATTTTGAAAACAAATAACCTTCCAGTTTTTCCACTTGGCTTGGTAGCATTACCAGGAACAATTCAGAATCTCCAGATTTTTGAACCTAGGTATATCAATATGGTCAAAGATTGTATGGAAAATGATCATGGATTTGTTATTGTTTTTCAAAAAGAACTCCCAGGTGGTGATTATGAAATCTCAAAAAAAGGTTCTTATGTAGAAATAATTGATTTTAATAATCTCTCAAATGGACTTCTTGGAATTACTGTAAAGTGTATTAATAAGGTTTCTATTAAAGATTTAACTCAATTACCAGACGGATTAAATATTGCTCAAACATATCCTCTTATTGATCCTGAGGTTGACGATCAGGCATTGCTAGCTGAATTTTCAGAAATTCCTAATATACTATCTCAGCTAGTAAAACATCCCAGAGTAGAAGACATGCAAATTGATATTGACTTTAATTCAGCGGACTCTGTTGCATATCATCTGGCTGGACTAATTCCAATTCCGTGGTCTTATAAGCAGAACCTTTTAGAGGCTTTTGATGCAACTCAACGATTAAATATTCTATCTAAATACATAGAAGATATATCTTCAAAATAATACCTATAAATTTAATGGTGGCTCATCAGATTTTTTTCTAAGCCAATTGATTGTTTTAAATATTCTCGGTATTGCAATAATCTTTTTTTCAATTTTGTATTTTCCTGGATAGTTACTTAACATAAGTCCTATAAATATTGTTATCAAGCCTTGGCCTGGAAGTACCAGCATTAAAATTCCACCAAATATTAAAACATAACCAAAAATATTTTTTATTATGCTCGAGATAATCCATGCAACTGGATAATTTGACTTAAATTTTGATTGTTCTTTTTTTATAAAATAATCACTAGGTATCATGCATACCAACCACCTTATACTCAATAAACTAATAAGAAATATTATGGAAGATACAACTCCAAGCCAAAAGAAAAAATCATAGTAATTATCCAAAAGAGTCTTAATATTTTCTATAAAATTATTTTCCAAAAAAAACTACTTACCTTTTTTATTAAATTTGATTAGTATATTAATAGTATATTTAATATAAAAAAATATTATATAACTCTTAAGATTAATTAATTTGCCAACAGATAGCCTCTCTAAAATTTGTAACCATAGCCTTTTTGACAGTAAAGCAGAAAATATCGTACTTTTAGATGTGAGAGATGTGTCTTCATTTGCCGATGAAATAATAATAGCAACAGCAAATTCAAATAGGCATGTAATTTCAGTTTCAGAAAAACTAGTTGAAACGCTTAAAGAGAATAAAGTTAATATAATGGGAGTTGAAGGCGAGCCAGATTCAGGCTGGATTCTTGTTGATTGCGGAGATGTAGTTATAAATATTATGCGAACAGAGCAAAGAGAATTTTATGACTTAGAAAGTCTTTGGGGAAAACATGAGCCTCAAAAAGAATCCATATAATGATTATTAATTTAATCAGTATTGGCAGTAAACCAAATGTATGGGAATCAGATTCAATAAAATTTTACACAAAACAGCTCCCAAAGAATTTCAATATTAATTTTACATATATAAAAAATTTGAGCAGCCCTAAACTTTCAAAAAGAGAAATTATTAAAAAAGAATCAATTATGCTTTTAGAGAAAGTACCAAAAAATAGTTATCTAATTTCATGGGATTCAAGTGGAAAACAAGTTAGCAGCGCTGATTTTGCAAACTTGATAAGGCATAGAATTCAAACAAATAAATCAGTTTGTTTTTTAATTGGAGGATCTCACGGTTTTTCTGAAGAAATAAAACAAAAATCTGATATGGTTCTATCGGCTTCATTACTAACATTCCCCCATAAACTTTTTAGATTAATTTTGGTGGAACAAATCTATAGAGCGCATACAATATTAGCAAATATGCCTTATCACAAATGATTGATTTAGAAGAAAGAATCCCTGAAAAGAAAAGTTTTTTTAAAAGACTGATAATTGTCTATATTTTTTTTGCTGCATTATTTTTGTATTTTTTATATAAGACATTTTTACTTCAAATTTCAAGCTATACTGATTATGAAATTGCTTCTCTTGAAAATAAAACAAGAGAAATCTTAATACAACCCAGAAGAGGTGTCATATATGACAGAAATGGAAACATTCTTGTTAACAATGTGCCTAGCTATAATCTGATAATAAACCCATCATTAATCAAAGATTTAGATGACCATTTAAATAAAATTAGTCAAATTATAGAGTTGACTGATGATGAAAAGAATTTTGCAAAAGCAAATTTTTCAAGACTTTCTAAATTAAATAGAGAATTAGTTTTAAAAAAAAATCTTTCAATTCAAGAAAGAGCAAAGTTTGAAGTTAGAAAATATAAATTTCCAAATACATTTATCGATGAAAGATACTCTAGAGAGAATTTATATCCATACCTTTTTTCACATTCGCTTGGTTACACTGGGAATCCAGGCGAATCTGACCTTGAAAAAATTCTTTTGAGTCAAGAACTTAAGCCAAAAGATATTATATTTACTTATTCTAATGGATATTTAAAAGGAAAGACCGGAGTTGAGTATACCTACGATAATAATATTAGAGGTAAATTCGGAAAAAAAATTTATGAGGTAGATGCTTCTGGAAAATTTTTGAATGAATTGAAAACCATAGATGCTGTTCATGGAAAAGATTTATTCACTTCTTTAGATCTAAATAGTCAAAAAGTGGCATTCGAACAATTGAATAACAGAAGAGGAGCTGTTGTTGCAGTAGACATAAGTAATGGAGCTATAGTTACATATTTAAGTTCACCATCTTTTTCAGTTAATAAGATCGCTAATGGCATGTCACAAAAGGAGTTTAGTGCTCTACTAAATGACGATGATAAACCATTCTTTGATAGAGCAGCACAGGGAAGATATTCACCAGCATCTACTATTAAGCCTGCTATAGCTCTTTTTGGTATAGAAAACAAAATAATTGATTGGGATTTTACTATTGATGACCCTGGATATTTTATTTTGCCAGAGGACGGCCGGATTTATAGAGGCTGGAAAAAAGGAGGTCACGGTAATATAAATTTAAATAATGCGATAATAGAAAGTTCAAATACTTTCTTTTTTTCACTAGCATATAAATCCGAGATAGAAGAATTAATTAAACATTTATCAAATTTCGGCTTTGGTGAGATTGTTTGTCTTGATTGTTTTCTACCAGACTCTGGATTGCTACCAGATCCCACATGGAAAATGAATACGCTTAATTTTGGTTGGTTTAAAGGAGACACAGTTAATTTGGGAGTTGGTCAAGGATACATGAGTGCAACACCAATTCAATTAGCATACTATGCGTCTTTTTTAGCAAATAAAGGTGAATTAAATAGATTTTCTTTTGTCCAAGACAATAGAGAATTAATCAAAAGTATTTTTTTAAATAGCAATATTAATGAAAGCGACTGGCTAAAACTTCATGAAAGCATGATTGGAGTAATAGAAAATCCAAAAGGTACTGCAGGGAGACTGAGAGCTCTTAAAGATTATAAAATTGCTGCAAAATCTGGAACTGTTGAGCTAGTTAGTACAGAAACAAAAGAGGATTATCAAATAATAAGAGAAGTTGAGGATAACAGAGACCACGCAATTATTATTGCATTCGGTCCTATGCCGAATCCTAAATATGCAGTTAGTGTTGTGATTGAAAATGGTGAAAGTGGAGGCTCAGTTGCAGGTCCTGTAGCAATTGAAGTTCTAAATGCTTTGTTAGAGAGATGAAAAAATTACTCAATTTAAAGGATAAAACAATTTATTTTGATCAATATTTATTCATTTCTATTACTTTATTATCAATTATGGGGCTAGTTTTCCTATATAGTGCATCACAAGGAAATACAGTTGTTGTTATAAAGCAATCATTTTTTGTTTTTTTTGGCTTGCTATTGATGTTCATTTTGAGTCAACCAGATCCAGACTTTTATAAAAGTAATGCTTTAGTATTTTTTGGAATATCATTAATATTAATTATTCTTACGTTATTGATCGGTAAAGAGGCAAATGGAGCAAGAAGATGGCTTGATTTTGGTTTTTTTACTCTTCAATCCTCTGAAATAATAAAAATAACTTTACCAGTCTTTTTGGCAGCATATTTGTATGATAAAAGACTTCCAGTAGGCTTAATAAATACATTTGTTACTTTAATAATTATCTTAACAGTAGTTAATATAGTAAGAATCCAACCGGACCTAGGAACAAGCTTAGTTATTTTTATGTCAGGTCTTTATATTTTATTTTTAGCAGGCTTAAGTTGGAAGTTTATTGGATTTTCATCAGCCATTTTTGTTTTATCTTTGCCATTTTTTTGGAACAATTTTTTGGAGCCCTTTCAGAAGCAAAGAATCTTAACTCTTATTGATCCCTCTGCAGATCCTTATGGATCTGGATGGAATATTACTCAATCAAAAATTGCAATTGGCTCTGGTGGTCTCACAGGGAAAGGATATCAAATGGGTTCTCAAGCTCACTTAGATTTTTTGCCGGAAACAGAAACAGATTTTATCTTTTCTGTAATTGCAGAAGAGTTTGGATT
>Ga0160423_10004120_pt1 | contig 11974 bp, 9 predicted proteins | sample CRUFie14St8metaG_FD_108191 | JGI IMG/M metagenome (GOLD analysis project Ga0160423, IMG submission 108191) | Marine microbial communities from the Costa Rica Dome - CRUD Field 142mm St8 metaG | ecosystem: Environmental > Aquatic > Marine > Oceanic > Photic zone | place: Costa Rica: the Eastern... | reverse complement strand
GGATGAAAGCGACTGGGCAGCTGGTTATGCAGTTGATTTGCTGTTGGGACCAGATGCCTCCTTTTACAGCACCAGCGTTGGTGGAAATGGAGCGGCTGACCAAGACGATGTAGCCGTTCGTCAAGCGTATGTGAACACACGTGTTCCTGTTGGCAACGGTTTGGATCTCAAACTGGGTGTGTTTGATGCCATTATCGGTTATGAAGGCTTCTCTAACAGAGACAACCCTAACTACAGCCGCAACATGGCTTACAACCTCCAGCCTTTCAACCATACAGGCGTGTTGGCGGGTTACCAAGTCAATGATCTAGTTGGCGTTCAATTCGGTGTCGCCAACACAGGCGGTTCTGCCATTGCAGATCGTTCTGACAGCACTGGAGCAGTTTCATACATGGGTTCTGTTTCCATCGAGGCTCCTGATAGCTTCGGTGCTCTGGCTGGTGCTACTATCTATGTGGGTGCCATGAAGTTTGGCGGTTCTGGTGGTGATGAACAGGAAAACATTTATATCGGTTCCACCATTCCAACTCCCATCGAAGGCTTGTCTCTCGGCGCTGCATATGATGGTGTTTCAAACATAGGCGGCACTGCGGATGCTGACATTTTCGCTGGTTATGCTTCTTACCAGGCTACTGACAAAATGTCCCTGCACGGTCGTTTCGAATACTTAAACGGTGATCCCGGTGTGTTGTTCAATGCAGTTGATTCTGCCGGTGCTGCTGTCGACAGCGAAATGTTTTCGCTCACCGGAACAGTTCAGTATGATCTATGGGAAAACGTTCTCACCCGTGCTGAAGTTCGCTGGGACAGTCAGGAAGATGGCGAAGGCCTTTACGATGACGGAAGTGACGACAATCTCACTTTCACTTTGAATGCTGTTTACAGCTTCTAATCGAATCTTTTAATTTTTCACACATCCCGCAGGATTTTCCTGCGGGATTTTTTTATTTCTGATCCTTGAGTCTACGCTAGAAAAACTTATATTTACCTCCCATGAATAAATTTTCTTCACACACCTTCTGGCTCTCTTTGTCAGTGATTGGGTCACTTGCTGGTTCGAAAACCATGGTCTCAGAGGAAGCAAATTCTTATGACAAGGCCAAGAAAGTGGAACTTCGAGAATTGGCCACGACTTATTTCGGTGTGCTTCCCGATGCCATGCCTGGGTCTGAAAACGACAATGACCATCGACGTCATTTGGGGGAAAAACTCTATTTTGACACACTGCTTTCGAAGAACAACACCCAGTCCTGCAATTCTTGTCATCGGGTGGATCAAGCTTTGGGAGGGGTGGACAACGCACCCGGCTCTACGGGTGCCTTTGGTGGCGTGGGCGATCGCAATGCCCCTACGGTTTTGAATGCTGGTTTTCAGTTGGCCCAATTCTGGGACGGGCGTGCAGCCGATTTGCAGGCCCAGGCGAAAGGTCCGGTTTTGAACCCAGGAGAAATGGCCATGCCCAGCGAAGAAGCCGTATTGGATCGTCTTCGTATGGACGACACGTATCGAGCCTTGTTTGTGAAGGCATTCCCGGAGGCTGAGACCGCTTTGACTTACGATAACATGGCGGAGGCCATCGCCGCCTTTGAGCGCACTCTCATCACCAAGGATCGTTTCGATGATTTTCAGCGTGGTGATAATGAAGCCTTGAGCGATCTGGAACTCAAGGGTCTGGAAATTTTTACGGGTATTGGTTGCACCACCTGTCACACCGGTCCTCTGCTGGGAGGGGGCATGTATCAGAAAGTCGGTCTTGTGAATCCATACGAAAACTTCAGCGATCTCGGGCGTGAAGTCGTCACCAAAGAAAAAGATGACAGATATAAGTTCAAGGTGCCTACTCTGCGCAACGTGGCCATTACGGGACCCTACTTTCATGATGGCGGTGTAAGCACCTTGAATTTTGCAGTACGCAAAATGGCCTACATGCAGCTCGGGCTCGAGCTCTCGACCGAACAGACTGAAGCGATCGTTGCTTTCTTGGGAGCGCTTACGGATAAAAGTCGATAAAGTCTTCTAACATTTTGATTCATAGTACCTCAACATCGTAAGATGTTGAGGTCTTTGCTTTTTAAAACACCAAAGCATTGGATTATGGAGCTGAAATTTTACGAGGCGGCGTGGAAAGGAAAAAAGCAAGGCTGGTTCTATCCATTTTTTATCCAAACTCATAGGTTGCTAACGTGTACAGCTTAGGGGCACCCAAGAGTTTTCCGCTTTTGATCATTTCTTGATGACAAGCACTGTGAATGAGTGAAGCTTGGATTTGAGTTATGGGTAGTCGGGATTGACATTCTGGTTACCCTGCCAACAATAAGGACATGCGGTTCTTCCTGAGTCCAACGTTTGTGGTAGGCTTCGTCGGTTGGCTCTGCATCCTGTCTTTTTGCCGCTTGTTATGGACGACCTGCCATGCCGCTGATTTACCCGAGGAAGCCACTTATCAGGAGGGAATTCCGCGCGGAGAGGTCACTGAATATGTCTGGGATCAGAGTGAGATCTTCCCGGGGACATGGCGCAAATACTGGGTGTATCGACCGGCTCAGTATGATCCAGATCGACCAGCCGCGGTCATGGTATTCCAGGATGGCCAGGGGTTCCTTAACCCCAAGGGGGCCTTTCATGTGCCTGCGGTCTTTGACAACCTCATAGATGCGGGGGAAATGCCGGTCACCATCGGTGTTTTCATCAACCCCGGCAATCGAGGTATCCCGGAGCCTGGTCAACGACGTTTGAATCACCGAAGCATCGAGTACGATTCTCCCGATGGGGATTACGCGCGGTTTCTGGAAACTGAAATCCTCTCAGAAGTCGGCCAGCATTATGCTCTGAGCGCCGATCCAGAGATGCGGGCCATTTGTGGTAACAGTTCGGGTGGCATCTGTGCCTTCACGGTGGCGTGGGAGCGCCCGGACCTTTTTCGGAAAGTGGTCAGCCATATTGGTAGCTTTGTGAATATTCGTGGCGGGTATCATTACCCATCTCTTATTCGCAAGGCCGAGCGCAAACCGCTTCGTATTTTTCTTCAGGAGGGTATGAATGATCTGGATAACATTCATGGCAACTGGCCGCTTGCCAACAAGCAAATGGAGGCCGCCCTGCGCTACATGGACTATGATTACCGCATGGTTTGGGGCGTGGGAGAGCACAATGCCCGCCATGCCGGCAGGATCTTTCCTCAAACTATGCGCTGGCTGTGGAGGGACTTCCGGTAAATGACCCTTCTGCAGACTTCAAATCGTTTTGAATTTGTGCCCAGGCATGGCATGAGCCCTTATCCTTACGTCGACTGGGTCAGGTATCTGTTTTCATGGGGTGTCACTCAATTGTAAAATCCATGGCTGGAACTTATAAACCCGATGCCGATGCCGAGCAGATGCTCAAGGTTCAACAGGGAGACCTCGAGGCTTTTGAGACAATTGTCGATCGATACAAGCGGCCGATCTTCAATCTGATCTACCGAATGCTCAGGGACCCTGACGAGGCAGAGGATATTACCCAGAAAGTCTTCGTGCAGGCTTACAAGGCATCCGAGCGTTATCGCCCTACCGCCCAGTTTTCCACATGGATCTTTACTATCGCCCGTAACCTCTCACTCAATGAGATTCGCAGAAGATCTCGAAAACCGCGCATGGAGTCCTTTGATGGCGGCCTCGATCCCGATGGCGAGCCCGTTCGACTGGAACCCCCGGATGTTCGAGCTCGTCCGGCTAGCCAAATGCTTGAACACCATGAATTCTTGGATTGCATGGAGCGGGCCATTGCCAAACTGCCGGAAAACCAGCGGGCTGCCATCCTACTGTGCAGGGAAGGCGAAATTTCTTATGAGGAAATGGCCAAAATCCTCGGTTGTTCTCTTTCTGCCATCAAATCCCTGATATTCAGAGCCAGGGAAACGATTAAGAAACGCATGAGGCACTACCAGGAGACTGGTCAATGGGAGTCACCATGAGCGTGAAAGGATGTGTGAGATAGAGTAAATAAGTCGGGAGGGTGCAACTTTTAACCGAAAGCGGGTTCATATAGATGTCGTCATGAAAAAACGTCGTTACCAGGATTGGGTCGATCTGCATTGGCAGGGAGCCCTCAGTGATGAAGAAAGGGAATCCTTCGAAGCCTACTTGGCCAGTCATCCGGAGCTTGCTTCGGAATGGGAGTGGGATGCCGCCATCCTTCGTGGGCTGAGATCCTTGGATGAAGTGTCTCCAAGCCCAAAATTCACCTCTCGAGTCATGTGTCAGTTGGATGTGGATTATCAAGCGGCATCCTCCGCTGAGGTAGCTGATCCCCATGGTAGCGGAATTTTGAAGGTCTGGTTTGCGCCTCAGAAGAGGGCTTTGATCAGGGTTGCTGGGATCGCAGCTCTGGTAACCATTTGTGTGACAGCCTGGCGTTGGGGGGCCCCTTCGGAGCGACTTGCAACTGAGCTCATCCAGATGAGAGATGTTCAGAAACTCCCGGATGTGGAGGTACTGCAGGACTTTGACGCCATTCAGGGTCTGGCTCAGGCCTCTGTAGACGTCGACTGGGAGCTGATTCTGGCCATGGATGAAACTTTTTGATGTCATGACGCTGCCTGGAAGCATATTGCATTGTTATGGGGCCCTTTTGGCAGTTATTTTGTGGTCGGCTGCATTGTTCGCCCAGCCTGCGGTGTCCATGCTTCCTCTTCGAACAGCTCCTCTGCCACCCTCCAGAAAACCCCCGATTCCATCGGTATCGGATTCCCCTGTTTCTCACCTCAAACGCTTGCTTGAAGTGGATCTAGAGCAGCGCAATGCCTTGCTGCCCCCCGAGGGCGAGTCATCACGATTGTTCTGGCAAAAAAAGCTCAAGGAATACGAAAAACTAGAGCCCGAAGAGCGTCAACGTCGACTTCAGGAAGCTCAGTGGCATTGGTATCTGATGCTGATCATGAGAACTGAGGGTCACGCTCGCAGCCGAATGTTGGCACAAATTCCCGAGGAGGATCGTCCGTTGATTGAAAATCGTCTCCAAGTCTGGGAAGCTCTTCCTGGGGATATTCAGCAGGGAATCCTGACGCATCTGCCTGCCTTGCGATATTTTGCCCGCTTTGCATCCACTTCCGATGCGGAGGACCGGGTAAATCCATCAAAAGATCTTCAGCCCATGGATGTGGCTTCTAAGAATGATCAATCAGAGTGGAACGATCTTACGCCCGAAAGGAGGCAGTCGATCTTTCTCTCCTACCAAGCTTTTTTTGATCTCAAGACGCCCATTAAACGGCGAGTGTTGTCGAAAATACCGTTGCCTCAGAGGATGGGGATTCAGGAAAGGGTGACCCAAATGGAGCGTCTTTCCCCATCTCAGAGAGATCAATGTCTTGCGGCTCTAGAGGCCTACGCTCGGATGAGCGAGGAAGAAAGGCAGCGTTTTCAGCGGACGGCTCAGCAATGGAAAAGCCTGCCGCTTGAGTCTCTTGCGACAATCCGCAAGGTCGCGGTCAAGGTGCCACCTCTTCCTGCCCACAGCAGGCAGGCTTCGCCCCCTTCTCCTCCTCTTCCCATCTTGCGCCGACCTCCACCTCTGCCGCTGACCGGTGCGTCTCAGCGTGGAAGCACCTCGACTCGATAGAAGGACTGCAAATCATTATTTGAGGGGTCGTGCAGGAGTGTGATCCCCTCTGTTGCCGTGATCGCCTCACCTCTGGCGGACCATGCATCGCCATCCATATCCTTTCGACCATGGAGTTGATAGCGCATGCCTGGTTTGCTTTCAAAACGAATCCATGCCCCTTGTTCATCCAGCGAAACATCTAGAAGGGAGAAAGGGGGTAGAACGGTGACAGGGTTTGAAGTCGCAAGGGTTGGGTTGGAGCCGGCCTCATATTCTTCAGCGTTGGAATATTGGTCTTCGTCTGAATCAGCCAATGGTTTGGCTGAAGGGCTTGTCCATCGTGTGTAGAAGGTTCTCTGGAAATCATCATTCAGGCCATCCTGATTGAAGTCAGGGATGCTTGGGCGTACATCGATGAATCCATTGGCATAGGCGATTTCATCACCCCTGCGTATGTAAAAGGAACGAAGCCCGAGAGGTGCATCGTCTGCAACACTCACTTGCAGGATCCAGGCATCTAGGTTGCCAAATTGCTTTTCCCGAAATTGCTTGATGCCGGTGCTAATGCCGCTGCCACGGATACCGACGTGAACGGGTTCTTCGGTGGCCCCCAGGTTCTCGCCATAAAACCCAATCCAGATGTTATGATCTCCTTGTCGGACTTGCGCGGCACTTTGTTCGTTGGTCAGCAATCGGATATCACTAGCCGTTGGCTGAATGCTTGCAATGCGCAAGGTAGGGGTGCCCGGAGAAACTGACAGATCTTTTTCAATGCTCAGGCCCCTCGCGATGTTCACTTCGATCGGCTCGGAAGGAAGGAAGGCCGTCTCTCCTACCCCATGCTTGATGAAATCAATGTTGGCACCCTTGATGAGCCAGGGATCGGGTGCTGTGGGCGGATCCAGAGGGCAGACGCGTAGCAGATAAGCACCCGGAGGGATGGCCTTCATTTGATAAAATCCGTCTTCCCAAACATCGTTGGCCGGTTCGCTGATCGTGCCCTGGATGAGGTTTCCATGAGTGTCCTCAAGTAGAATTACGGCTCCTGGCAAACCGAGCCCATTGAGTTGAACCTTGCCTCTCAAACTCCCCAGTTGACTGCTCAGATTCTTTGCTGGGTAGTAGGCCTGGACAAACGCCATATCGTCCGTGCTGAGATCCAGCTGATTGTTCGGACCATAACGGTCTCTCCACATCATGGTGGTCGAACCGATGGAAGAATGTTCCATTCCAATGAGATGGCCAATTTCATGCATGGCGATGGATTCTGTGAAGGCCGCTCCAAAAGGTGGATTGGCAAAATCCGTGGTCCATCGTCTCTCCATGCCATTGAAGACAATATCGGCTTCCACCAGGTTGGAGTCCTCGAAATAGGCCCTGAAAGTCAAACCCAGAAACCCTCGGATGTCGTCCAGCTCTCCATTGACCAGAAAGGATTCCTTTTCCCAGTAAATCATGTTCGTGTTGTCGAAAAGGTTGATGACAGGTTCGCCTTCGATAAAACCGGCGTCTTCAAAGTGAAGATCCGTGTTGGGAACGCTTTGCCATTGATCAAAAGCCACTCGAATGGCATCCAGTTCCTGTTCGCGGTTGGTTTCCGAATAGGCCGCTTCATCCAGATAGTATCGAATAGTTCGTGTTTCCAGGTGAATGACATTAGCGCTGACAAAGCGACTGGTTTCGGGCTTGAACCATTGAAGATTTTGACCCGACTGATTGTAGTTGGCGACGAATCCATGCATGGAAGAAAGGGTCATGAACATAGGCACAAGCCAAAGTGAAGCCATGCCTGTGCAAGGGTGGGGAAATTTCACTGGTCACCCCCTTGAACGGATGCTTTGAGCTTATTCAGAGAGAGAGGCACTTGGTTGGGCATGCGCACCCGTGATTGAAAAGAGGGGCTTTGTGGGGGCGGACCACCGTGAAAAAGATTCCGTGCATGTTTGGTAGCCATACCATGGGGTGAATAAACATGGAATTTCCCTTGAGTGAGGCCAATTGTAACCGCCTTGCCGGTTTGATTGAATCGACAGAAAACCACCGTTTCCTCTCCCAGGCTGAAATTTGCCTGGAATGGAGATTCTGCCTTCTGTCCTCCCAGGATCCCGCCGCCCTGAACCACTTCCAGAATGGGATCTTTGACATCTCCCTTCCAGACTTCGAGAATTTCAATCCGAATGGTAGTGTAGATCCGGCCCTCTGAATCGCGCGCCACTTTCTTGGAGCACACTTTTCCATGGATGACTGCCTCGGACGCCGTGGTCAGCTCTGGCAGGCCAAGGGGTCTCAGTGGCCCAGAAAGACTTTGAGTCCAACTGGTCGACACAAGGGATAGAATGATGAGCAACCTTCTCATAATCATAACACGCAGCAGCAAACAGGCCAAAATCACCATTGTCCATGCGAAAGATACCTTTGAAAGGAGATCTTCTTGAAACCGCCTCATGTGAGGGGTGACGACTTGCCAAGACCTATGCATCCGTTATGTTTGCAGCGTGCAAAGCACCTGCCGAACCATTCAAGCGAAGCTGGTCGCCCAGCTTGATCAGCGAGTTCCTCTTGCTGGTATCGGTCCGTGGTTCCTATGGATATATCTTTGGGTGACCTGCCTGAGAGGTCTCGCGGATGTTCCCGAACAAGAGCCAGAACCGCATGCCTTTGCTTACGGTTTGCGTCCTTTCCTGGAATCTTATTGCTTCGGCTGCCATGGGGTTGAGAAAGCCAAAGCGGAGGTCGATTTCGAGACTCTGCCCCGGGATACCGATGTTTTCAAAGATCGTGATTTGTGGGAGAGAGTCAGGGATCTGGTGGTCGAGAAAGAAATGCCGCCATCCAAAAGCTCCCAGCCTGATTCCGAAGAGCGAATGGCTTTTCTGGAGTTGCTAGAACTGGAAATGGATCGCCTGGATTGCAGTCAAATGGCCAATCCGGGCAGGGTGACCGTCCGCCGCCTCAACCGCACGGAATATGATAACACTATACGCGACTTGTTGGGGGTCGATTTCAAACCTTCCGAAGACTTCCCGCTGGATGAAGTGGGGTATGGTTTTGACAATATTGGAGACGTTCTTTCACTCTCTCCCATCCTTCTGGAAAAATACCTCAACGCTGCTGAATCAGTCGTGACCAACGCCATCCTAAGTGAGTTGCCAGCCTGGCCTCTTTTGTCTCGCTTTCAGGCGGAAACCTTTGAAACCCAATCTGAGGATATCATCCGTGCAGAAGGGCAGTTCATGGGGTTTTATCGAGAGGGGGTAGCCCGGCAGTTGATTTCCTTGGAGCGTTCCGGGGCCTATGAAATCCAGATACATGCCTGCGGGCAGCAAGCAGGTCCCGACCCTGCCAAGTTGGAGGTCCGCCTGGGCGATTGGTTCCAGGAAGTGGTGGATGTAGAGGCCCATCAGGATGCTCCCAAAGTATATACCTTGAAAGTCGAACTATCGGCCGGGGAGCAGATGCTTTCGTTGGCCTACCTTAATAATTACAACGTTCAGGATCACCCAGTGGCCGAACTTAATGGAGATCGCAATCTTTTTGTCGATGACATCGTTTTCAAAGGGCCTCTCAATGAACCAAGGCCTCCGCTCCCAGTCTCTCATACAAGGGTGATTTCAGATCAACCCGCTCCGGGAAAAGAGCGGGAGCATGCAAGAAATGTTCTGCAGGACTTTGTGACCAAGGCGTGGCGGCGCCCGGTCACTGATGATTCCTTGGAACGTCTTTTGAAGATCGTTGATCAGGTTCTGGAGGAGGGGGCACCCTATGGAGAGGCCATACAAGTGGCGGTTCAGGCGGCGTTGACCTCCCCATGGTTCCTCTATCGGTGGGAATTGGATCCTGTGCTTCAGGAAGGCGAAGGGAGCCGACCTTTGGATGCGTATGAGCTTGCATCAAGGCTTTCCTATTTTCTCTGGAGCAGCATGCCGGATGAGCAGCTTTTCTCTCTGGCTGAGGCAGGGGAACTCACCCGTCCGGAAGTGTTGCGTTCCGAGGTTAAACGTATGTTGGATGACCCCAAGTCAGAGGCATTGACCCGCAATTTTGCCGGGCAGTGGCTGCAGTTCAGAAACCTGGATTCGGTCACGCCCGATCCTTCCCTCTTTCCCAATTTCACCCCGAAATTGCGGGATGCCATGAAAAAGGAAACCGAACTTTTCTTCACAACAATCATGCGCGAGAATCGACCTCTGACGGATTTTCTTGAGGCAGATTTCACGTTTCTCAATGGGCCTTTGGCTCGGCACTATGGCGTCGCCGGCCCTCAAGGGGATGCCTTCGAGCGGGTTCGCCTCGATGCTACCGTTCCTCGAGGAGGCATTCTGACCCAGGCTAGCGTGCTGACCCTCACTTCGAATCCCACTCGCACCTCTCCCGTGCTGCGTGGTAAATGGATTTTGGAACAGATATTGGGAACTCCTCCCCCTCCACCGCCACCGGATGTCCCGGAATTGGAAAGCGACCAGAAGAGCCTCCTCAGGGGATCCCTGCGGGAGCGTATGGAGCAACATCGTCTTAAACCCGAGTGTGCCACCTGTCATGAAAAGATGGATCCCATCGGTTTTGCTTTTGAGCACTTCAACGCGGTGGGGCAGTGGCGAGAGGCGGATGGTGGTTTCCCCACTGATGCCTCAGGTGTGCTGCCAGATGGAACCCGTTTTGATGGAGCCAGGGAATTGGTGCGCCAGCTCAAGACCAAGGATACATTCGTATTGTGTGTGATTGAGAAAATGTTAACGTTTGCATTGGGGCGTGGACTTGAATATTATGATAAATGCACAATCGACACCATTCACCAGGATCTGAGGGACCATAAGCTGGCCTTTCAGACATTGGTGGAATCTATTGTGCTGAGCGAATCCTTTCAACAAAGACAACTCGAAGGAGAAAATCTATGAAATCTCAGACCGACTGGAGCCGAAGAAACTTTCTACGTGGGCTCGGTGCTGCCATTGCGCTGCCTTCCTTACCTTCTGCCATGCCATTGCGCGGTCTGGCTGCTCCGGAAGGCCAGGGGGAGCATCCACTTAGAGTTGCCTACATGTTTGTTCCCAATGGCATTCACATGCCCGACTGGACCCCAGGTTCAGACGGATCCTATTTTGAATTGCCCAAGATCCTCTCCTCTCTCGAGCCACTGAAAAACGATTTGCTCGTGCTCAGTGGTCTGACGCACGATAAAGGCCGGGCCAACGGGGACGGGGCGGGAGATCATGCCCGTTCGGCAGGCGTCTTTCTGACCGGAGTTCAGCCACTCAAGAGCCAAGGCTCTGAGATTCGAGCGGGCGTTTCGGCCGATCAAATCATTGCTGAGGGAGTCGGGCATCAAACCCGCTTTGCCTCTGTTGAAATAGGTGCGGAAACCGGGCGCCAGTCTGGGAATTGCGACTCAGGCTACAGTTGTGCCTACTCCAACAATATCAGTTGGCGAGATGAGGCCACTCCCATGACCAAGGAAGTGAACCCTCGTCTGGTTTTTGAACGACTTTTTGGCAATAAAGTGGTCCAGCAGGAGGCTGCGAGTCTCGTGCGCCGTCGTCGTCAGCGCAAGAGCATCCTCGATTTTGTGCTTGAGGATGCCCACCGATTGGAACGAAAGGTCAATTATAAGGACAAGCAAAAGCTTGGGGAATACCTCACCGCCGTGAGGGAGATTGAGCAGCGCATTGAACGGGCGGAGAGGGATAAGGCAGACCAGCCAGAAGCGATTCGTCACTTTGAAGCCCCTGCAGGCATTCCATCCTCTTACGAAGAACATATCCGTTTGTTGGGAGATCTCATGGTCATGGCTTTTCAGGCCGATGTGACTCGTGTGGCCACCTTCATGCTTGCCAATGAGGGTAGTAATCGAAGCTACCGTCATATTGGCGTCAATGAAGGCCACCACTCGCTATCGCATCACCAGAATGATCCGGTGAAGCAGGCCAAGATCAGCGAGATCAATGAATTTCATGTCCGTCAGGCCTCCTACATCCTGCAGAAGATGAAATCCATTCCAGAAGGCGATGGTAGTTTGTTGGATCACAGCATGGTCCTCTATGGAGCGGGTATCAGCGATGGAAATCGTCACAACAATGAGAACCTGCCGGTATTCCTTGCCGGTAAGGCTTGCGGGAAGGTGACTACTGGTCGACATGTTCGTTATGATTTCGAGACCCCCATGGCCAATCTGCTGCTTTCCATGATCAATGAAATGGGTGTCCCGGCTGAACGTTTTGGCGATAGCACTGGGACGTTGCGAGGTTTAAGGGCTTGATCAGGAAGCCTTCGTTGCTCCTGACGGCCTACTCATCGAAGGTATCCTGAAATCCATGACTCCTCACTCCACTCTCGGGGCCTTACCCTGCTTTCAGGCTTTCTTTTGGAATAGAACCCAGCTAATGCGCATTGGCCTATGCGC
>Ga0160423_10004119_pt1 | contig 11978 bp, 15 predicted proteins | sample CRUFie14St8metaG_FD_108191 | JGI IMG/M metagenome (GOLD analysis project Ga0160423, IMG submission 108191) | Marine microbial communities from the Costa Rica Dome - CRUD Field 142mm St8 metaG | ecosystem: Environmental > Aquatic > Marine > Oceanic > Photic zone | place: Costa Rica: the Eastern... | reverse complement strand
ATTTTTTCAACCTCTTGATAATTCATCATGTAATCTCTTGCAACCCATCCTCCTATTACTCCTACAATAAGAAACAATATGAACAGAAATGCTGCGAACACAATGCTTACTGCTAACATAATTCTCCTGAGATTATTTTTTTGGTTTTACATCCACATAAAAATCAAAGTGAATGTTTATGTCCTTGTTAAAAAAAGAAATCATCTTATCTAACAACAGACGAAATGATTTAGGTCTCTTTTTTTTACCTCCTGAGAGTATCAACTCAAAACCACGATCAATGTGGTCGGTTGATTTATTTATGTCTTTATTTTGCGATTCTATTTTCTCGCAAGAACTTGATTGTGTCAACACAACCTCCTAGTTTTTTACCATCAACCACCACTTGTGGAAAGGTTGATCCTTGACCAAATTCTCCATAGAATGAATCACGGTCAAAGTCTTCATTTAAATTATACACTACATAACTCAGTTTTGTCAAGTCCATCACCTGTTTGATTTTATCACAATATGGGCAACCGTCTTTTGAATAAACTGCAAAGTTCATATGTCTTGTTAAATAATGATTTATAATTTTAATGTTTTCTTATTATATCACAATCAAAATAAACTACCATAACTATTGTTAAAGCACTGAATATTAAAAGATATGGATACTTTATGTTCTGAAGATATAACTGAATGAGGTAGTGCTGATGGAAATATAATCACACTTCCTTCCTCAATATGTTTTGTATCATATTCTAATTCATACATCGGATGACCAAACTGATAGAATGTTGTTTTATTTTTATCATTCAAATGTAGGAGATAGATTCCAGAAAAAGTAGAAGTTGGGTGTGTGTGAGTCTTATGCCAACAATTCTTTTCATCATACAAATTGTACCATATACTTTGAATGGTTGATTTATCAGGTGAATACCTTAATTTCAAATCAGGTTCATCATACATTTTTCTTAATGGTTTCCAAATTATATCATTCAACAAATCTTGCTCAAGATGATGTAATATATTTTCCTTTTCAAAATAATTTGTTATAGATGCTCCAGCCTCATCATATTTAATTTTAGATATATCGGCATATATTTTTGGTAATAAAATATTTTTTAATTCTTCATGTTCTTCAATTTTTGTCCAATATATAAAATTACATGGAAAATTAAATATTGTCAATCTTTGTCTTTCCTAACTGTTTTTATTATAAAACAAATCTATTTTCTTGTCAATCTATGATTGAGTGATTTGAAAAAATATTTTATCTTACAAGGAATACTCCATCTACGATACTCATTCTCCCAATTATACCAATCATCAATTGATAATATACTTTTCATTTTTTCGTATTTCTCTTGACTTATGATTGAATCATCATAAGTACAAAACCAAAAGTCACCTCTCTTAAAATCATCCATATCGACTGGACTATAACTTCCATCGTGTTTTATATCAAATTTTTCAAAAACAAGTGCTGGATATAATTTATCATCAAATATATATTGATTTAATTTTTCTTCTTTTTCTTGTTTTTGATATTTTTGCTTTGATTGAACAAGAGGTCTTAAAATATAATAATCAAAAGTCACAGTTAATCTAATATCTCCATAACAGTGATATGTGCTCCAGTATTATTCGCACCACCAGGTCCAGTGCCAGATAAATTAGCATCCTGACCACTATTATTTCCATTTGCGTACACAGTATTTCCACCTCTAGTACCATGATTTCTAAAATCAAAAGTTTGTGAACCTGATAAACCAGTTGTATCTACATATGCAAATAGTGATGCTTCACCAGCATCTCCTGCATATCCATTAGCACATCCTGCTGCCAATTTAGTGCTTCCATGCAAAAGTGTGGCAGCTGCCATTGCGTTACCCGTAATTCCTAATCGAGATTGACACCAAACGTAGAAGTGTGAACTTCCTGCAGATTGAGGAGTGATAGTTACTGATACAATAGATGTTCCATTACCTGAACCAAGATTTTGCCTCATGTTGTCATGATTATTACTTGTGCTATGAACATTGGTAGTTCTTGCTCTTACTGTTTGTAATATTTTACCACCATCACCATACTCTAATCCGTTTGCACTGGAGTTAACTTTTAATACCTTACCAGCAGTCCCAATTGCAAGTCTTTGATCAGCACTTGAACCTCTTACAATAATATCACCCTGTGTTGTTGTTGGTGATGTTGCTTGACCTTTTGCAAGTAGATTCCAATAAGAGGTATTTACAGTGCCACTTGAAGATGGTGCTTGGTTTGATGAAGCAGCGACAGCGATATAACTTGAAGTTACACTTCCATCTGCATACGCAACAACATCATCAATAGTATAGCTTCCACCACTACTCCAGTCGCCTCGCCATTTTAATTTAATTTTTCCGAGATTAACAGTTGCCATCTTAAATTGTCATTTCTAATTCTCCTGCACTATTTATAGCGAAAGATAAACCCGATGGTGCAGTCATCGTGTCCTCAAAAGATTCAAAGTCAGATTTTGATATATTATCTGCTCCATTATTTGTATGTATTAAAACAAGATCTTCGTTCACTGCTTTGAATCCATAGAACTCACGACTTGCTAATCCAGATAATTGTGAACCATCACCCTTAAATTGTGTTGCTGTGACTACACCTGTGAAGACTGCTGCTCCAGAGTTGTAGATTGTTACACCTAATCCAATTGGAGTATCACCTCCAAGAACATTAACACCAGCGACCTCAACTCCAGCACTATGTAAATTTGATGAACCAGTCTTAAAATTAGTTGCAGTTGTGACACCACTGATATTTAAATTACCAGAGTGGTCTAATACTAATCTTTCAGTCGAGTCAAAATTATACAATGAAAAACGATTATCAACACCTGCTGGAGTGGTGATACTCGTGATTCCTGATATACTTTTTAAACTAATCTGTGACATAATCTTATTTATTAGACAACAACATAATTACCGTCAATTGATATGGTACCCTCAATATTTACAGGACCAACCATCAGTCCATTAAAATTAGTGCCAATATAATGATCACCACTCACTAGATTATCCATCAGTATCATACCATTACTAACATACATTCCTCTCGCAGAATTACCTATGCCTTGTAAGTCTGCATCATCAGTGCTTGTAGTTCCAATACCAACTATTTGTGATGTTGTTTGAATACCAGTGATAGATGTAGTGAATGCACCAGCTCCACCACCTCCACCTTGAATGCTGATATCAACTGTTGTGCCATTGACTGCAAATGTATTTCCAGTTCCTACAAAATTAAGTTGTGTGATACCCGCACCAATCTGAACTCCACCAGATTGAATACCGACTTGCGATGCTCCGTGAAATGCTGTTGCTGTTACTACACCAGATGATATTATACCTTTTCTTGCTGTGATTAAACCTACTGAATCAATATTTGTTACATCTTCGTAAGTTAATGTTCCACCAATCGTGACATTACCAGTAAAAGTTGCAGCACCAGAAACATTGATACTATCAAAAGGACCATCAAACTTAGTTGCAGTGATGATTCCTGTTGAATGTATATTGTGACTGTCTATGTTGGCTTGAGTATGAATACCTGGACCAACAACTCTGGTAAATGCCATTAATATTTTTTTAGTTATTTATAGACTAGATTCATCCTCTATAAGTTTAGCCTTTAATGCAGATTTCACATCAGGAGTCCACACAGCATTGCATATCGCTTGTACTTCTGCTGGTTGTTCTGATATGTCAGTATCAACAAAATTCTGAGATTCATCTAAAAGACCAGCTTGCAAGGAATATCTATTAAAAGTTCTTGATCCAGGAATTTCTACACCATCTCTTTTAATGACTGTAGCTTTTCTTACCTGTACATACTTGTACTGTGAAACGATTTCTATTTTATCATATTCAGTTGATTCAGTTAATGCCATTAGGATTAATCTCCGATTAAAACAGGTTTATGGTGCTTAGTTTTAAGACATAGCTTCGGTCTTATGCTGTTTGGTAATTAAATCCAAATGTGATACTACCAGATGATTGCACCATCGAACTGTGTCTTAAATAATCATGAGATCCTGTTGAGAGAGAAGATACCATAAAACGGACAGTTGTACCAGAAACATAGCATCTAACCATCCTGTCAAATTTATCGTTTTTAGAAGCAGCAACAGCACCGCTACCACTGTTACCACCACTATTACTAAATGGTAATCCATTTACTATTATTGAATTACTAGAAGATGTATCACTAATCGCACTTATACTTGCACCACCTATAACCAATTTACCAATTTTGACATACCAAGGATTGTTAATGTTTGCAGTTCCACTGTTAATTGAACCTGTCCATTCTCCAGATTCATAATCATCAAGCAATTCAGATCGACTACTACTACCAGTGCCATCAGCGGATGCTGAGAAGTCAATACCGTTTCCAGAGTTGAAGCTAATATTACTTGATCCACCAGAAGCAACCGTTGTCCAAGTAGGTGCTGAACTACCTCCTTGACTTGTTAATACTTGACCTGAGTTACCATAGTTTGTACCACTCAATCCAATTTGACCTGAACTTCCGATGCGAAGCCTTTCAGTAGAATTAAAATCTGCTGTATGAACTGTTCTGAATATAATATCTTCATCAGCACTTATAACCAATTCCGCATCATCTAATGGAGCATTAATATAATTTGTATTTCCAGTTGTTCTTTTTAAAAGTAAATAGTTACCTCCCAAATTAGATGTACCATTACCATCTGTTAGATTGAGAGAACTCTGTGAGGTATAAGTTAAATATTGTTCAGCGTTCAAAGTATCAGAAGTTCCTGTGCAAGTAATCATTCTATTATCAGATTGATTATTGATTGTAGTTCCTGTAATCGTGCTCCAAGTTGCTGCACCACCTGAACCACCACTTGTTAATACTTGTCCTGATGTTCCATAGTTAGCACCACCAATACCTAACTGACCTGAACTACCGACTCTAAATTTTTCGCTACCACCAATCTGAAGAAGAAGATTTGATGTAGCATTTACATTACCTGTTAAATTTCCAACAAAAGTTGTTGCAGTTGCAACACCTGCATTACCTAATTGTATTCCACTACCAATATTAAGATGTCCAGCAGTAAAATTACCAGGTGTTGTAAAAGCAGGTGCAGTAATTATTCCAGCATAATTAACACCAGACAGTAAATCAATCGTACCATCAGCAGCTGTTATCCTATCATTATTATTGACACCACTAATTACTATCGCCATTTGTTTGAGTTCCTATGAAGGTTCAGTTGGCCAAGTAGGATTTTTAGGGTCAGCGGTATTTGCTGGTAAATCTCTTAATGCTTGCCTATAAGTTTTCCAAGCATCTGTCATAGTAACATCAGAGTTGGCCATCCAATCTGATCTCGCAAGTTTATTATTTCTTCTTATTCTTAAATTTTCTAAATCAGCTTCATTCGCAATGTAATTATCTAATGTAGCCCTCTGTTCCGTGGTTAACGTTGGTGATTTAATACCCTCTACGTCACATATTACATAATCTTTTATTCCCATTTTTTGTAGGAAAAAACCTGTCATTGGATGTTCTTTCATTAGGATTGCCTCATTATTGGAAAAATCATAGCTTGATAGCGACCACCGACACCGCCACCATCACCATCTGTAGTTCTTACTTGGAAATATATATCATCTGTACCATTTGAAGTAAACGTAGCAGATTGTGATGCAGATTGCTGATAAGTAACACTTCCTCCCTCTTGAAAATATGCTTCATCAACTAGAACACTTCCATTTCTAAAAATTCTCATATACCAACTGTCTGGATCACCACTTGGATATTGACCACTATCAGTACTTGGTGTAACAGAAAAATGACACATGTATGTTCCAGCATCAAGGTTACTTACTGTATGTACATTTGCATATGAAGTACTACTTACAGAGAGTGTGCCTTGACTGAATGAAACTGAAGTGCCAGCATCTCGTAATACTGTTCCGTAAATAGTCATTAGGATTGCCTCATTATTGGAAAAACCATAGCTTGATAGCGACCACCGACACCACCACCATCACCGTCTGTAGTTCTTGCTTGAAAATATATGTCATCTGTACCATTTGAAGTGAATGTGGCAGATTGTGATGCAGATTGTTGATAAGTATTACTTCCACCCTCTTGGAAATATGCTTCATCAACTAGAACACTACCACTTCTGTTTATTCTCATATACCAACCGTCTGGATCACCATTTGGATATTGACCACTATCGGTAGATGGTGTAATAGAAAAATGACACATATATGTTCCAGCGTCAAGGTTACTTACTGTATGTACATTTGCATATGAGGTATTACTTACAGAGAGAGTACCCTGACTATATGAAACTGAAGTACCAGCATCTCGTAATACTGAACCGTAAATAGTCATTAATCAACCTCCTTTAACATAAACTTGTATTTTTTACCATTACGATTATTTATCAAGAATAAATCCGATTCTCCTTCCTGAATTGTGTAGTCACCCCAAGTTCCATCAACATCATTTCCACCTTTATCTTTTTTTGCTTCATTAGATAATTGTAAATCTTGTGTGTATAAGTTTGCCCATCTTAAACTTGAAATTCCTAAATCATAAGTATTATTTGCAGCTGGAACAAAATTACCATCGTTATTAAATGATGCCCTATTAATTCCTGCACTGTAGAAATACAAACCTTTATTACCACCTGTCGCCCAACTACCAATATGCATATTGTTGGAATGTTCCTTAATATATGCATTTGATCCGTCATGATATATTGCCATATCACCGTCAGTTCCATACTTAGAATCCACACCATCTTGATGGAACGTATGTCCTGTGTATGTATGAATACCAGTATACATCGCACCTGATGCTTGTGCTTGTACTTTTACATTACCACCAGAATCTTTAATAGAAGTTGCATCAATACCAGTTAGGTTTGCTCCACTACCAACAAAAGATGTTGCTGTAAGTGCACCGTTTGATGCGTTATATTTAAGACCAGTGTTTGTTTTAAAACTTTGAGAACCAGTTGCAGAAGGGGTAAATGTAATAAAAGTTTCTGTATCAGAAGTCTCATTCGCAACAGAAAGAGTGTTTGCTGTAGTTGCAGTACCAGTTAATGTACCTGTAAAGTTTGAGTTACCACCAACATATAAACTACCACCAGTCATTTTAATACCAGCTCTTGCAGTGATTATTCCAACTGAATCTACATTCTTTACATCTTCATAAGTTAATGTTCCACCAACAGAAACATTTCCAGAAACTGATAAATTACCAATAACATTTTGATTAAGAGTTGTAGCAGTAACAATCCCAGTTACCGTAATACCATTCGGAAAATCAGGTGCACCATCACCAACTCTATTTTTTATACTGTCAGCACGAATTATAGACATTATTATTTGTTAAGACGTAATTTTATTTATTTATATGAGTGTTAGAAGTCAGGAGTTCTTAATCCATATGCATCAACAACAAGAGTCTCCCCTGCATCTACAATTAAAGATTTTGTAGAAGCAACTACTATTTGTTGGAATTTTGTATAGATTACACCAGAGTTGGTAGATGTTCTTGTTAGTGTAGTATCAGTGCTTACTGTTGTTTCATCATCAGACTCATAAAAGATTGTTGATGGTGTACTACTTGCAAGTGGTGTGTCTGATTGAGTAACACCAGTTAAACTAGAACCATCACCAGAAAATGATGATGCAGTTATAATTCCTGAAGCGTTTATCTGATTAACTTCAAAACCCTGAGAGTGTAAATTTTGAGTATGGAATTGAACTCCTTGTGTATGCCCTAGTGTTAATGCTGTTCCAACATTGATGACGTTATCACCAATCGTTGTTGAGTTAGTTCCAAAAGTGGCAATACCAGTCGCAACTATGTTTCGTGCACTTATATCACCAGTTGTAATATGATCTGTAGAAGTTAATCCAACATTTCCTGTTCTCCCATAAAAACCAGTAACAGCACTGCTCGTTGCACCAGCAAAACCAAGGTGTCTTATTTGTATATCAACTCCTGATGCAGGTGCAGTGGTAAATTCAATAGTATTCGACGAACCACCTACTACTTCATACGAACCTGTTACTCCTCCAGTGGTTGGATGCTGAACCACACCATTTAAAGTTACAAGTATACTTTGCGAATTAGGAGACTCTTGGGATAAATTAAAGACTGTGGTACTACCATCGCCAGTATGTGTATCAATTACATGCTCTTGAATATCAAATCTTCCTCTAGTCTCTCCAGTTAAACTACCAAAGAATATATCATCAACTGTTGGTGCGGTTTTGAAAACAATTATATCACGAATTTCAACAGCATATCCTTCAGTAAATGTAAGACTGTCATTTGGTCTTTGAATTACATTATTAATTGCAATGCTTAATTGAGTTGCATGATGAAAACGAGGACGATTCCCATTACCGTGAGTGATTCTAAACTTTGTATTAACACCATCAAATGCTACGTTTAGTGTGTGTGATGTTCCACCACCCACAGCATTTAAATTGATTGCTGTAAGACTTGCTGCATCTGATGAGTTCGCTGCAAGTTTGATTGTATGTGCAGTATCTTCAATCACATAGTAAGCAGTCCCACTTGTAAGACCACCAATATTACTTCCTCCACCATTATTATAAGTTACTCTCTGTCCTTGTACAAAACGATGTTTTAAAACTTTTATAGTATCATTTGTAGTCGATACTACACTTGTTGCAGAACCATCAAAAGTCGCAGTAAAAGATGAGATATCGTCTAATACCTTAAAGTTATTAACGCTGTCTCCAACTATATGCTGATTACCAAGATAGGGCATTACGAATACCTAACCCAAATTCTATGAAGAGTATTATGTTGATATCCAGATCCAGAAGTACCAGCAAAATCATCAACTTCCCATCTATTTCCACCTCCATAAAGACCCCAGTGTTGAGCTCCTGAATTATAATATGGGAATCCGACCCAACCATTATTTAATGAGTTAGCAGTATTAGGAAGATTGGCATTATGTCCTGATAAGTTTGTCTGACCTCCGTTATTAAGACCAGTGTGGCTACCACTAAAGGAAGAATTATTCACCATATTAATCGTTCCAGAATTATTATGTTGAAAATGGATTACTCTATTATGCATACTTGTTTTACCATACCATCTAACCATATCAATAGTTCCAAAGTCAGCAAGTCCACCATTAGTACCTCCGTTTACATGACCCCAATACTGTGTGTTACTTTCATTTGTTCCAAGTGATGATGATCCAAGTTGAGGAAAACTTGCTGATCTTTGTTGTGTTGCAGGGTTTGTATTAGCTTGATGAAGATAATTACAACACATTAAGTAACCATCGTTACCGTCAAATAAAATATATGCTTGAACCGCATTTCCACTATTAAAATTTGCAGCTTTAATCCAATATGTTCCTGATTGATTTATACCAGTTGTTTGATATAAAATTTTTGGATTTTGTACTGCTCTTGCAGCAGAAGAACCATCATTTGTAGGGTTAACTATAATATTAAAAGTTCTGTCTGCTGTTTTACCTCCAGCTGTTGCTCTTGCATTAAAAGAACTTGTGGTTGATGAACTTACATTATTTGGATCGCCACTTATTGCACCAGTACTAGAATTTAAACTCGTGCCCGCTGGAAGTGAACCAGATGAGATAGAATATGAAATTGTATCTCCTTCAGCATCTGATGCTGAAAGTGTTGCATGAGTTCCTGTATCAAGATCATCAATAGTTGCAATTGTCCCCGCTGAAGTATTCCAAGTAGGTGCGTTATCCACATTTATTTGATCTTCTAATGTTGTGGCTAAACCAGATGCGTTTGTTACTTTAACATCATAAGGTTCTTGTGCGTTTACAAAACTATTTCTAGCAATCACAGCGGTTAATTGATTTGCATTAACTCTAGTAGTTGAACTGGCATTTAACGTTATTCCAGTATTAGATACAAATTGAACAATGACTCCAATACTAAATCTTGCTCCAGTTATTGTAAATGTAATATTACCACCTGCTGCACTTTCAACTTCAGTTGGAGTTATAGAGTTAATTGTAGGTGGAGTATCAATGGCAACCCAACTTGTTCCATTATAATATTCCATCAAGTTAGTAGTATGATTAAAAATTATTTGACCAGGTCTTACTCCCGACAATGCATTTCTTGTGGTTGTGGTGGCAGTGGATATACCCACACCATCACTACCTTTCATAAAACTAGATGTTCCAGCTCCAACAAATACAGGCATCAGTTAACCTCCGTCAAATTAAACTTATACTTTTTGCCATTACGATTATTTAGAAGGAATAAATCATTTTCACCTTCCTGGATTGTGTAACTACCCCAAGTTCCATCTACTGAATTTTTATCTCCTTTATTAGAGTAATGCATATCAGCAGCGTATATATTTCTCCATCTCTTAGTCGATGAACCTAAGTCAGATGCATTGTCGGCACCTGGTATAGTATGTCCATTGCTATCAATCTGCAGTTTCAATCCAGCATTTATTTTAAATTGAATGTTACCATCTGAGCCAGAATCAATTGTTTCAACACTTGTATCTCCTTCAATTATTTTATCAGCATTAAGTCCAGCAATTTGACCATCAACATATGTTTTTACAGCATTTTGTGTTGGAACTTTTGTATTACTATTTTGTGATAATGTTCCATCAGTCGAGAATTCATTTACAGAAGCACCAATCAATCCACCAACAGATCCTAATCTTAATGATTCAAGACCAGATAAGTTAAATGCTGATGCATCCAAAGTAACATTACCAGTTGCTTGGTCTACCTTGAATTGATCTCCGACATAAAAATTACCTAACTCATCAGTAGCGGTATAATAAACACGACCAGGATCTGTTTCATTCGTCATCACCTGATAAGTTTGATTTGGATTTTGTGTTGGATTGTTTGGCCAGTTTGTTGTATCTGTTCCACCTGTACCTACTTGTAAGAAGTCATGACCAGTTAATCTTACAAGACTAAATTCTTTTCTTGATACTACTGCTACACCGTCTGCAACTGGTGTTGCTCTTGATGTTGAAAATACTAGTACGTGGTATGCAATACTATTTGCAGTGACGGAACTTACAGACTGTATTTGATATGCGTTTCCATCAGTTGTATTAAATTGTAAAGAATCACCAGCATCAGCAGATGTTCCAAATTGTGTAACAAGTATTCTACCAGATTGATTTGTTTCAAAGGATGCAGCAGCCAGAGTTGCAGTCGCACCTGACGTTCCACCAGTAACCGTTTCATTTGCTTGGAAAGTACCTGACTTCTGAACAATGTAAATTCTCTTTGGTTCTGCTTGTACGTTTACTGCATATGCAGTGGCTCCTGACGTGCCACCAGTAATTTGTTCACCATCTTGGAATGATGTTGTAAGAACATTCGTATAGGTAAGCATTGTGCCTCGAACAGTTCCAGTGTTTGCGGTTTCACCCGCATCAAAACCTGCAGAGTAAACAGCATATTCACCATATGCGTTACTTGAGTTTAGTGAACGTATTTTAGAACCACCAATCGCTGCGAATCCTACCTGACAATAATATGTAAATGTTGAAATCATTTCAGCATTTGCATTTGCCTTTAAGAATATTCCTAATCCATCACTATGAACAGCAGTATAGGTATGGAATAGCATACTACGGTTTCCACTTGCGTGTACAGATCCATCAAGCACTGCACCAGTTGCACCATTACCAAATGATGTGCAGTTGTAAATGTATGGTGACTTTGTAGATACTGGACTTGCATTATTTAAAGCAAGATATACTCCACCAATCGTTGCACTTTCTGGTTTATGTGCAGGTGAACCTGGTGTATAACCACCCATACCATCCATCACAAGATCTTGCAACACAGTTGCATTACTCATTTTAAACATGGTAGAACGATTGTTCTGTATTGAACCACCTGAATCTAAACCTGCTGCTGGTTT
>Ga0160423_10004118_pt1 | contig 11978 bp, 13 predicted proteins | sample CRUFie14St8metaG_FD_108191 | JGI IMG/M metagenome (GOLD analysis project Ga0160423, IMG submission 108191) | Marine microbial communities from the Costa Rica Dome - CRUD Field 142mm St8 metaG | ecosystem: Environmental > Aquatic > Marine > Oceanic > Photic zone | place: Costa Rica: the Eastern... | reverse complement strand
ACTTCGGAAAGGCTAAAAGAAAACGCAGGTAAACCACAGGTAGTTTTCCGCGAACAATCATGAAATCAAGTTTTAGAAAGAAATTTATTAACGCCGCGCTGGATTCAACTTTTAGTGATTAAACGACTCGCTTTTCTAATTCAACTTTTTTTCTATGTCGGAGCGCCATCGGTAGCCTCGACCGACATTCTTGCTGGAACAGTCGAAAAGGTCGTCGACGGTGACACCATCGTCTTTCAAGGGAGTGGTACCAAAACTCAAAGAGTTCGGTTAGCCGACATCGACACACCTGAGCTTGATCAGCCTTGGGGGGAGGAAGCGAAAGCGGCCTTGAAGGGTTGGGCTGAGAACCGTAGGGCCGAAATTCGAATCGTCGACACTGATCGGTACGGTAGGTCAGTCGCGACACTCTGGATCGACGGCGAAAATATCAATCGAAGGCTCGTGGCTGAGGGCCACGCTTGGGTGTATCGCAGGTATCTTCGAGATCAAGCTCTCCCTGGCCTGGAGGCAAGCGCGAAAGCTAGTGGCCTAGGGTTGTGGTCGGGCAAAGACGTTATAGAACCGCGGGTATGGCGGCAACGAAGGCGTTCGCAAGCGAAATAACGTTGGTGTAGGTGGCATCCAAATAGGAGTGAGACAATAAATCTTGGGTACCAGAGCGGGTACTTTTTGAAAGGTAATGCGGAAATATCGCATAACCTATTGATTAATAAAGATTCTTGAGAAATGAATGGCGGAGCGGACGGGATTCGAACCCGCGACCCCCGGCGTGACAGGCCGGTATTCTAACCAGCTGAACTACCGCTCCGCAGCGACTTCAGCATTCACGCAGGTGCGCAAACGCTTCGGACTTGGTGGGTGTTGCAGGGGTCGAACCTGCGACCTACGCCTTGTAAGGGCGCCGCTCTACCAACTGAGCTAAACACCCAAAAATCAGTACTCTGGCAAGGCCGCGTATAGTACCTGCTCGTGCCTGCCTGTCAAACCATCTGTGGTGGTTCGTGTAAAAATTTCCCGACTTCCGTCGCCATTTTTCAGGTTTGGCGCACCTTTGAGGTGATTGGCTAAGCGTGCACTTTTAGTGGTTGTTGCGGTACTCTCAGGGTCATCGAGTGACGACTTGCAGATAGCTGTAGGTTCGACTGGGGGCGCTTATGAGATTCGGCAAAGTCATTATGCTGGTTTTATTGATCTGGCTCGCACCTTCTGCGTGGCTGCCGTTGTTTGGGTACATGTACGAGGTGCCCTATACGCTCATTGAAATTGATGTTGCGACGGCTAACTGGCGCCTACACAGTATTCGCTCTGCAGCATTTATGACGGTTTCCTACTTCATAATCAGTTATTTACGTCACCAGCGCCCCTTATCATCGGTTTTACCCATCCTAGTCTTCGGTTATTGGCTGGTCGTTTTTCGGGTGGCGTTTTTACTCATCTACTCCAACCCCTGGACCGAGTGGATCCTGGTATTCGCATTTTTCGTTATTAACTTTTTTCTGACCATCGAGCACCTGCGGGACTCAAACAGGATCTTCAAAGATTCTTGGTAACAATGTGTCGTCTGTTGCAATACCCTTAGTCGGAATGACGGGCGTGACACGCCTCTCTTAGCAGCGTTACCGCGTTGCTGATTTGCATTTTTGCCAAGCGAGCCAGCACGCAGTCGGCGGCGGCTTGGTTCAAAGGTGGTTGCTCTGGCCGAGCTTGAAGATCCAACGTATCACTGAATATTTTTGCAGCGAACGGCATCGTTGCGCCGTCTTCACCGCTGCGCATTATCACGATCCGGCGGCCGTCTAGGTCGAGGGTGTCGAGTTCGGCTTCGATATTGTCCAAGTCAATGCCGTGTGCGCGTAATTGCTCAGTTACTTTGCTACCAAGTTCGCCGCTGATCGATTCAATGGTTTCAAATTTTTTGACTATGACTTTCGGAGTTGCGCCTGCATCCTGCTCGTCAGCATTCGCTGATATCGAGCACAGTAAAAGTAGCCCGAATACACAGCCGTTCGTTAGATAACCCATAGCTTTTAGCATCGTATTTTTCTCTTTTCATAGTTAGGCTGTGGCACCGCAAAAGTGCTTTCTGAATTGAGGTGCGTTTGCCGGAAACATTCACTATGGCAGAAACTATGGCGTTATTCCCCTTTCACTTGGCAATCCCGGTCACTGACCTAGCCGCCGCTGAACATTTTTATGTTCAAGTCCTCGGCTGTGCCACCGGCCGTCGCAGTGACCAGTGGATCGACTTGAATTTATTCGGGCATCAGCTGGTATGCCATACGGTGGCGGCCAATACATCGAATCAGCCCCGTGGCGATAATCCGGTGGACGGCCATGATGTCCCAGTTCCCCATTTTGGCGTGGTTTTGGACATGCCTACATGGGCGGATTTGCGTGACCGATTGATCGCCCACGACGTGCATTTTGTGATCGAACCCTATATCCGTTTTGCCGGTGAGGTAGGCGAGCAGGCCACAATGTTCTTATACGATCCCAGTGGCAACGCTTTGGAGTTCAAAGGCTTTGCCGATATAGAGGGCGAGTTATTCAAATCATGATAGGGTTAAAGGAGTGCTCTCACCGCTGCACAAAATTCAGTGGTGGAAGCTGTTCCACCCTGATCGCGTGGCAGTACGCGGCCCTCTGAATAGACCGAACCTAATGCTTGGCGCAGTCTTAGTGCCGCTTCTTGCATATCCAAATAGTCGAGCATCATGGCCGCAGATAACATGGTCGCGGTGGGATTGATGATGTTTTGGCCGGCAATATCTGGAGCTGTACCGTGGGCCGATTCAAAATAAGCGTAGTCTGTCCCGTAACAGCCTGATGCCGCCAAGCCCAGACCGCCAATCATGCCTGCTGCGCCGTCAGATAAAATATCCCCGTATAGGTTGGGGGTTACGACCACATCTAAATCTTCAGGGTGAGCGATCATGCGGCATAAAAAATCGTCCACAATAAAATGCTCAAAGTCGATATCCGGATAATCCTCGGCAACTGTTTTTGCTGTATCTAAGAACAAACCATCTGCGGTACTAAGCATATTGTACTTGCAGGTCACTGTGACTTTACGCTTCTGTCCGCGCTGTCGGGCCAGCTCGAAACTATGGCGAATCACCCGTTCACTGCCACGTTCGGTAATCGTCTTAATGGCGTATTTGCCGGGTCCTAAATCTGCCAAATTGGCCCGGGCATGACGTGAATAGTAGTTAAGCGCTGCCAAGTCTTCGAGATCGCCTTCAAGTCCAAGATAAAGGTCCTCGAGGTTTTCGCGCACAATCACAAAGTCAATATTTTCTGGGTTGGCCATTGGGCTAGCGTAACCGGGCAGCCATTGGCTTGGACGAACGTTGGCAAAGGTCTGTTTACCCCAGCGCAAATAGAATAAAGCGGCTGTGCTGTTGCCGCTGGTTGAACCAAAAAAGGTCGCATCCGCCGCGTCGATGGCTTGTTTGCTTTGCTCGGGGAATAGACTGCCCGTGGTGCTTTTGGCATCGGCGCCGACAGCAGGGTAGTGGAAGTCGATCCCTAGCTGCATGTCTTCGATGATTTCGATGGTCGGTTGCATCACCTCTGGTGATGCGTCATCGCCTAAAAATGCACAGACTTGTTTATTGCTCAAAACTTTTCCCCCCAATGTATTGCGCTATGGGCCATTAAGCGCCGCTACTCGACTGTAGCTTATTTTGTGTTGCGAGGGATTTTTCATTACTGTTGAAGACTGCTTAAAAGTGCTGGGGAGGTGCTATGAGCCACGCGCATATTTCCGTAGACAACCAAATAGGCCCGGTTGGGGCAGTGGTTTCTGGTGTTGATTTGTCGCAGCCACTCGCTAGGGAGGTTATTCAGGAGATCCACAGCGCATGGTTGCAGCATCATGTATTGTTTTTCCGCGATCAGGATTTATCGCCTACTGCTCAAGCACGCTTTGCCAGTTACTTTGGCGAGCTTGATCAGTACCCGTTTATGCAGCCAGTAGACGAAAGCGCCTTCGTGATTCCAATTATCAAAGAGGCTGATGCCACGATGAATTTCGGTGGTGACTGGCATACAGATACTTCTTATAAAGCGTATCCGCCTAAGGCAACATTACTGTACGCAGTTGAGGTGCCCCAAGAGGGCGGGGACACTCTATTTGCAGATGCGACAGCTGCCTACGCAGCACTCAGTCCGGCGATGCGCGCGGCGCTTGAAAGCTGGCAAGGTATTTACTCGCCGAAGTTAGTCCACGGCCAAAGCGGTGACTATAAGTCGGTGGCGGCAAAACAGAATCTTGGTGACGCCTATGGCGGTGATGCGGAATTTGCCGAGTCGGAAGTAGAGCATCCGCTGATCCGCACACATGAAGAGACAGGGAACAAAAGCATCTATTGCAGTAAGCCCCACACCATCAACATTAAAGGCTGGACCAGAGACGAAAGTCTGGCCATTTTTCGGTTTCTAACCAAGCATTTAACCAAGGATGAGTTTGTAACGCGTTTCAAGTGGCAGCCGGGTAGCTTGGCTATGTGGGACAACCGCTGCATGTTCCATAACGCACTGAATGACTATCAGGGCCATCGGCGGCATATGCACCGCGTCATCGTTAAAGGCGAGCGCCCGCAGTAGCAGTTGAGCCCAGCCACTTGAGTAAGCCTGGGTACGGTAGACGCTGGCTATGCGGGCAGCAGCACCGCGGCGCTGGCGAAGAGCAGCAACCCAGTGTCAGCGTGGATCCAGACGAAGAAAATAGCGGGGTGGAAAACCGGTCAGGAAGCGAAAGCTCAGCGGCAGAGGAGAACTGCTGTTCACGTTAGCGTGCTCCTCATCGCCTACTGCCACGGCCTTAAAGTCCGAGCGTTTACCGTCGATGGTGACGGTTACATCTGGATTATCCAGAGTTTGCCGATACCAGGCCCGCGGCCAGTGATTTGCGGCAACATATAGGCGATCATCAACGGTGATGCGCGAGAGCACCCGGTCTGCCTGCACGCCCGCTGCATTAGTCGTGGTAATAGTTATCGTGCCATCGTTTTGCGGCTGGTAATAACCCAGCAGAGACTCAAATAAGATAACGATGCCGGCGTATGCGATAACCAATCCGATCGCGATTTTCTTGATAATCATAGTGTCCCCTCGGTTGCTGCTTATTGTGCGTTTACCACTCGGCGATGCTGCCATCCCCATGTTGCCATATTGGATTGTGCCAGCGATGGCCCTCTTTGCTGCGCTCGATAACGTAGTCCTCGTTAATATCGATTCCCAGCCCAGGCCCCTGAGGGATATCAACATATCCATCGCTAAAATGCAGCACGCTAGGGTCGCTAAGATAGTCGGTTAAATCGTTGCTTTGGTTGTAGTGAATACCTTGGCTTTGCTCTTGAATAAACGCATTTTGGCTCACCGCGTCGATCTGTAGACAAGCAGCGAGCGCAATAGGTCCGAGCGGGCAATGGGGTGCCAAGGCCAGATCCCAGGATTCCGCCATAGCGGCAATTTTCTTGCACTCGGTAATGCCACCGGCATGCGATAGATCCGGCTGAATAATGTCCGCAGCACCTAGGGTAAAGAGATTTTTATAGTCAAAACGGGAATACAAGCGTTCGCCGGTGGCGATCGGAATATGGGTATTGCGGCGTAATTGGGCCATGGTTTCCAGCTGTTCGCTCAGAACGGGCTCCTCTATAAATAAGGGGTTATAGGGCTCGATTGCTTTAATCAGCACCTTTGCCATGGGCGCATGTACTCGACCGTGGAAGTCCACTGCGATATCCAGTTTATTGCCAACTGCGCTGCGCAGACTTGCGATACGCTCCACGGCGTCGTCAATCTTGCTCAGATGGTCAACGACCTGGAGTTCTTCGGTCAGATTCATTTTGGTCGCGCTAAAACCGTCGCTTATGGCTTTTTCCGCTGATGCCACGATATCCGATGGGCGATCGCCGCCAACCCAGGCATAAACTTTTATACGGTCTCGCACTTGCCCACCCAGTAGCTGGTGCACGGGCGCATTATGGTATTTGCCTTTGATATCCCATAAGGCCTGATCGACCCCGGCGATAGCGCTCATCAATACGGGCCCACCGCGATAAAACGCGCCGCGATACATGGCTTGCCAATGTTTTTCGATTTGCAGCGGGTCTTTGCCGATTAGATAGTCAGATAGCTCGTCCACAGCTGTGGCCACGGTATGCGCGCGCCCCTCAACTACCGGTTCACCCCAACCAAATAAGCCCTCATCGGTTTCGATTTTTAGGAATAACCAACGCGGCGGGACGTTATATGTAGTGAGTCGTGTGATTTTCATAACGGTACGATGTCTTGATAAGCTGTCGAGTCTAGCGAAAACTGCGGGCAATAGGTTATTGGTGTGTCCTATAAGAGTCGGACAGCTGTAAATTGATGAGGGTGAGGAGCCAAGATGGTGTTAAGTGAAGCGGTCACGGATCAGCAGATTGCCCAGTGGCACAAAGATGGCGCGGTGGTCATTGAGGATTTCTTTTCTGCTGAGGAGATCACACCCATCTATGCGGATTATCAGGCCCAGTACGGTGTGCAAGGCCAAGGTGATGGCAAAGCCTTGGACGTCAAGCCGGCAGGAAGTGTTGGTGCCTCACACCGAAAACAGTTTATGAATGTCGACATTTTGCCTTATCAAGGCTCGGTCGCGATGAATATGATCTCCCTTAACCCGAGGTTGATCGCACTTGCAAAAAGGTTGTTAGGCGTTGATGAAGTGGAGCTATATCAGTCCCATACCTGGGCTAAGTTCACTGGCGAGGCGGATTACGACCAGGCGTTTCATTGTGACTTTGGCAACCATACTCTGACCGTGCCGGGTGATGAGTCACGTTTGCGAACGGTGAATTTTGTTATCTACATTTCCGACGTAACAGATGGGGTCGGTGCGCTGCATTATGTCGCCAAAGACGATGCTGCAGTGGTGCTCGGCGACGGTGCGGTTGTTGCTGCCACGGAACAGCAACCTGCGCTACTGGCGCGACAACGCTCTGCAGCTGCCCCTGCTGGATCAATTTTGGCCTACAGCATAGATACCTTCCATCGTGGCACCAATCTCACTGATGTGAACGGTTTTCGATATACGATGACCGTGAGCTTCAAAGCTGCGGGTAATAGCCAGATCGGCTTTCATGTATGGCAGTTTGCGCCAGACAGACCTTGGCACTTGATTCTGAATCATGGATCCCCTCAGCAGTTGCAGTGTCTCGGTATTCCGCTGCCGGGAGATCCATTTTGGACGGCAAGAACCCTGCAGCTTACCCAGGCGCGCTGGCCGGACTGGGACATGAGCGCTTACCTGGCGGCGGCCGAATAAATGCTGCCAATGTCGGTGTCGCGTGCTCGCTAGAGCGGTGTGAATTTTGCTAGTCGAGATCGCTACAGAGCGTCCAACCAATAGGGGTTAGCGAAAAATTTGCACATCCAGATGGCCACTGGTGTCGATACTGGCGCGGTACATACCAGGGGTATTGAAGGTGTAGACCACATTACCCTTCGGGTCTATGCCAATAATTCCACCGTCGCCACCCAGCTGAATAAGTTTGTCATTGATTACCGCGTCGGCGGCAGTGCGCAGGTCGATTCCCTGATATTTCACTCGGGCGCAGATATCGTGGGCGACCGCGGCGCGAATGAAATATTCGCCATGACCGGTGGCACTGATCCCACAGGCTTGATTGTCGGCATAAGTGCCCGCGCCAATAACCGGTGAATCGCCAATTCTGCCGTAGCGTTTATTGGTCATACCTCCTGTGGAGGTACCGGCTGTGATGTTGCCCTGCTGATCCAGAGCGACCGCCCCAACGGTGCTGAATTTTTGCACCTCAAATTCGTCGCTGGAGTCCTCCGAAGCGGCCACCGCCTGATTACTGTCGATGACGCGCTGTAATTGACGGCGCCGACGTTCGGTATGGAAATAACTATTATCCACAAGTTCAAGGCCTTGGAGCTTGGCAAAATCTTCGGCGCCCTGACCCATAAGCATCACGTGGGGGGAGTTAAGCATTACCTGCTGGGCGAGCAAGATTGGATTGCGAACCCTCTTTACTCCGGTCACTGCGCCAGCATTCAGATCGTCGCCGCGCATAATCGAGGCATCTAGTTCTACAGTGCCTTCGTGTGTGAAAACGGCACCATGGCCCGCGTTAAATAGCGGTGAGTCCTCGAGCACTAGAATGGCCTTAATCACCGCGTCGTCACTGGTGCCTCCCTGAGCTAAGACCGCATGTCCGGCTTTAACCGCGCTACTGAGTACACGCCGATAGTCGGACTCAACTTCGGCACTCATTTTGTCGCGCAAAATAGTGCCAGCGCCGCCATGGATGACTATGGAGTAGGGTGCTGCCAAGCTCATAGAAGGAACCCAGATCAAAATTATCAATAATAGCCTTTCCATCGGATTGTATTTCGCGATCGATCAGTATTGATAGCTCGGATCTAAGCGATCTGCGAGGCGGCGCATAGATGGCCATGCAACACCACCGAGTCCTTCCCAGGAATCTTTGTTGTTGAAGGTTTGTTGCATCATGTCGATGGCCTGTTGGTTCGGCATATTTGGGGTGCCGCTCATAATGCCGAGCTGGATTTTGCATGCGCGTTCTAGGTAATAAAGCCGCAGAAAACAGGATGGAACACTCCCGCCTAAGGCTAGGGTGCCATGGTTGCGCAGCAACATGACGTTTTTGCTGCCAAGATCCGCAACGACTCGCTCGCGTTCATCGAGATCCAGCGCAACACCCTCCCAATCGTGATAGGCGAGGTCGTGATAGACGAACATCGCGTGCTGGCTCAAAGGCAGCAAACCCTCCTGCATGCTTGCGACAGCGACGCCCGCGTCGGTGTGCACGTGCATCACAGCTAAGGCATCGTGGCGGGCCATATGCACGGCGCTATGAATGGTAAAACCCGCCGCATTTACCTCGAAACCGTTGTCCAGAACCACATTGCCCTTAAGATCGATTTTGACCAAATTTGATGCAGTAACTTCGCTGAACTGGTAACCGTAGGGGTTGAGTAAGAAATGGTCGTCAGGGCCGGGAACCCGCGCGGATAAATGCGTGAATACCATATCATCCCAGCCATAGTGAGCAATTAGCCGGTACGCTGCCGCTAGGTCTTGGCGTATCGCCCACTCCTCAGCGGAGACGCGATTTTTGATTTCATTCAGTTCTAAGATCGCTTCGCTCATGATGTACTCCTGATTCTTTTCTAACGGTATGAATAGCTTTGTCAGTGATTAGGCCCTGGCTAGCCCCCCAAATCTTCTGTTAAACCCAGGTGGTCAAGTACCTCTTTCGGCGGCAGCGACCAAGATGCCTGGGGTTTGTTGCCAATGTATTGCAGATCATCCATTCCCGCTTGGGTGGTAAAAAAAGCGCCGCATACAAGGGCCCGCAGTAGCGAAAAAAAGCCTGCAGCCTCTCGGTTCGAGGCGCTGGCCGGCGTGCAGATGCTGTCGAGGATTGCAGCTTGCTGCGCTGGCTCTAACTGCAGAAAGGTTTCTGCCTGATTTTGTTCAGTGGCTTGTTGATCTAGCCAATTTAAGCCTGCAAGAATGATTTTGCGGTCGCGCTGTTGCCTCGGATAAGGGGCGCTCACCCACTCGTCGATAAAGTCGTGGCAGGCGAGATCTGCAGCACTGGGAGAACGTTCGTCTGCGGGTAATATGATCGCGCACAGCTGTTTTAACACTGCAAGTTCTGCGGATTCCAAGGTTCTCGGCCATGGCACTAGCCCTGCGCGTAGATCTGGGTCGGTCAGCGTGCCGGCTGGTCCGCTAACTTGGCGTGCGAGATCGAGGGCTGGCTCTGCACTAGCTAACGCTGCAGGAGCCTGGGTACTGGCGGTTATGACTGCTAAAACGCGCAGTGCCATGCGCCGGTCCATACCGTGGTTGGGCGCCTTGTCAGAAGCAATGATGTCCGTCATGGATTTCCCTCTCTACAAATTGCGTGCGCGCATTTCTTGCACTAGGTAATCCGCAGAGCGCCAAGCATTTGCCATGATGCTTAGGGTCGGATTTTTATCAGCATTAGAGACAAAGGCAGCACCGTCGGTAACGAAAAGATTGGGCACTTGCCAAGACTGGCAGTATTGATTGAGCACCGACGTATTGGGGTCACTACCCATGCGGGCACCGCCTACTTCATGAATAATTTCGCCAGGCTTTTTGATCGCCTCAGCGCCATCCGTCGCGACTTTGCCCATAATTCGGCCGCCCATGGCGCCTACGATTGATTCAAAGGTCTTATGCATATGACGAGCCTGGTTAAGCTCGTGCTCTGACCAACGCCAGTGAAACTTGAGGGTAGGAATGCCCCATTTATCTTTCTGCTCGGAGTCAATTTCGCAATAACAATCTTCGTTGGGGATCATTTCGCCACGCCCGCTGAAGCCGATAAAGGAGCCGTAGTAGCGACGGCAGTCCTCTTTCAGCTGCAAACCATAATTGCCACCGTTCATAGCCTCAACCGCGCTGAAGTGGCCGCTCTGTGGGAGGCGTCGGCCGCCGCCGAACTCGATATGGTAGCCGCGTGCGAAATCCAGTTGACCCTTAGCCTGTTCTTGATAGAGCCACCAGGGCATGTACATGTGCATGGCAGATGCGCCATCTGCATTGTGTGGCGGCATATTTTCCATCAAAGGAATTTGCCCCAGCAGACCGGCGCCAACCGTATCCATAACGTATTTGCCAACCAGACCGCTGGCATTGCCCAGACCTTGAGGGTGGGCTGTGCTATGCGAATTAAGCATTATTCGGGCGGATTCGCAGGCACTGGCCGCCAGGATAACTACGCGAGCACGCACATGGTGTTGCTTGCCGGTGATACGGTCAATGTAGCCAACTCCATTGGCGTGACCTCTTGCATTAGTGCTCACCTCGTAGACCATGGCATCGGTGCGGATTGTCAGGTTGCCGGTTGCCAGAGCTGGAGGCAGTAATACAGTGGGTGATTGGAAATTGGCCCCGATAGAGCATCCGCGACCGCAGGGAGTGGCAAAAAAGCATGCGGCCCGTGCGCGCATGATGTCGCGGGTGACTCGTTGACCGAGTGCGTTATTCGGGTGCAGTTCTCTAGGCCAGCGTCGATGGTTTTGCTTTTCTGACAGGATCGCAAGATGGCAGGGGACTACCGGTATGCCAAGCTCGCGGCAATATTTTTGCGTCAGCAGTTCATCGGCGCGCGGGGCCGGCGGATTAAGGAGCACGCCCGGACTTGAGTTTGGGGTGTTTTCGAGACCCTCGTTTGATCCATAAATTCCTATAAGGGCTTCGGTCTTGTCGTAATAGGGCGCCATGTCTTCATACGCCATTGGCCAATCAGCCCCTAAGCCATCTCGGGAGTAGGGCTTAAAGTCATATTCGCCCATCCGTAGAGAGATTCGCCCCCAATGATTGGTGCGACCGCCAAGCATTCGCGAGCGCCACCACAGAAAGTCTGTGCCCTCGGCGCTGCTATAGGGTTCGCCTGGAACCCGCCAACCGCCATCCACCGTTGCGTCGTAATAGCCAAAAGGTTTATCTGGTGTGCTTGCACCGCGTAAGGGTGCGTCCTCGAGTGTTTCAAACATGGGTGTTTCGCTCACCGCGTCGTAGTCTCGGCCAGCCTCCAGCATTAGTACACGCACGCCAGCGCAACTCAGGGCATAAGCAGACATGCCCCCTGCGGCGCCTGAACCTACGACGATGACGTCAAATTCGGGTTGGCTCTTAGTCATCGGAGAAGTCTCTGATTTGTATATTTCGAAAAGCCACGCGGTCGCCGTGATCTTGTAAGCCGATATGTCCGCGGGATAGAGAACCGTACTTAGACCACTTGGCAAATTTGCTCTTGGCGACCCGTTGCTGCCAATCCTCGCTTCCGAGTTCGTAACTCACTATTTTTTGGTGGTTTAGCCAGTGAGTGACTTGATTGCCGATTACGCGCAGACGAGCGTGATTCCATTCGCCTGCTGGTTTTACCACGCCTCGAGGT
>Ga0160423_10004113_pt1 | contig 11989 bp, 12 predicted proteins | sample CRUFie14St8metaG_FD_108191 | JGI IMG/M metagenome (GOLD analysis project Ga0160423, IMG submission 108191) | Marine microbial communities from the Costa Rica Dome - CRUD Field 142mm St8 metaG | ecosystem: Environmental > Aquatic > Marine > Oceanic > Photic zone | place: Costa Rica: the Eastern... | reverse complement strand
TTTTATCACCTGTGGAAAGTGAAGGATCTCTAGTAAAAGAACCACTGTAAATAGCGCCATGTTCTTTTTTAATATCTGTTCTTTGTGATGGAGGTACTTCAATTTCTAATACTGAAGGGTGTTCTAATAACTCATCTTTTTCTGCTTCTGTTAACCAGTAATGAGTTTGTCTGTAGCTACCAAGTCTTGGATTTGCTATTTCTACTTGTCTATTTGGAATACCGTCTTTATTGGTAATTTCTTGAAGATCAGTCCAGAATGCATCATAGTCTACTCCTTTATGGAGGATAACGTTATATTCTCTCTCATTGAATTCTGGCATAGTATTTTATTTTAGTAGAAATTAAATCTATTTGATACATCATAAGTAATCCCAGCTTGCCATTGAGTACCATTATATTCCATAGCTCCAATATCGGCTGTTAATGCATCTACACCAGAAGCACTAAATTCAAAATTAGTATATGTAGTATTTCCTGCGTCTACTATTGAACCAGTATTTATTGGTCTGAAATCGTAACTACCTGTATCAGTCAATAAAGGAATTATATTAGATGCTGTATAGTTATTTGATGCAGTTACCCAAGATGAGAATCCTTCTATATCAGTTCTATGACCGCTTAACTTCTCAGTTAAGTTATTCATTACTACCGAACCATAATTGATATTTACCCCTTTTTGAGTGTTTAGTACCATTATGTCATTTTTTTCTGTACTATCAAAGAAAGTATTATTATATATAAAATGTCCACCAACACTACTTCCAGATACTAGCCAACCTCCTTTAGCCATAATACCGCCTTCACAGTTCCATCCAACGTTGTGGTGAATACTTCCATTAAATCCATCTCCATCTCCATCAAACCTTATACCGTATTTAATTGTATCATGAACCCAGTTGTATCTAATCTTAGAACCTGATTGCTGAGCTACCATAAGGTGTATCATCGCACCATCACTCTGTAAATACCCACTTTCAGCCATATCATTATATTCTACAACTGGTGCATTTCCTGGGTTTATAGTAGAAGAAGCTGCTGTTTTTCTAAAAGTATTTTGTTTTACAGTATTACCATCACCCATCAATCTAAAAGTTGTCATTACAGATGATAAATTAGCAACAGTTTTATCTATGTAGTTAAAATAGCAATCTTCAATTGTAGTAGTTCCTCCTTGTGTATGAATTACATCACCATCAGTATATCTAAACGCACATCCGTTAAAACTAACATTAGGACTACTTGTAAATCTTGTTTGAGTTTCAAAAACTTCATTACTAGCTGGTGCTATAGTTGAACCAGAATTAATTTGGTTTAACATATGAGCATAACAACTAGAATATAAGAAATTACAATTACGTACTCTTAAGTTATCAGCGCTATTTCCTTTTATTGTAGTTCCGAAGAAATTAATATCTTCAACTGAACAATTATTCGCAGTTATATTCAACGAATAACTCTGTACTTTTGCTCTTATGTTTGTAAGACTAGGTACCGCATCGCTTGGTAACCAAACATATAAGTATTTTGTAGTATTATCAAACCACCATTCATTTTCACTATTTAAATATTCTAATCTATTTTCTAAATAGTAATAATGATGTTTTTCCTTCCATGTAGCAACATTATCATAGGATAATCTGACAACATTATTAGAAACATCTATTGATTGTGAATTAACTACCTTAGTATAGCTCCTAAATGAACCAACATTCAAGTTAACTAGAGAACCTGTAACACTAAATGTACTATCTAATCCTTGTTGAGCTGTAACGAACCCATATAAACTAGCGCTGTTATGAGCTACATCAACTATTTCTCCATTATCATAATAATAGTGACTACCAGTACCACTTCCTAATACACTTCCTGTAGCATCTAGAATATCACCACTATTATTTATATCATAATATCCATGACCCCATTTATTAAAATCATATACACTTTCATCGGTCCATTGAGCGCTTGGCCATCTTGCATTTATTACTTCATTTCTATTGTAAAAAAGTTGCCAAATTTCAACATCTGATTTTAATTTTACTTTATAAATTACCTTATTATTAACTACTTGGTTACTATCAGTAACAATATCAGTTGTGTGTGTTTGCCAGTTTCCACTATTTACAGCAGTATCTGTTAAATCGCTTATTGGTTTAGTTCCATCAAAGATAACCTTTTCACCATTATATGCTCGTATTGATAAACCATTGTTAGTTATCTCTTTTTCATCAAATTCATAAGAACCTGATTTGAAATATATTCTATCTTGATTTGTAATTCTTGAAATAGCGTAATTTAAAGTTTGAAATGGATTATCTACATCACCAGATGTACTTGCATTATCAGTACCACTATTTGATACCCAGTATGCTGGCCCCCATATATTATCGCTACCACGATAAACTTTGTCTACCGTATTATTATTTAGGTAGATATTTTGTGAAGAATCTATCCTCATGATTTATTAACCTTGTATTATATAAAGCGTTCCACTCACTGGTGTGATTGCTGCATAAGAAGCAGAAGTCATTACCTCAAGTGCAGTAGTTGTGGAAGAACTTACATATCCTAAACTTGCTATTTGTGCAGAACCACTAATCGTGCCTGCCGGAATTGAAGCACCACCGCTTCCAAAACCACTTGCGGCTGCAGAAGCAGATACTTGGTTACTAAAGTCTGTTATATTGTTAACACCAACTGAACTACCACTATTTACTAACTCTACCCAATTTCCTCCATGAGCAAAATATGCTTTACCTTCTGCATGTACATGAGCAAACATACCATGATAATCTATAGCTGATGGAAGATCTCCAGTAGTATCGTAATGGAATCTAATTTTATTAGCTTTTTCGTTTGAATCTATAGCTCCTGAGATAACTAAACTACCTGTCATTTCAGTAGAACCCGAAATAGTAAATAATGAAGCTGTAGTTCCTAATTTTATATTTTCGGTAAATTTACCATTAGATACGAATGAACCTAACTGTATTTCCGAACCATATGCATTAACTATATTTTTTTCATTAACTCCATCGTATACTATACCTAAGTGCCCTCTCAGTAAACCTGATGAAGTAGGTTCTGTTCTAAACTGTACTCTGCTGTTTAGCTGTACTATTTCAGTTTGACCGAAGTCAGATGTATTTTGAATAGAGATTATATTACCAGATCTTTTATCAAAAGAACCAGTTAAATGTAAATCTCCAACTATATTCTGTAGTCCATTAAATGTATTACTACCTGTAGAAGCTAAAGTATTTATTGTACTGTCTTGAGTAGCTTGAGTAGTAGCAAATGCACCTGATACTGAAGCTAATTCAGCATCTGTAGCAAATCCTGATGCATCTAATCCTGCTATTGTTGTTGCAAATGATGAAGATATTTCTTCTCTTCTAGTATGTGAGGATCCACTTAATGAAGTAATATTTGCGTCTAAATGAGTATCTGTTGAAGCAGATAATGCACTTATATTAGCGTCTAAATGAGTATCTACAGAAGCACTAAGTAAAGCGATTTCACTATCTAAATGACTATCAGTAGATGCTGATAGAGCACTTATATTTGCATCTAAATGTGTATCTACGGAAGATGATAAAGATGTTAAAGCTACTGCTGCTGAAGCTGAATTTGCAACTATTGCATCTTCTGCTGCATCTAAAGAAGCTGATATGTTTGAATAATTACCTAATGCTAAAGTATTAGAAATAGTAACAGATCCTGAAAAACTATGAGTATCTGTTGCGTCATCACCAAATTGTGTTGATCCTGATTTATATAATACTGTAGATTGTGTTAATGCTGTAATAATTGATCTAGCAGTTACGTCACCTGTAACTGTTAAGTCTCCTCCTACTGTTTGACTACCAGTAACATGTAAACTACCGCTTAAATTTATAGATCCAGTTAATGGAGATCCAATACCATTTTGTACTAATTGTCCATTATCAACCTGTACTAATTTATAGTATGTATCTTTTATTTGATTTCCAGTTAATGTAGCCATGAAGTGTGTTTATTTATAAATAGCACTAGAAATTCTTATATATGAAAGGGTCTCTTTTTTTAAGTTCTTCTAATTTTTTTTGAAACTCTTTTTCTAATTTCTCTTTCTCTTCTTTTTCTTTTTTCTCTTTTTCTGTCATTTTTTCTGTATTAAATAATTGTTAATAACTAGAAAATTTATTTTAGAATCTAAAAACCGTTTAATAGCATCATCAGGAGATAATGTAATAGTTTGATCTTTAAGATTAAACGAAGTATTTAACAGAACAGGTGATCCTGTATACCTTGAAACTTCCTTCAATAATAAATAGTATTTTTCGTTCTGTTTTTTACTAACTGTCTGAACTCTTGCTGAACCATCTATATGAGTTGCAGAAGGAAATTTTTTAGTTTTAGCTTTACATACAATATTCATGTATGGAACATTTTCTTTAATATCAAAATATTGACTTGCTTTTTCTTCTATTACAGATGGTGCAAAAGGTCTAAATCCTTCTCTTTTTTTAATTACATGGTTAAGTTTTTCTCTCATACCAGGATTTTGAGGGGCTGCTAGAATAGATCTATTTCCTAATGCCCTTGCACCAAATTCCATCTTACCTTGGAACCAACCAACGATATTTTGTTTACTTAAGATTTCAGCAGTTTTCTTAATTAACAGTTCATCTGCTAGTCTGAATGCTCTAATATTATCATATTTTTGTATAGCTTTGAAAACTTCAGTATCTTTATATTCAGGACCTAAATATGGTGAATTATTTACTTTTCTTTCACCTTTATAATTATACAAACATGCTCCAATAGAGGATCCTGCATCAGAGGGAGCGTATGGTATATGAACTGAGTCGAAAAACTTATATGCTAAAACGTTGGCTACGCCGTTGTAAGCGCACCCACCACCTAGACACAGATTTGGCGATTTTGTTAAGTTTTTTGCTGTATTTAATAATCTTTGAAATTCCACTTCGTAGACTTTCTGTAAAGAAGCGGCTAAATCTTTGTGTATTTGTGTTATTGGTTCGTTTGGTAACCTTGGAAGTATTCCTAGAGTGTGACATAGATATTTATTAAACATTACTTTATCTGAGTATTCCCAGGTAAAGGGTTTTTGGTTTATAAAAAATTTATTAGATGTATGCTTGATTAAAGAACCTAATTTTTCAGTGTATTTGGAAGAATCACCATAAGGTGCTAAACCCATCACTTTATATTCCCCTTCATTAGGTTTAAAACCAAGATATGCTGTTATAGTTGAATATAACATTCCTAAAGAATTAGGAAAATCAACTGAGATTACTTTTTCTATGTTATTATTAATGATTCTAGAGATTGTAGCAGTTTCAAACTCTCCAACTCCATCAACAGTAACTACAGCTGCGTCTTTATAAGTACTTGTATAGTACGAAAAAGCAGCATGGGATAGATGATGATCAGTATATTTAATTTCACCTTTATATCCTACTTTTCTTAAAATATATTCAGGATCTTGATTTTTGTAATTCCATAAATACCTTAATCTTAATGATAAAGTAGTAAAAAAGTGTTTATTAAAAGTTTTAAGTACTCTTTTTCTTTTAATTTTAGGATTTTCGTACCAACATACCTGGTCTATATTATTAAGAGTAAGTCTTTCACTCCTAAGTATCCAATTTATAGCATTAATAGGAAAAGATTCATCGTGTTTGATACCTGTAAATCTTTCTTCCTCTGCTGCTGCAATGACTCTGCCATCTACTACTAAACAAGCTGCAGAATCATGGTAAAATGCTGATATTCCTAATTGTATCATTTTAAATGTATGTAGGTGGAAATGAACTATTATATATAAATAATAATATACTCCATCTTACCCCAGATTCTACTTTATTAATTTTATGTTTTATATTTGATGTAAATAAATACGGACTACCAAATATCTTTCCTATTATCTTTTCTTTTTCATCTTCAATCGCTACAAATTCACCGCCTTTATAATCACTGTTTAAATGAAAACCTACTGCGTACTCTCTTTGTCCTCCTTCTCTATATACATTATCATGATGCCAATCAAAATAATCACCTTCATCAAATTTATGTAATATAAGATAATGTTCTTTATTTTTTAATTTTCTACCAGTATTATCTTCAATCCAGTTTAAAAATCTATGTGTATATTCCTGTGGTAGATCGTATAAAATATTAAATGTATAGCTTCTATCTTTAAAAACTACTTTTTTTGAAGTCTTATCATCCCAATGAGATTTGATTAAATCTTGTTCTTCTAAAGTATATAAAGGTATTTGACTATCTATAATCATATTAACATATTCTCTTTTGGTTTTTTACGTAATTTAAGTTTACTATTGAAATAAGTTTCATTTACATAATTAGCAAACTGCCAATGACCAAGAATTGTAAAGTGTCCATCCTTATGTTTATGTTTTGCGAGCTGTTTGAATGTCTGGAATCTACTATATTCTATATTATCAAATGATACTCGCCATGGTATAAGGATAGTTTCTACTCCTATACTATCTAAATAGTTAAGGAACGTATTATTAATATCTCTATAAAACTTTTCAAAATCTTCTTCATTTTCTTCTCTATGATCAACTATAAAATTTAAAGCACTACAAATATGACTAAAACTTTTAAAATATGGTGATTCCTTATTATCAAAAGCTTCTAATATATGCCCATTAGTAGCTGGGATTATTGATTCTGAATCTGGAGAATATATTTCGATACGGTTAGGCATAGTCTCTAAAAGTATAGCTTTGTCTCCTTTTTTTATATCAGGTAAACTTTCTATAAACTGTTTAATAATAAAAAGGGGACTAGCTCCTCCCCATGCATAATTAATGTAATTATAATTAGGAAGAGCCTCATGTATAATTTTAGGCCATATATATTCAGTATTACGGAGAGTGTACCCCTGAGTAAAACTATCCCCAAAGAAATGAATTGTATTTTCCATAATTCTAGTGGAGGATATCGGAGTCGAACCGATGACCTCTTGAATGCAAATCAAGTGCTCTAGCCAGCTGAGCTAATCCCCCTACCGACTAAATGGTGCGATTTCTTCTCTTATCGCCCCAAGCATGTCTTTTAGCCTTACCCAGATAAGCTAATTTAGAGATTCTTTGATTAAATTCATCTCTAATATCATTTAACTGAGTATTGCCGTTTGATTGTTCTGTTCCTTTAGGCATATTCTGCTAATAATTTTTCAACATGTGCTTTCGCAACTTTATAACCAACTGGTCCAGTTTCATCTTCATATTGAACGGGATCATCAACACCCAAAGCAATAAACGCTTCAATTCTCTCAACAGAAGATGCACTCTTGTAATCAGAGTTACCTGATGGGTATGGTTTGTACGATGTATTCGTTCTTGCGTATACTTCGTTAAAATCCAATTCCAATTCTTTAGTGAGTTTTTGTCCATCTTTTAAAATTCCTAATTTATCAGTATCAATATAAGGGATAAAGAAACCAACTGTCTCAGCATTCCAGTTTCCAATCTGAAAAGCTTCATAATCAGCATCTCTAAACTCTTGTCTACAGTCAGGATAGATAGCATGATCACCTGCATGAATACCTAAAGCGATATCACAAGGTTCCTCAGTCTTATTAGCTATAGATAAAGCTACAGCTTGAGTAATAGAAGAGAAAATTTTATTTCTATTAGGTACTACAGTAGCAACCATATTTTCTTCTTCATAATGACCTTCTGGTACATCTTCTCCACCTTGAACAAGATTTGATTCTAATAGATTAACTAATCCATCTAATTTAATTACTTGATAGTTTACTTTTTGACCTTTTGCTTCTAAATAATCAATAAGTAACTGAGCTCTTTCAAGTTCTACTCTATGCTTCTGACCGTAATCAAAAGATAAAGCTGTTACGTTATCATAATCTGATAAACATCTTAATAGTAAAGTTGAGGAGTCCATCCCTCCTGAAAGACTAACTACGACATTTTTTGCCATTTTAAATAATAATTATAAATTTGCCAGGTATTATTAAGCGTATAGGCAAACGCTATAGACTACTAGAAGTAATCTTTTCTGAAATATTCTTATAAGTAGTAACGTAATCTTTTATAGTCTTGTACTCCTTATTAGAATTTAATAATTCTTCAGCTACTCTTTTTAAAGCGTAACTAAAATTACCAGGGTAACATACTGTCTTAATATAAGGAGTATTATTTTCTCCTTTAATTACCCTTTCGTATACTGTATAACCACCACTGCTAGAGTTAGTAATAAAAAAAGGTTCCATAGCTGGATCCTCAATAACTGTATCAGTAGCTGGTATTGAATCTGGTCTTCTTAACATAACTTATTAATTTATTTATTTATAATTTCTCTTAATTGTTGTTCAGTCAACAATCCTGTTTCTTTTGCAACTAATGAAGCATCATGATTCCTTAATACTACAGTAGCTGGGATAGACATAATTTTGTGTTTAGCAGCTAATCCTGAATCATCTTTGTCTATATCTACCTCTATAAATTTATACTGGTCTCTAAAATCTTTTTTAACTGATTCCCAAATGCTATTGTATGATCTACAAGGACCACACCAATCGGCATAAAATTTAATTATTGTTTTTGCTCCCATATCTTTTATTTACTTTATCGTAATGATCCATTCTAGAAAATTTCTTTTTTACTTTTTTAGGTTTAGTAGAAGTTCTTTCTCTCCATTCTAACCAATCTTGAAGTTGCTGTAATCTTGCTTTTGCTGATGCCATTATAAACTTTTATATACTATAATATAATGAAAAATACTCAGAATACAAACTATTTTATGCAAAAGTTAATGCTATAGGTTGAGTGTCACTCCCACTTGTTATATTAGAATTTACGTGTGTCCAAGATTCTGGGCCACTACCTAAACTTACTATTTCACAGTAGGCTTCTTGCTGTAGATTAGAACCTGTTCCAGGTGGTTCACCATGTTGGTCACAGAAACCTTGATACCCTGTCCATGTAACTGTAGAATTATAATTGTATGTTCCTGGTGATACTGTACCTACTGTTCCCATCTGTTTTTCTGTAGGATTGATACCGTAGAATAATGGACTATGTAAGAATCCTCTTTGACATTTAACTTGACCTCCAGTCCAAACTCTAGGAGTACCTAACGTTACATCTGCAGTATCTACAGTATAATTAATAGAAAGAGTTCCTGTGTAAGAACCAGTGATAGTAGTGTTAGAAATACTTAAACTACCACTATTAATTGTTACTCCTCCAACTAAAATACTTGTATCGTTTATAACTACAACTTGAGAAGCTTCTCCATTATCTAGAGCTAAAGTCATACTTTCACTTCCTTCAGTAGTGTTATCATTAACAACAGAAACTATAGTCTGTGCGGTATTATTACTAACTATAAAGTTACCAGTTAAACTTTCATTAATATCACTAGCACTAACTCCAGATATAGTATAATCTACTTGTGTTCCGTTAGTGACATTAGTAGTAGTTAATGTAAATATTACTGTATCTCCTTCATCTACCGGAGTAGTTGCTGATAATGCAAAAGTTGGGACTGGTGTAGTTGAAGTATCATTAATAGTTACTGTAACTGGATCACAAACTTCATCATTTAAATCTATACTAAATGTCTCTACTCCTTCTGTAGTAGCATCTGCATCAATAATAAAGTTTAAAGAGCCTGTTTGATTATTAACGGTAAAACTACCTGTTAAAGCAGCTCCTGATGAATCTAAATCTCCTGATTGAATTCCAGAAACTGTATATGGTACTTGTGTTCCACCTTCTACTCCTGATGTAAATAAAAATACATCAAAATTACCTCCTTCATTAACTGATGCTACTGAAGCTGATAACTGGTATGTTCTTAAGAATCCTTCAAAATGAGCATAAAAACTATCTGAACCTGTAAAAGTGGTTTGAGTTATAGTTAAAGGATTATTTGATGATAAAAAAGTAGCAGAAGATGATACTTCACTACTAAACCATCCTTTAAATGCTGTAAAATCAGGATAACTAAAGTCTGCTCTACAAATTAAGGATGAATGATCAACAAAATTAACTGTTTGCTCTAACGAACTTGTTGAAGGTCCTGCTGCTGTTGGCGAAATAATAGATACTGTGTTAGGACCAGTTGAACCAGAATTAATAATATTAAAGTATCTTTTATTTGGCTGTAATAAAGTGCTTTGGAATATACTTGATGTTGTAGCAAAACATGAACCTGTATCAGTTACTGTTGCATAAAAAGCAGTGATATCATCAGCTACAGTTACATTTACACCAGATCCTGTTAAAGTAGCAGGAGACACACCGGATACTAGTAAATTAGATGAATTTACTGCGGTGTGGTATAATGACATCGATACGATATCTGAACCTACTGAATTTGCGTATAATCTTATACTCTTTGGCATATATATAAATAGCTACCCATCACAACTTAGACAATCAAGTGACGTTCTACTACCTATATCTCCATTTATAACTGAATCTGTTCTTAAATAGTATAACGTTTTAATTCCTAATCTCCATGCTGTTTGATGAACTTCATTAATAAATTTAGGACTATCAGTAGGATCAAAAGCTAAGTTAAGTGACTGAGTTTGATCAATATATTTCTGTCTTACAGCTGCTTGTTCTACTAATTGTAACTGATTTATTTCGGCAAATGTTAAAAAGATAGGTTTATCTTCTGCAGGCATAACATCCTCAGGTAGATTTGCAATACTTCCTCTATCTTTCATAATTTGATCCCATACTTCCTCAGTGTTATGTCCTCTTTCTTCTAAATATTCTTCTAATGCTTTATTTTTTCTTATAAAAGTACCTTTTGCTGAATTAAATGTAAATACATTAGCAGGTATTGGTTCGATTCCTGCAGAAACACCACCAGCTATTGTACTATTTGAAACAGTAGGAGCAATTGCAAGTAAATGAGTATTTCTTTGACCAGTTCCTCTACACCATACTGGTTCTCCGTATTCATCTGCTAATTTTCTTGATGCTGCTTCAGCTTTTGTTCTCATATCAGAGAATATCTGATGAGTTAATGAAGTAGCTGCTACTGATGCAAATGGTATTCTTTTATTTTGTAGTAATGTATGCCATCCTAAAACTCCTAAACCAACTGCTCTACCTTTTTTAGCGGATCTGTGTGGTCTTACTAGAGACTCTCTTCCAGAAGTTTTTGCTAAAAACTCTTCTAATACTCCATCTAAAAAATATATCGCGGTTTCGATTAGGTCCGAGTTTTTCCATTCATCGTATTTTGTTAGGTTAACTGAAGATAAGCAACAAATAAAAGAATGCTCTTCATCTGTAAAAAGAGTAATCTCAGAACAAATATTAGTCATAGTTACGTCCAGATTATTCTTTTTATATGCAGGTGGATTAGCATTATTAACATTATCACCAAACATAATATACGGTTCTCCTGTCTCTACTCTTGATTTAAGTATTTTTACCCAGAGATCCATTGCCTCTTGTTCTCTATGCTCTAATCTTTGCATAAAGTTATCATCCACTATGACTGCTTGATGAAGGTTTAGACACTGTCTATTAGGGTCACCTTTTGGTCTTCTGATTTCGAGATATTCGTGAATATCGGGGTGATTAATATCTAAATTAACTGAGGCTGCTCCTCGTCTTACTGCACCTTGATTAGTTGCAATAATAGTAGAGTCATAAATCTTAGCCCAAGGCACTACTCCTTCTGATTGCCCTGTTGAACCATCACCGATTCTTTCTCCTCTGCCTCTAACTCTTGAAAGACTTATACCAACTCCTCCTCCTAGAGACGTCAACCTCATGAGTTCGGCATTGGTCAATCCAATACCTCGGATTGAGTCGGGTGTATCAATACCGAAACATGAGATTGGTAATCCTCTATCTGTACCTGTATTCGATAATACTGGGGATGCTAAATTAAGCCATCCTTTCCAAATATATCTAAAAAATTTATTTGCTAATTCAGGTTTATCTAACCTTCTATCT
>Ga0160423_10004111_pt1 | contig 11991 bp, 8 predicted proteins | sample CRUFie14St8metaG_FD_108191 | JGI IMG/M metagenome (GOLD analysis project Ga0160423, IMG submission 108191) | Marine microbial communities from the Costa Rica Dome - CRUD Field 142mm St8 metaG | ecosystem: Environmental > Aquatic > Marine > Oceanic > Photic zone | place: Costa Rica: the Eastern... | reverse complement strand
GCGCACTCATTACGCAGACGCGGTTCGCCAGATACGTAGCTTCACGCAAGTCGTGAGTAACAAGCAGCACCGTCGATTTACGGTTCATCCATAGGTCTTGCATGGTTTGCCAAAGTTCTTCGCGCGTAAACTGATCCAAGGCGCCGAAAGGTTCGTCGAGAAGGAGTAAATCGGGATCATGGACCAACGCGCGGCAAAGGTTTGCACGCTGCATCATGCCACCTGAAAGCTGCCAAGGACTTTTATCGGCAAAGTCAATCAACCCCACCTGTTCCAGTAGCGCGTCGACCCTATCTTTGAATTCACCGTTCCGCTTGATTTGGAAATCTGCTTTGAAGGGTGGCACAATCTTCAGAGGTAGCATCACGTTATCGCGTACGCTCATCCATTGCAGTAAAGACGCGCTTTGAAAGGCCATTCCTACACGAACAGGTTTGGCACCAAGCTCTCGACCGCCAAAAAAAATGTAACCTTCGCTCGGCTTCAGAAGTTCACTCACCAGCTTCAAGATCGTGGACTTGCCGCAACCCGATGGGCCAACCAATGCGACAAAATCCCCCTTAGCGATCGATAGGTCAGTTGGGCAAAGTGCTTTTGTCTTGCTATCCCCTGACCCATAAATGACCCCCACACCTTCAAGTTTTACAAAGTCCACACCCATCATCCCGGTCTCCTTTCCTCAAGAATTCTGGCAAGACTTTGGTCCACGTTTTGGGGATTTGCTGGGGGCATTTTTTGAATGTCGGTCACCTGGCGACCATGTCCAGCCATGCCTTGGACCAATTGGCGATCTCGCTGCACAAACTTTCCTCGTACAATTGTATGCAGTGGTGCGCCAATCGTCTTTTTTCCCTCGAAGGGCGTGATCTTGGCCCGGCTGTGTAAACGGCCAGACGTTATGACTTCTTCGCGCGCCATATCCACAGCAGCTATATCTGCTAAAGCGCCAACGCCAATCCGTCCCTTATCCGGCCACATGCCAAAGGCTCGCGCCGGATTGGCTGAGGATATCCTTACATAATGTTCAAGTGTCATGCGGCCTGCCACCACCTCACTCAACATCAGAGGCATTTGTGTCTCGACACCAGGAAAGCCACAGTCCGCATTCCAGATAATGTCGTTTGTCTTTTCTTCGGGGGTGTGCGGTGCGTGGTCGGTCGCAATCATGTCTACTACACCGCTTTGGAGCGCGTCCCAAATCGCAGCTTTGTCCTTGGCCTCGCGCACCGGAGGATTAACTCGGATGACGCTGCCCAATCGCTCATAATCTCCGGAGTCAAGGAAAAGATAGCAGGGGCACGTTTCGCCTGTGATCTCGACACCGCGCGCCTTGGCCTCGGCTAGAGGACGCAATTCCCCAGCAGAGGAGATATGCAGAACGTGAATGCGCGCGCCAGTCCATTCCGATAGGACTGCAGCCCGGGCAACAGCCTCTATGGCAACGACCTCAGGTCGGGCGGCAATGTGATAGATCGGGTCATTCAAACCCGCTGCCTCCAACTTAGCCTGCCGCCATGCCATGATTGAGGCGGTTTCAGCATGCAGCGATATCCTTAGACCGGAGCCTGCGATAATCTCAAAACCTTCCAACATTGCCCCGGTCGATGGCGAGGGAAGATCGCCAAATGTATTCCCCATGAAACATTTAAAAGCATTTGCACCCGCGTCAATTAAACTTTGAATTTCGTCAATGTTGTCCTCGGCCAGCAGACCGTAGATCCCGAAATCGACGCAGGCTTTTTTAGCAAGTTCCTGCTTTTGACGGAATTCAGTGACCGAACGGGTTGGCGGATGGGTATTGGGCATCTCGAACACGGTCGTCACCCCGCCCATAGCCGCGGCCTGCGTGCCAGTCTCCCAATCTTCCTTGTGGGTGTAGCCCGGCTCACGGAAGTGGACATGCATGTCGATGGCACCGGGAATCAAGTGGAGCCCTGTCACATTGACCACCTCTGCCGCTTCCCCCAAGCTTCCAGGTCTACCGATGGCGCTAACTCGACCACCTGTAATCGCAACATCCGCCAAGTCACTGGCCATTTCATTGACGACCGTGCCGCCAGTTAAAATAAAATCTGTCATAGTGCTGCCCATCCTCCGTCTACTGGCAAATCAACCCCGGTGATCTGTCTGGCGCGGTCTGAGGCCAGAAACAGCGTCGCCGCGGCCACATCTTCATCTGTACTGATCCGCCCCAATGCGTAATCAGATGCATGTTTGGCGGCTGCCTCATCAAAGGAGATGCCATGTTGTTCAGCAACTTGCGGGACAACTTTATCGCGGAACCGGGGCCCATCGACCATGCCCGGTGCTACAAGATTGACGTTGATATTTTCCGGTCCAAGTTCGAGCGCAAAGCTTTTGGTCATGCCTCGCAGCCCCCATTTTGAGCTGGAGTAGGATAAACGCATCGCCCGCCCGCGCATACCGAAGGTGCCTCCTACGTTGACGATCTTGCCGCCACCATTTGCTTTCATGATTGGCGCAACGGCGTGGATCAGGTTGAACGGGCCCAAAACATTCAGGCGTAGAATATCGTCGAACTCTTCTTGGGTGGTCTCTAGACCAGTCTTTCCAAGTGGACCGGTGCCCCCTGCCACATTTATCAAGATGTCGATCCGCCCTCCAAATGAAGCCAAAACGCTGGCAACTGCGTCATCAACGGACTGGCTTTTAGTAACATCACAAAAGAAAACCTCCGCCTGCACGCCCAACTCTTTCGCCTGAGTACATACTGGTGCGATAGCCGCTACATCGCGGCCAAGTAGCGCGAGATGGGTGCCCTCACGTGCGAAGCCCAACGATATTGCTGCACCCATACCCTTGGCCGGGCCTGTGATCACCGCCACCTTATCTTTTAATTCTAGGTCCATTTGTTTCACAGCAACTTGTAAATGCGTTCTTCTTTAGCCGGTAGAAAGGCGTCAGAATAGATCTCGGACGGTTTTGGTGTGCGCGGCAGGCTGTTGGCTTTGACGACAAGGTCGATAGCTTTCTTGAACCGACCCGGATCGACATTACCAAGACCGGTTGTTGCCAGCTCCGGATGGTTCATTTCATCCTTCAAAGTAGCGACCAGCCGTTCTTTCTCAATGTCTTTGTTTAACAGGGGCTCGCGTTTAGCAACAGCGTCCACGGCCGCATCCATATCTGCAAGCGTGTCTTTGACTCCTTGATTGACGGCCCAGACCATACCTTTCACCATCTCTGGCTGGTCAGTGGCCATCGCCTTCGGGATGATCAACCCGTTGGAGTACAGGTCCATTCCATAATCACCGTAGGAGATGAACCGGATGTCTTTGTCCGGGTTCATGCCTGACAACTTGGCGGAGAAACGGATCGTGTTCACATAGCCAAAGACACCTTCGACTTTCTTGTTCTTCAACATCTGCTCCCGCAAGTTTGATTTGAAGTTCAGGATTTTGATGTTACTGGTGTCGAGCCCGGCAACATTCGCGAAAGCAGGAAATAGCTTTAACGCTCCATCATTGACGGCACCACCCAGAAGGCGTCCCTGAAGATCCTTGGCAGTTTTGATATCACTGTCAGCAAGAACTGCGACAGTGAAGGGCGGTTTATTGTACATTTGATAGACGCAGATTGGTGCCTCTTCCGGCTTCGTCCCAGCCAGTCGAATGAGCGCATTAACATCTCCAAAACCCACATCATAAGCCCCGCCAGCAACATGGCCGACGGCGGCTCCGGAACCATTGCCCTGATCCATGGTCAGGTCGATTCCAGCTTTGTCAAAATAGCCTTTGTCTTTAGCCAAAAAGAACCAGGATTGCGGACCCTGGTAGCGCCAGTTCAAGATCATCTTAACTTTGGTCTTGTTTTGCGCGAGTGCTGGTGCTGTGAGTATGGTGGCCATCGCGGCCCCTACGAGTTTTGTAAAATGCCGTCTCGTGATGGTCATGTGTTTGCTCCAATCTCAGTTTGTGTGGAAAGGGCTGCCAAAATATCATCAGACTTGGCTGTAAAGCCGTAGAGAAGCCGGATGAGGTATAGGATGGCCTGCGCTACATAGTCCGGTGACACCGTCGTAGTTGCGTCTTCGACAAGCACCGCATCGAAACCATTGAAGCACCCGTCGGCGAGGGTCGCGAGGACACAGCGGTCTAAGTTTACCCCAGTAAAAAACAATGTGGTAACGCCTAAGCGCCGTAGAATGCTATCCAACTCGTTGTCTCTGAAACCAGTAAGTCGATTCTTGCCGACAGATATATCACGGATGTCGATGTCGATACTTGCTACCGATTGCGCCCCCCAATCTCCGTCCACAAGCACTCTACCTGAGGAGATCTGGTCGCCATAACCAGGGCGCGCGCCACAGTCGGAGCCTTTGTCTAGGACATTGGCGGGCAGGTTGGCCACATCCGGTCGCACCGCCCAATTAATATGAATAACAGGTGCTCCGGTCTTACGAAAGGCATCGCTCAAGGCGTTGATTTGTCCAATTATATCAGACAGACGGGAGACGTCGGCGTTACGAGACTTAGCAAACCAGCCTTCTGCTGCAAGAAAATCATTTTGCATATCGATAATCATTAAGGCGGAGCGCGCAATGTCTGCTTCAATAGGCTTCGGTTCTGCCTCAAATCGAAATGGTTGCGACTTCGGTGGGTGTCGCAACAACGAAGTACGTGATCCATTCTCAAACGGGGACCAGCGGTCAAAGTGAAAATGATTCTTTATTGGTTCCATGATTATTCCTTACTTGCCGCAGACAGTGCACCAAATTTGTGTTGCCGTCTTCTGCTATTTTTCCTACAAGGTGTTGCAAAAAATCATACACCCGCCTAAATTGTTGGTATGAAACACTTGACAACCTTCCGGGTTATCGATGCCATCGCCCGAACCGGCTCAATACGCGGGGCGGCAGATTACTTAGCGCTTACTCCATCGGCGGTCCAACGGCGCCTGCAATCCTATGAGGCAGAAATCGGATTTGATATCTTTGACCGAAACCCACAAGGGGTTGACTTAAATTCGGCCGGGGAACTGGTTATCATGCACATCCGTGAGACGTTTTCCGAAACCGGAAAGTTGACCTCACGCTTGGCGGATTTGGCCGGCATGCGCCGCGGAGAAGTTCGGATTGGCTGCAGTCAAGCCTTGGTTCCTTACTTTCTTCCGCACCACATTAGCGAGTATCAAACAACATATCCAAATGTGACCTTCGAGGTCGTTGTAATAGAGCATCGCACCGCCCAAAGCGCATTGGCCAACCATGCCATTGATCTGGCGGTTGTTTTTGGAGCCGCTGATGTGCCGGAATTCAAGACCCTTTTAGGTGTCCGCCAAAAATTGACCGCAGTAATGGGCCTGAGTCATCCACTTGCCAATTTTGAACATTTGCGTTTGCGTCAGTGTTATGAGCACCCGGTGGCGCTACCTGGAGTTGGCTTCGGCAGCCGCACCATGGTGGATACGGCGCTTCAAGAAAAATCGTACTCTCGCCCACCAGACGTGGAAAGCAATTCCTTTGAGTATCTTAAGGCCCATGTAATTGCGACCTCAGCGGTCACCTTTCAAATTGAATGCGGTGCCCCACTGCCTCCGATTAAGGACACCAACCTGACTGCCCGACTGATCGACCAACGGGATGTTGACCCTGGGACGTTGTGGATAGGTCAGCTGGCCGGGCGGAGCCTATCTGTTACCGCGTCCCGCTTTGCAGAGCAGATCGGACGTGACTTGTCGGAGCGGTACGAGCATGTATAGTTCGTAAAGCATTTAATAATCGAAGCTACTGAGTGATGTTTATATCAAGATAAAGTCGATGATATAAAGTTTTCACTTCATTCACAGTTAATTGTCCAAGATATCGCTGAGGTGGTGGTAAAACCAACATGGTTATTGCCAGACACTTCATTGACTGTAGCTTTAGTTGTGCGCTTGTTTTTGTTGCGCTATTTAAAAGATGTGTTTTAGTTTTCCCAATGTTAACCCGTAAACAGGGCTGAATGGCCATAGCACTTTTTTCTCTTTAACTTGCTCATGCAACACTTTCGCCTTTGCTTCTGTATTGGCGACTTTCCTCACGTTATCCTTTTCAATTCTGGACAAAAATTATGAAAGTAAAAAATGCGGCTTCCATTATTTCTTTAGGCATAACGGCGGTTAACTGCTTCGTGTTGATTTTACGCTTTTTCATTTTGCTTCCTTTTAACTAATGACACGAATAATGGCACACGAGAAAAAATGGAAAAAGCGAGTGTAGCATAACCCTTTGTAATCACTTGTAATTTTTAACACTGTGCTTCTCCCTTTATTTTCTACGCGTTTTAAGGGGAAAACCCTAGCAAAATCTTGATTTTATTACAAAAACGGGTGTAGGTTGAACACTGTCGGAGCGTGGCGCAGCCTGGTAGCGCGCTACACTGGGGGTGTAGAGGTCGTGGGTTCAAGTCCCGCCGCTCCGACCATATGAAGTTGCAGTTGGGAATATACTTACCTCAAATGGTTGACCAAAACTTTAGATATACGCAGGTGTTTTCGAATACAGGGCATGCGTTGTCGCATCTTTTCATGATGATTTACCCAACAGTTGTCTTAGCATTAGAGGCAGAGTTCTCATCGCCATACCATGTTTTAATAAGCCTTATGTTGGCAGGAAATATTCTGTTTGGTGCAGCGGCGCTCCCCGCTGGTTATCTAGGGGATAAGTGGGGTGCCATCAATATGATGGTAGTATTTTTCTTCGGAACGGGCTTATCGGCGATACTCGTTGGGTTTGCTGATAACCAAATGCAAATAGTCCTTTCTTTCGCACTTGTTGGTTTCTTTGGCTCTATTTATCATCCAGTAGGGATTGCCTGGATAGCAAGAACTATTATGAATAGGGGCAAAGCACTTGGAATAAACGGTGTTTTTGGCAGTTTGGGCATGGGAATAGCTCCTATTATGGCAGGAGCTTTAACAGACTTTTTCTCGTGGCGAGCGGCATTTATAGTGCCCGGAATTTTCAGCGTAATTATTGGCATTATACTCCTCATATTTTCTTTAAAAGGTTTAATAAAAGAAAATGAAGTGAAGATAGAGAGCGATGCACCTGAAAGCTCAGAAGGAGATATGAAGAAGGGTATATTATTACTTCTTTTTACGGTCGCCTGCACTGGTTTAATTTATCAAGCGACTTCTTTTATGTTACCAAAACTCATTGAAATGAGGTTGACTAGTGTCGTCGGCGAAGGACTGATTGGGGTAGGACTAATAGTATCTATAATATACTTTTTGTCCGGCGGCATGCAGCTAGTAGGTGGGTGGTTAGCTGATAAATATCAACTTAAGAGGGTCTACTTGACATGTTGGATTCTCCAAATCCCGCTTCTTATGATTGCTGGCTTTCTTAATACAGCCCTAATTTTCCCTGTTTTAGCGATGATGGTAGTGGCTAACACAATTGGATCGCCAGCTGAAAATAGTTTGTTTGCAAAATATTCACCCCCTAAATGGCGCTCCACTGCTTTCGGAGTGAAGTTTGTATTAGCGCTGGGAGTTGCGGCCCTGGCGGTGCCGCTTGTGTCGTGGGCGCATAGATTGGTGGGGGAATTTACTTGGCTGCTTGTAATTTTGGCAATCATAGCAGCCTTCGCAGCGTCTGTTGCGATCATGTTGCCGGAAAAAAAAGCCTCAGCGGTTTATAAGGTACCTAACGTTGCGTCGTAACTATTTTTCTTGTGCTGCGAATTCCACTGCCTGCTGCGCGGCTCTAAAGAGAGCGCGGGCCTTGTTTATAGATTCTTGATATTCTGCCTCAGGATCACTATCTGCCACAACTCCACCTCCGGCCTGGACATACATAGTGCCGTCCTTTACCAAAGCTGTCCTCAGAGCAATGCATGTGTCCATAGTCCCATTTGCTGAGAAATACCCTACAGCTCCAGCGTAAACGCCTCTGCGTGATTTCTCTAACTCGTCAATAATTTCCATTGCCCGAACTTTGGGCGCCCCCGAAACAGTTCCTGCAGGAAATCCCGATGCTAAAGCATCAAGTGCATCTAAGTTGTCTTGGATTGTGCCTTCGACGTGACTGGCAATGTGCATAACGTGCGAATAATATTCGATCGCGAATTGCTCAATCACTTTGACGCTTCCAATTTTACTCACGCGGCCTACGTCATTTCTCCCAAGGTCTAACAACATTAAATGCTCGGCTCGTTCTTTTGGATCTTCTAATAGTTCCTTTGCAAGAGCTTTATCTTCTTCCGTGTTTGCGCCTCTTTTTCGTGTGCCAGCGAGTGGTCGTAGCGTCACAGTTTCATCGCGTAATGTAACTAATATTTCTGGGCTCGACCCAACAATTGAGAACTCATCAAAATCAAAGAAAAATAAATAGGGAGAGGGGTTTAAACGTCTTAATGATCGATATAGCGCCATTGGCTGAAGATCAAAAGGAATTGAAAACCGTTGCGAAGGTACAACCTGAAAAATATCACCAGCATTTATGTAGTCTTTTGCTGTGTTAACCATTTCATGGAATTCTTCTCGCGAAGTGTTTGAGAGTGGTTCATCTATCTGTTTACTTCCGACTAATCGCTCCCGCCTGAATGGTAAGCTTCGTTGAAGGTCCGATACTGCGGCGCTTAATCGTTCAGTGGCAGCTTCATAAGCTGCTTCCGAGGAGACCCCTGATTTAGGCCAAACTGGTGTAACGAGCGTCACAATGTCTTCTAGTCTGTCGAATATACAAATTAAAGACGGGCGTAAGAACAGACCGTCAGGCACGCCCAAATCGTCGTTATTATTATCCGGTATTTTTTCGCTTAAACGGACAGCGTCATAACCCATATAACCAAAAAGGCCTGCCGCCATAGGTGGTAGTCCTTCGGGGAGGTCTATGCTGGACTCAGCGATAAGACTCCGCAAAGAATCAATTGGGCTATCGTTGATTTTTTCGAAAGATTTACTGTCAGTTCTCGCTTTGCGATTTATAAATACATCTTCACGAGAGAATTTCCAAATTAGGTCGGGGTTCATTCCGATTATGGAAAATCGCCCACGGACCTTTCCTCCTTCAACTGACTCTAGAAGAAATGTGTTCGATCGTCCGTCTGCTAATTTTAACATTGCAGAAACTGGGGTCTCAAGATCAGCAACTAAGGTCGTCCAAACAACTTGAGCAATATCTTTTTGATATGATTTAGCAAAATTTTCAGCGGTTGGACTATAGCTCATTCTGGATTCACTAATTTTTCTATATAATTCTGATTTACCGAAACATTAAATTTCTTTTTCAAGGCAGTATGTATGCCCTCCAAATAATCTTGTTCCATCCCGGAAATTAACTCTTTTTCTAGAGATAACCATGCCTCACCCTTTTTATTAATTTTTGCGGGCGCTATCTTAACAACCTCTAAAACAGAGACACTTGATCCGTTATCTGCGATGCCAATGTCATTTTTACGTAATTCAAAAGCAATAGATGCTAGCTCGTTCGGGTTATACTTAGCTTCAATGCCTTCACCAAATCGCGTAAAGGGTCCAAGCTGTGTTTGTTGGATGCCAGACTTTTCGGCTGCCCTCTTCAGACTTCCAATGGTTCGGCTTTCATCGGCGAAATCTTGTGCTTTTTTCATTAAAGCCTTTTTCTTCTCTGCCGCTTCCCAAGCGTTCTTAATTTCGACTATTACCTCGTTGAAGGGCTTCTGCCGGGCTTCGGTTTCGCTTTCAATTCTAACTACAAAATATCCACCATCTTCACTCTCCAACAATTGGCTTTGTTCGCCTACAGGTGTATTGAAGACGCTTGACAAAAACTGTTTTTGCGCAGTAATCCCGCCGATAATAGTTCCGTTTTCGCTTTTCCCATTATTATCAATTGATTTTAATTTGGATGAGCGAAAATTAATTTCCCTGGCAGCTTGTTCTATCGACGCTCCACCGGCTAGGCTATCTTCAAAAATATTTGTTAGATCAAATATATTATCTAGGGCCTTTTCGTTTGAAAGCTCGTCTATAAGTTTTTGTCTTACCGCACTTAATGGAGTAATGACTTCTGGGGTTTCTTTGACAGGAAAGAAAACTTTCCATCCAAATGAAGTTTCAATTATTGAACTTATTTGACCAACTGGTGTCCCAAATGCCGCCTTTCTCTCGTTTACATCGATTAGATCTGACCCTTTAACATCTTTCATTTCTATTACATTGGCTGTTCCGCCCATCCCCGAAATGCGCTTGGTGACTTCCGTAGGTGAAAGAGCAGACGTTAGAGAGTTTATAAATTTTTGAGCCAAATCTTTCTTGGAGAATATCAATTGCTTGAGGTCGCGAGACCCAGGTGTTGTAAACTCATCCCGTCGGGCGTCATACTCTTCTTCCATGGCTTCTTCTGAGATCATAATGTCTTTTGCTATTTCTTTAGGATCAATGTGTACGTATGTCACTGACCTGTAAACCGGAGCCATGTAGTTTGACTTAGTATCATCGTATAATTTTCTAAGATCGGCCTCTTTTTGCTCTGGCAAACTTAGAATACCTGCATCAGTAAACTCGGCAATGTTAACGGTTCTTTTTTCATTTCTATAACTAAAGATTTTTTCTATTAATATAGTTGGAGGTGACACACTGCCAACTACGGCTGATATAAGCTGGTTATTCCTCATCTCATCTCGAAGTGAAGAGAAAAAATCAGCTTCGGTGAGGCCAGAGTTGAATAAAGCTTGCCTTAATAATTCAGGATCAAATTTACCGCTGCTGTCCCGAAAGGCTTCTGATTTTCCAACCCATCTTTTTAATTGATTGTCCCCATAGACTAAATTTAGGTCTAAAGTCTCTGCAGAGAGCAGTCCATTTCGTATTATTGATTGCTTTACGGACTCTATTATTTGAGGTTTTACTAAATCCTCGTATTCTGGTGGCAGACGCATAGCTCTTCGCGCTTTTTCGTACTCTGACAGGAACTCGTTAGCGTTATAATCTGTATCCCCAATGCTTATAACGGCTTCGCCGTCCTTGTTCCCTAGGAAAATGTCACCTATTCCCCATATCGCAAAGCTAAGGATTAAAATACCAAATAATACTTTAATAAATATAGAGGTAACTTTGGATCTTATGAATTGTAACATATCAAATGCTTTTCCGATGCAAGGTAATAAGACGCAATTGGGACAATGTAACTCCCGAAACATCATACGTTCTGATATGATGATACTGCAACTTGCTTTTACTTAAAAAAACGCGTTCTATTTAATCTATCAAAGTTGGGGTGTGTATCAAATATCTCAGAAATAGTTAAGTCTTGTTGTTCTTACTGTTAAAAGGAAGTTAAAATGGCTTCGCCCCCAATAATAGCCGGCAATTGGAAGATGAACCTTCTGTCAGAAAGTTCGACAAAACTTATCTCAGACTTGAAGAAAGGTGGAATATCGAAATTTAGGGCAATGGTAATCGTCATACCTCCAGCTACCTTGCTTTCGTCTGTTGCATATCAAATAAAAAATACCGGCATTTTTTTAGGCGCCCAGAATTGCCACGAAGAGTTAGCAGGCGCATTTACCGGAGAAGTTTCCGCGGAGATGTTATCAAATGCTGGCTGCAATTATGTCATCCTGGGTCACTCAGAAAGAAGAACGCTGTTTGGGGAGACGAATGCTCAGATAAAGGTAAAAATGTCATCAGCTATTAAGTGTGGTTTGACCCCCATTGTTTGCGTTGGCGAAAGCCTAGAGCAGCGCGAAGCAGGGGCAGCTATGGATACAGTCAGAGCGCAATTAGAAGAATGTCTTGTAGAAGAAATAAATAAAAATAATTGTATCATTGCATATGAACCCATATGGGCTATTGGAACGGGTCAGACCGCGGAGCCGGATGATATCGAAGAAATTCATGGTCATATTCGAAATACCCTAAAAGTTAAAAACTCTAATTGTGATGGTATCCCAATTTTGTACGGTGGGTCTGTGAAACCAGAAAATGCCTCAAAAATTTTGGCATTGCCTGACGTCGGGGGAGCACTTGTTGGTGGTGCTAGTCTCAATCCTAAAGAATTTT
>Ga0160423_10004107_pt1 | contig 11996 bp, 27 predicted proteins | sample CRUFie14St8metaG_FD_108191 | JGI IMG/M metagenome (GOLD analysis project Ga0160423, IMG submission 108191) | Marine microbial communities from the Costa Rica Dome - CRUD Field 142mm St8 metaG | ecosystem: Environmental > Aquatic > Marine > Oceanic > Photic zone | place: Costa Rica: the Eastern... | reverse complement strand
TAGTTACAGTGTCAGTATTACCAACACTGGTTGTTATGCTAGCTCCACCAGCTATATCTAACGTGTTACCATTTGATACTGTTTGGTTTGTACCACTATCTGCCGTTAAAGTAAACGACATGTTAGTGTTTGTGTCGTCAAGTACATTTACCCAACCCGCAGAACCACTGCCAGTATCAGCTACGTAAAACTTAAGAGTATTATTAGCACTATCAAGCCATATAGAACCTTCACCTTTGTTAACAAAACCAGAATCACTTGACGCTACATGCGCTTTGAAATTCTGAATCTCATTTCCTTGAAGATCAAGTTTTTGTAAAAATTTTATTGCCATTTTGTTTTTGTTTTGTTATCTATTACTAGTTCATATAGGCAGTGCCTGAGTTAGATCCGTTAAAAGATATTGTTAAAGAATTTTTATTTATGTGATTTACTTCCGCCTGTACAATAGCTGTTCCTATTTTTATTACTACGCTTGGAAATTTGTTTAAGTTATGTGTTACAGCCCAAGTTGCTGAAGCATTGTTTTGAACGTGCGTGTAGTCTTTGTCTTGAGCCCCGGAATATAATAAAATTGAATAAAAATTTTCGTTAACAAAAGAGCCATTGCCACTTCTGTAAACTAACGTTAAGTCGTAAAGCCCAGAGTTACCACTATCAGCCGCAACGGCGGTTACAGTGTAAACTCCGTACTTATTTAAGTCTGTTGAGTCTATAATAACTATATCTTTATTTACAAACTCACTAAAATAACTGGCTACAGTAGATAATAGCCCATTTGCCTTTTCATGAAGTTTTATTGTTGATATAGCTGAAAATGCCGGTGTAGAACCTGTGTTAGTAGACATATATCCCACTTCATTTTTAGTAGCTGTTTCATACTTATAATTTAATTCATCAGCTGCACCAGCAGAACTGTCTTGATTAAAATACTCACGCACACCATCAATAGTAAAATTTCTTGTAGCACCGTCAGCATTAGACCCAAGAATCTTGTCTGTCTTTTGTACGGTACTATCTACTGAATATGTGCTTATTCTAGGCATTTATTACTTTTTTACTTTTTCTAGTGATCTACCGCCAAAGTAAGCGCCAATCACTGTTATTAATACTAATTGCAAAAGATCTACATAAGAATCTTTTACATTAAAATTTATTTTACCTGCATCGATAAATATAAGTAGCATTGTACATACTATTAAAAATACCAATACTAATGGTCTAACATTTTTACTAAGCCATGAATCTGAGTTCATGTCTAGTCTCCATCTTTCTGTTACTTGCTTTTGCATCTCAGCTTCGTAACCCATTATCATATCTTTTATTTTAGCTTCTGCAGCTAATTTTTCTTCTTTAGTCGTAGTTAAATTATCTAATACTCCACCTACGTTTTTTACTAGCTCACTAGCTCCTGCTGAAAATATTTTACTTAACATCTGTATTTGTTTTTACTTTTTCAAAAGCACTAATACCAAAACATCCTAATGTTACCATAACAAATGAATTGTATATAGTGTCGTTAATTTCTAATTCACCACCACCTACATATCCCATATATATAACTGCAGTGCCTAAATCTATAATAGCAAACAATACCATTACAGCAAAAGATATAAAACCAATAACGTTTTTTTCGTTTATATCATTTTGGTTTTTAAATAAGCTCCACATTTTATTTTATTATTTTAGGTATAATAGGTTTTTGAGCGTACACCGTGTCTGAATCATCGAAAATATTTGTAGCATAAAGTCTACCTGTTTTATCTTTTTTTAACTGCGATGTATCTTCTTCCATAATGTCTTTTCTTACATTACCTTTTTTATCATACATTGTAGTTTTATAAGTCATGTAGTCTCCTGGTTTTAAATTTTCGCTTTCTATATGCTTTGACTTAGAACCTTCTATTGTTTTTGAATCTTTTGTTCCTTGTATTTTAGGAAACCCTTTCATTCTATATGCCATAGTTATGATATTATGTTTGTTTTACCAGTAACTAGATTTTTTACTTTTCTAGCCTTTGGTCTACTCGTTTTATTTTTTCTTGTAAAAAGTTTAGATATTAAATTCTTTTTCTTTTTCTTTTTACTTTTTGCTCTTGCATTAGCAATTGTTTGGTCTTTTTCGTCTAACTTTACCTCAACGTTATAATCTGGTGCTTTAACGTTTTTAAGTTTTCTAGGAATTCTTTTTGTGGATAGCTTTTTTGTTTTTTTAGGTTTTATAGGCTTAGGGTTATAGTTAGCTTCTTCAAAGTCAGTATCTCTATACCTAAATGTAACCGTAGATTTGTCAGGATTTTTAACAGTAAAAGAAGCGACACCATCTCCGTGATGTTTAAAAGGTTTTACTCTAGCAGTTCCACCACCGTGTTTTTCAGTTTTTACTAACTTGTCTTTTCTATAAGGACTATGGTCGTATCCTTTTTTTTGCAAGTCTAAATGCTCTTGATGAGTTTCAGCTCTTTCTGTCTTATACATATTGTGAGGCTTAAAGCCCTTCATCTTAAATGCCATATTATGAATTTTTTTCTGCTTTTACAGCTTCTTTCTCCCAAGGAAAACTATTGCTTCCTTCTTCGCTCCACTTGCCGTTATATTTTATTTTACCATTTTTTCTAGGATAAGTTTTGTTTCTCCATCTAACCCAGTCATCTCCATAGCCAAGTTCACCAGTTTTCATGCGCATAGCATGATCTTCTTCGTGATTTTTCACCTGTTTGTATAATGAACTATTTTCAGGTATAGATTCATCTATATCTATAGTACCGTCATTATTAGCAAAACCTAAAACACCTTTTGGTAGTTTTTTTCTATTAATTTTGACGTTGCTAGAGTTTTTAAAATTTCTTGTTTCTTTACCTAGTTTAAATGCCATACTATGCTTTTTTACAAGATCCTTTAGCACAAGGTTTAGTTCCAGGTACTCTTTTATATCCTTTCCAGCAATCACATTTTTTCTGTAATGCTGGTTTATTCATTTTATAGCAAGACCTTTTCATCAAAGGACCATCGTATGGCTTGTTTGTTAATTTAAACATATTATCTATCTTTATCTTTTATCATATCATCTATAGATTTGTTATAAACCTTGTCTGTATATGACTTGTTATTATAAAATATACTTCTATCTGACGTTGGTAGATCTTCTTGCCCTAATAAAACTCTATAAATTCTACTGATAAGCTGTGAGCATTTAAAAGATGTTTTAAATATAGAATATTTAATAGTTGTTCTATTGCGATGTCTCCAAGTTTCTATCCAACCTTCTCTCTTCAATCTTTCCCATCTGTTTTTATCCCATGAGTATGTATATGTACCGTCGATAAATTCTTGTCGTGTAAATCTTTCTTTACAATCTAAATAAATTAAAAGTTCTAAATCCGCATCTGTTATCCCGTAAGTCTTACAGGCCCATTTTCTAACGAGCCTGTAATACTTAAGGATATTCATCTCACGCAAATCTTGCGCGCTTAGTCTCAATTACTATGTAGCGTATGTAATAGAGTCACAAGCTGTAACACCAACTACATGCTTACCTTTTTCGCTATCAGAGATAACTACAAAAGGAGCAGCGTTCATGTTCATAGCTTCGATTACATTTTGTAAAGCAATACTTTCGTCAGCTCCAACAGATAATTGCACTTTATCAACGTTGTCAGTAGCAGCTACATCAGTAATTCTCTGTGGAGAGAAGTATAAGTGTAATTTATTTGCAGAAGTATCAATACCTCTAAGCGCTGAAACTGGGTAAGCAGTAGCATTGTCAGCAGCAACTGCAAAATATAACATTTTCATAATTTTTGTTTTTTTTGATTAATAATTTGTTTTTAATTTTAAGTTTAAGGGTTTTGGAGTATGGTCTTGGTTTATTCTACCACTATAACATCTCTATCAGTTATTACGTGGTAAAGCTTTTCTTTCCAAGATATACCGTGTCCAGCATGTTTATCATAATGTATGATATTACCTTCTTGTAAACCTTGGATTAAATTTCCTACTGATATTATCTCTGCTCTTGCATATCTATTATCAGTATCTGTTTGTTCTGTCAATATAAGACCAGCAACTTTCTTTTCTTGATCTTTTATTTTTTTTATGACTATATAGTTATTTATTGCTCTCATCTGTTCTCATGTTTGAAATTACACAATCTGCAGATATGATAGTTGAAACAACACTTACTGCATTTTTAAGTGCTGACTTAGTAACTAACACTGGATCTATAATACCAGCTTCAATCATATTTATTCTTTCGCCATTAACAACGTTAATTCCAAAACCTGGTAAATCAGCGTCTTCCCTTTCGTCACATATAGGACATGGAACGCCACCGTTGTTTAAAATAGTTTTAAAAGGCATTACTATTGCGTCTAGCAATATATCTTCCTCTTCAGTACCTTCTATACTTTGCGAAGCGTTTAAAAGCGCAACTCCACCACCAGCAACTATACCTTCTTGCAAAGCAGCTTTAGTAGCGTATATCGCATCTTCTACTCTATCTTTCTTTTCTTTTAGCTCTACTTTAGAATTAGCTCCAACTTTCACTATACCTACACAACCATCTAGCATTGCTAATCTTTGCTTGATATAACCAGCTAAAAATTGGTTTTTTTCTTCCTTTAGCTTTTTCTTTATTTTTTTTATTCTATTAGGTAAATCTTCTGGAGTTTCTATTAATGTCAAAACAGTGTGTTTATCATCAGTAACAGATAATTCTACTTCTCCTAAGTGTTCTGTTGTTATAAGATCTAAATCATCACCAAGATTTTCGTTTATTACAGTAGCACCTGTTAAGTATGCTAAATCTTCTAGTGTATCAGCTTTAGTGGGACCAAAGCCTGGTAAGTCAACTATATTAACACTTATATTACCCTTAACTTTATTCATTAATAACGCTGCTTGAACTTGTGGGTCAACTGGAGCTACTATTAATAAAGATCTTTTGTTTTTAATAACATGTTCTAATATTCCTTGTATTTTACGTATGTTTGGGATTTTACTAGAAACTATTAATATGTAAGGATTTTCTAACTCACACTTGTTTTTGTCTATATCTGTTACAAAGTGTTGGTCTTTTAAACCAACCTCCATTTGAACACCATCTACAAAATCTACATATGTCTCGTGGGTTTCGGACGTTTCCATTAAAACAACTCCATCTTTACCCACTTTAGTATACGCTTCCGCTATAATCTTTCCTAGCTCTGCATCATTGTTGCAACTTATTGAGCTAACAGATTCCAGCATATCGCCCTCGATCTTGACAGAAGCATCATCTAGGTATTTTACAACTTTATTATAAGCTGAGTTTATACCTTCTTTTATTTTCCTAATAGGTATGTCTTGCCTGTAAAAAGCACATGTCATCAGTGCGTCAGCAAGGACGGTAGCTGTAGTAGTACCATCACCTGCTTCTTTCACTGTGTTTCTAGCCGCTTCCTTAATTAAGGTAGCACCTATGTTTTCAACCGGGTCATACAAGACAACAGATTCTGCTACTGTTACACCGTCTTTTGTTATTACCGGTTTTCCACGTGCATCTTCATATATTACACATTTACCTGAAGCTCCTAATGTTGAACTAACGGCGTTAGCCAACTTTCTAACTCCAGATCTAATTTGACTTTTAGCGTCATCACCAAAATTTAAGTTTTTGATGAGTTCGCTGGGATTATTATATTCCATTTAATTTAATTTGATTTTATTTATACTATTTGAATGTTTTAACTACTTTAGGTCCTGCTGCTGCTTCAACTTTTTTAGCAAAGTGCTCAACACTTCCGTCAATAGCGTTTTCAGCTCCTTCTATAGTTTCCCGTCTAGTGACATCGTGCCACTGTTCTTTTTCGGGGTTTAAACACTCAGTTTGAAAAAAGCCATTAGCTAATTGAGTTATCCTCCAGTTTTTCTTATCTGCAAGGTGTTCCCACTCTTTAATGTTTTTTTCACTTGGTTTTTGGTTGCTAGCATATGTGCTAGTCTTATAATATAAGTATGTCATTTTTTTTGGTTTTATTGGTTATACTTAGGTATAGGGTCTTTCCCTATATTTTTATCCTCTGTCGTCGTCGTACTTTTCTAAATCGCTGTACTTCTCCATATCTCCGTCTTTAGGCTTGACAGGGGTATTCTTTTTTAAATTTGCTTTTTCTTTAGGCGTTAATGCTCTCCAGTTTCCATTAGCATCTACTATTTTAGTTTTTTTAGCATTCATTTGTCCAGCCATTGAATGTGGCTTTTTTTGATAAGGTGATGAAGTTGCTCTATCATCAGCTTGCTTGTCATAATCTTTATTTATTGCCATATTTTTCATTTTTGGCTTATATAAAGATGGTCCGTTCATTTTAAATCCCATAATTAATAATTTTTAGTTGGTTTTTTACCTTTTTTAAATAATCCTAGTCCTCCAGCAACAGCACCCATTGGTCCTAACGCTAGTCTACCAACGTCTCCTACGCCAAATTTGCCATCTTTTCCTTTTAGCACACCTCCAGCGAAAGATTTTGCTTTACTAAGCAGTTTTCCCATGAAAGGAACTGCAGAATCACCAGTTGTAGCTCCATCTTCTGCCATTTGTCTAGCTTCTTCTGGAGAAAAACCTTCATCCATGTAGTCTTCGAATGTTTTTGTCTTTGTTTTTTTAGGACCTTTCTTGTATAAAGCTGGTCCTTTCATTTGATATGGTGGATATGCCATTGTTTTTTTGTTTTATATTTATATTATTACTTGTATTTTTTCTAGTTTAGCCTTTTGTAACGAAATTGTAAGCGGTTTTTAAACCTTTTAACATACTCACAACAGTTTTGGCTGGATTAGGAGCACTTCCGCCAATATATTTTGGCCCATCAACTCCCGGTACGTACTCTTTTAGCTCATATGTCTTCTTTTCTTCACTTTTAGTGTCTTTAGTGTTAGTAGACATGTCTTTGTTTATAGATTCATCTCCTCCTTGCATTTTTCTAGCCATAGATGGTAAACTAGAGTTTCTAGTTCTCCATGAACTTGTCCAAGTATCACCTTTTACTTTTTTATTTTTTGATTTTGAGTCGTAAACAACATTAGTTTTTGGACCATCTTTCATTACCTTCTTGTTTTTTGACTTATTATTCGTTAATTCAGGGTTTGTAGCACCACCAAAAGCTGTGCTAGGTCCAAAACCAGACTTTTTGTATATATCAGGGGTAGTCTTTTGAGTTGGTGGATCAGTTTCTCTCCAACCGTGATAACCTTTACGACCCACTGTAGGACCTTTTGTGTTCGGGTCTCTGTAAGGAGGGTGCATAAAAGCTTCTGTTTTATTTTTAGGATTGTAATTAGGAACGTTAATAGAGTTTTTACCTACTTTCGTTATCTTAGTGTTTTTAGGAAATGGTGGATTATTTAATTTAAAGCCCATGTTAATCTATTTCGTCTAGGTTTTGGAAATTATCTTTGTTTGAATAATATTTTTCTTTGTCTGCTTTTAATTCAGCATTGTAATCACTTACTTGACCAGTGTGCAAAGTACCATCTTTAGCTCTATAGTATTTTTTACCGTTTTTATAAACGATGTTCTTGTTGTGAGGTCCCATAGGTTTCTTTTTTCTATCTGCAAACTCTTTAGGATCTTTTTCAAATTCATAAGGAGACTTTCCTTTTTTATAAAAGCTTGAACCTTTCATTTTAAATGGAGTGTAAGACATATCTTTAATTTTTAAGTGTATATACTAATTCTTATTATCACATGGTAAATTTAAATTTTACAAGTGTGACACTAGCCAGTTACTATATTCCTATTAATAGGCTAATGTCATAAAAAAAGTTGTTATAAATATTGGGAGTCTACGTTGCTCCCTCCCCTCGCCACTAGCACGCAACACCAAAACTCAACTATTTAGCACCACCCCCACCAACTTATTTATCATTTTCATATATATTATCATTTTTTATTCGTTTTTGCTTTGTATTATTAATTTTAATGATTTTACAATACTAATACGAAACTATTATGATAATATTAATGTAAAAAGAAACAAACAAAATGAAAATAAATAAATTACACATTGCGAAAGTGCGGGCAATAACAGTAAAGCAATAATATACAATAAACAAAGTATATACTTTTACAATGTAAATACGAAGTAATTTAGATAATATAAATGTAAATAAATTAATAATTAAAAATAGTAAAAATGTCAAATGTAATTGAAAGTAAAAGATTTGTAATAAGAAAATCTTTAGTAGGTAAAAATGCAGTAATTAATGTATCATTCAAAAATGGTAAAACTGCAAAGTATAATCACGATAAAGTGTATGAAATAATGAAAGATAAATTAGCAGAAATGCCATGTTTCATAAAGTACAAAAGTTATACTGCAAGTAATAACGTGCCAGTGGTGGCAAGACAATCACTACTTGCGTAGTAACACAAAGTCGAGTTAGTTTCACTTGTTCCCTCGTATAATCAAATATGAATGAGTAATGTAGTAATATGTAAGTCGAGGTGCGCTTATTAAAGTAGCGATAACACGGCGCGAGAAAGTCTACCAATGTAGTAATGGTTTCTGTGAGTTCGATTCTCACGCTACAACTAAAATATAATAATATGAGCAGAGAAGAATTAAAGCGTATGTGGTTTAGTATGCCTCACCCTACGCCAAAGAAAGAAGTGAGAATAATTAAAGTAACAACACTCGGTGCAAATCATTATGAGTGTAAGAAAATACGAGATGACAAGTATGGTTACTCAGCGTATAGTAGTAATTGGCGAACATTATCTGAAGCGATAGCATTTGCTCGTAAACTACAAGAAGATTCACCTGAATATAGTATAATGTTACACTAATATAAATAAAAATATGATAATAAGAAAAGTAAGTGGACTATGGATAGTTCAAGCGAGACATTCACAACAAATAATATTCTCGCATAAAAGTAGAAAAGAGTGTTATGAGTGGATATTTAAATCAGTACACTATGCATAAAATAAAAGATAATATAGCAGAGATAATAATAGTTGTTTTAACTATAATAATGATAAGTTCTTGCTCGTTTAATGAGAAGGCAGAAGCGATGCCACCTGTACACGAGTTGTATTATGAGTTGAGTGTGCAAGAGAAACAAGTGTATAATTCTCTTAATGCAGAAGAACGAGCGAATGTAAACAAGAATAAGTATATCTATCAATTAAGAAATGCTTTAGGTGATACAAACTAAATACGACAATAGTAAGATAATATTAATGTAAATAAAATAAATATGAAGAAAATAACGTGGAGTGTAGCAGCACTATTAATTGCAGGAATGAGTATAGGTCAACCAAGTATACGCGAGTATGAACAAGGTGTAGACAAAGAAGTGAATGAAACACTTAAAGCACTAGAGTTTCAAATTGAAGATATTGTCGACGCCATTCAAATGGATATGCACTATGGTTATATTACACAAGAAAGAGCAAAATATTACATCAATCAAGTGTATCAAATCAAGCACAGACATCAAAACTTAGTGTTAGATTTATATAAAAATAGAAAATTAGTAGATAACGAGTATGCAGATTACTGCGCTAACTGTGACGAAATAGATTAGAAATTATGAATAAATACAATATAAATATACAATACTCACACGATAACTTCTACAAAGTAACGCTAACTGATAATCACGGCGCGAGAACTGTAGTGTATGAACAAAGTGTAGATGCAGCATTTGACTACGCTTTACAGTGGTGTCGCGAGTCAGACCAGCGAAAGGAAGAGCGAGATACTCACGCTAAAGCAATAGCTGAGTGTATAAAATTAGACAAAGAAGCGGGAATAACAAGTAAATATAGAGATTGTCTTGACTAATTTACAATACAAATACGATAAAAGCAGGATAATATATATATGAAATGCAAATGTAAAAAAATAATACCAATACAACGAGTCAATCTTGGCTACAAAGTATGTGTCGACTGCTCCACGACCGAGCAATATGGCTGTGCTCCAATCACATTCCATAAAACCGGCAATTCCATACAGATTATGTCAAGTAGTGACGCCGCTAAAATAGCTAAGATGACTCGGCGTAGAGGTTATGGCACAATGTTAGGTTAAAAATAATAGATATGAGTAAAAATACAATGAAATATATAACTATATTAGATTTTGGCACAGGATTAGTACATCAATTGACTATAGATAAGTGGGATATTGACAATGAAACATGTGAAGAATACATGGAAAGAATAGGATTTGACCATTCTAATTGTCACTGGATGGTACATGAAAAAGGTGGAGTTCAATTTGAAATATAATTACAAACTAAATACGAATCAAGTAAGATAATATATACAAATAAATAAATAAATATGCAGAAAATTAAGTTTTTAAAAAATGATTACATACAACTAGGTAACTTAGTGTACAAGCCGTATACTATATGTGAGATACCAAACAACTTTGGTTGTATAGAGTTTCAGGAAAAGCCTGGAATTAGCGAGTGGTTTAACTACAAAGGTTATACTTATATCTTTGACAAAGTAGCGAAAATATGAGAGAAAATAATAAATGGAAATACCAAGGTGACAGTAGATATGAGAAAATATATGCAAATATGCAACTACTTGGTATACAAGATGTTACCACAGATAGACAACACAAGAACGGTACAATAGCATGGCGATTACCAATCAAAAATAACTGGCCAAGACAAAACGCTAGTTTCATTGAAGTGGCTAGTTTTAGCACAGGTTATGTACGTAATCAGAATAGTGGTTATAGTAACTATCAACTAAACAAAAGATGCATGGGTGAACCAGAATACTTTAAGAGTTACAAATGGGTTGATGGCGAACAAGTATGGGACGGTAAATATAGAAAATTTGAGACTCGTAAGTGTGTACTAATACCAATAGAAATCGATAGATTAGAGTATATGATGAAATATGTAGTTAAGAACTACTTCATTAAAAATGCTAATCAAGTGCCAAATGGTGAGTTCTATCCAAAGTGGATGTATGAGAATGCTCAAAAAGACCTTAAATTTCATGAAGATAGGTGTAATGAATCGCCTAATGTAAGAGTAATGGTAAATGGTCATAGTTATAACGTAAGTGAATGGTTTAATAAATAAAATAATATGATAAGATTATTTATAAGAGAGAAAAATAACATAGAAGAAAATTTAAGAAAATATGAAGAAAAGAAAGCTAAACAGCAAGAATCCGAAGTACTGGGACAAAAGCCTAGTAACCGAAAAGAAAATACTCAAGAAAGAATTAATAAGAGATATTAAAGGCGTGAAAATACACGCTGTGTGGTACGACCACAGTAAAAGGTAGGGTGGTAGCGCGTGAGACGTGTAGCGAAGGACAGTAACAGCTTGAAAGAAAGTGCACGACTGTGAAGCATCTTACTCACATGGCAGAACGGCAGGATAAAGCGAGTTCCGAAACTCGGTAATTGGAAGAACAAAGATCGAGTTGGAAGTTAGCCCGTAAATCTGCAAGACAGTAGGTCACTAACTCAAATACAGTCGAGCCTCTCAGACGTAAACAACTACAAACGGCAGGATAAAGCAAAACCGAAACTCGGTAGTCTCTCTGACCTAGACTTAATCTAGATACACTAAGAGACATTAACCGAAACTCGGTAGAACCACGCCTGTCCTCCATCTCACGTTGGAAACTAGGTACTGGCGTACAGGAAACTCGGTTGCGCTCGAGTTGAAAACAATGAGGTTCGATTCCTCACTAGTTACAAACTAAATACGAATAAAGTAGGATAATATAATAAAATTAAATAATATGAACAAACATGATTTAGAGCTAAAGATTGCTGGCTTAGAAAAAGCAATACAAGAGCACAAAGACTTCAGTGCTAACTATGAAAACGATTTGAAGTCAACTCAAAAACAATTAGAAGACTACAATAAACCAGAGCTAACACCAAAGCAACTCGATGATATTCAAGAAGCTATTGAAGATGCTGTAGGTACTTACAACTTTGATGATGTAGATATGTATGATATTGAGT
>Ga0160423_10004106_pt1 | contig 11999 bp, 15 predicted proteins | sample CRUFie14St8metaG_FD_108191 | JGI IMG/M metagenome (GOLD analysis project Ga0160423, IMG submission 108191) | Marine microbial communities from the Costa Rica Dome - CRUD Field 142mm St8 metaG | ecosystem: Environmental > Aquatic > Marine > Oceanic > Photic zone | place: Costa Rica: the Eastern... | reverse complement strand
TGGTGGAATCAATGAAGTTACTTTACGTCATTATGCTGAGTGTGGAGTTGATTATATTTCATGTGGTGCATTAACACATTCTGTTTGTAACTTAGATTTAAGTTTGAAGGCCTTTAAATGAATCAATTTAAACAAGACATATTAAAAAATATTTTTTTAAAATGGATATTGGATTTTATTAAATCTATTACTGAGTTTTATAAATTAAACGTATTATATAAATATGATTTGATAAATAATTATTTTTTAGCAATTTGTTCTTCAATGAAAACATTCAAAGATTAATGTTAGTTTTCCATAAGTATTTTGTTGATGTTATTTTACCTTTACCTCTAGAACGTAATTTTACATATGCTATCACGGAGGCAGAGTCAAAATTTATCAAGTTAGGTGTTAGAGTTACTATTCCATTTGGAAAAAACAAGATTTACACTGGAATAGTATGTAAGATACACAACAAAGCACCAGAATCTTATGATTGTAAATCGATTCATTCTATTTTAGATTCAAAGCCAATAGTAACATTAAAACAGTTAAGCCTCTGGTTTTGGATATCTGAATATTATATGAGTCAACTTGGAGATGTAATGTCAGCATCCATTCCTAGTGCATTTTTATTGAAAAGTGAAACCTTAATTTCATTAATTCCAGACATAAATTTTGATTCAAAAATTCTTACTGACGATCAATATCTTGTTGTAGAAGCTCTTCAAAAACAAGATGTTTTAAGAATTGAAGAAATTCAATCTATCTTGAGTAAAAAAAATATTTTTGGAATAATAAATCCATTAATTGAATTAAAAATCTTAACTACAAGTCAAAATCTTGTAAATAAGTTCAAGCCAAAACTAGTTCGATGTGTCCGTTTATCAAGTTTTTTTTCAGGCGATAAATTTTTAGAAAAATTGCGATTGAAATTATTAAGAGCTAAAAAATTACATTCAATTGTTTTGTGCTTAATTTCTTTATCAAAAAGTAAAGCATCTGTTAGAGTTTCTGATTTGAGGTCATCATCTTCAGCTAGTTACTCACAAATTAGATCACTAATTACAAAGGGAGTTTTAGAAGAATATTTTATTGAGATTGACAGGACAAATTTGGGTTTATATAAACCGAATAATCATATTAATCTGAGTGATCATCAAAAAAAGGCACTAATTAAAATTAAGCAAGAACTAAATAATAAATCAGTTTGTCTTTTTCATGGAGTAACCGCATCAGGTAAAACCGAAGTTTATATAAAGTTTATTGAAGAGATTATTTCTCAAGATAAACAAGTCTTGTTTTTAGTTCCTGAAATTGTATTAACGTCTCAATTAGTTTTTCGTTTTAAAGAATTTTTTGGTTCAAAAGTTATAGTATATCATTCACGATTTAATCCTAACGAGCGCGTAGAGATTTGGAACAAAGTTCTAATGGGGTCAGATGAAGCCAAAATTATAATTGGTGCACGTTCTTCTTTATTACTTCCTTTTAAAAATTTAGGATTGGTTATTGTGGATGAGGAGCACGATCCTTCTTACAAACAATTTGATCCTTCACCACGATATAATGCTAGAGATACTGCTATAATTTTATCTAATTTTTTTAAGGCAAAAGTAATTCTGGGTTCAGCAACTCCAAGCATTGAAAGTTATTATAACTCAACTATTAAAAACAAGTTTGGGTATGTGTCATTAAACAAGAGATATAATAATGTTATGCTACCTAATATTGAGCTAATTGATTTAGCTGACAAATATAAGCGAAAGAGAATGAATGGTCATTTTAGTGACAGATTAATAAACGAAATTGAAAGTACTTTAGAATCTGGTTTTCAAGTTATTTTGTTTCAAAATAGAAGAGGATATTCTCCCGTAATTAGTTGTAATTCCTGTGGTCATTCTCCTAATTGTCCTAATTGCGATGTCAGTTTAACTTATCATCAGAATAAGCAACAATTATGTTGTCATTACTGCAGTTATACAATTTCCGTGATCAAAAACTGCATTTCTTGTGGTAGTAATGATATTGAGTACAAAGGTTTTGGAACTGAACAAATTCAAGAAGAAGCAAAAAAAATATTTCCTAATTCAACTGTCGAAAGAATGGATTATGATACAACTAGAGGTAAATTTGGATTCGATAATATTATCGAAAAGTTTCAAAAAAAAGACATTGATATTCTAGTTGGCACCCAAATGTTGACCAAAGGACTTGATTTTAGATATGTTAAACTGGTTGGTGTTTTAAATGCGGATCAATTAATTAATTTCCCAGATTTTAGATCACACGAGAGGAGTTTTCAAATATTAGAGCAAGTGGCTGGCAGATCAGGTAGAACAAATATTAGAGGTTTGGTTTTAATACAGTCATTCAATCCAAATCATAATATATTACAACAAGTTTCTTCAAATAACTATATTGAAATGTTTGAGGAACAATTACATCAACGTAAAATATATAAATATCCTCCTTATTATAAGTTAATTAAGATTACTTTGAAGCATCGTGATTTTAATTTAGTTAATCAAGGATCAGATTGGTTAAAAGTCTCTTTATCAAATATTTTTGGTGAATATGTCTTAGGTCCAGAGTTTTCATCAATCCCTAGATTAAGAAACTTATATCAGAAAAACATTTTAATTAAAGTCCCCTTGGACTTTTCTTTAAAAAAGACAAAAAAAGCTATTTGGAGGCTAAAAAAAAGTTTTGAGGGTACAAAACAATATAGGTCAATAAAGGTTGTAATAAATGTGGATAATTATTAATGCTTTATATTAATTAGTTGATTCAAGGGCTTGACTTAGATGATTTTTTTTATTCCTACTGAGGGGTATTTGGAAATCACCAATTTCTACAAATCTACTATTATAGCGCTCAATTTTTTTAAGATTAATAATGTATGATTTATGAATTCTCAAAAATCTACCTGAAGGTAAATCATTTTCAATAGCTTTCATTGTAGAAAGTATAACATAGCTACCATTGGTTGTAATCAATTTCACATAATCTCCCAAAGCTTCTATCCATTTAATGTCTCTAATAAAAACTTTTCTCTTTTTTAAATTACTCTTAACAAAAATATGTTGACTTTCTTTGGTTTGTTTCTTAATGTTTGAGAGATTTAATTTCCTAATTACCTTATCTATTGATTTATTAAAAAGTTCATTATTCAAAGGCTTTGCCAAGTAATCAATTACACCATAGCTATATGATTTAAATGCATGTTCTTTGTTTTTGGATGTAATAATAATCTCAGGTGTAGTTATATTCGATGCATCAAGAATATCTAAAAACTCGAAACCACTTATCTTTGGCATGTCAATTTCTAAAAAAATTAGATCAACATCTGTATTAATTAAAAACTCATTTGCTTCTATACAGGAATTAAATTCAGCTAATAAATTGATTGATACGTGATCATTTGATTTTTTAACAGTATCCATTCGCTGTAACGCATTGGGGTCAATAACAATAGCATTAATATTCATGACTAACAGATTAGGAGTTCGATAGTTTAGAGTTATTTTATTTACAATTATAAATAAATAAATCGATTAAAACCAAGAAAACACGTTAAAATGCTTTTTTTATTAAGCAAAAATATAAAAATTGTGTTGTCAAAACCGTATTTATTACTTAAGTTTGCACGCATTTTAAAACATTATTATGAATCATTATGAAACTGTTTTCATCTTAAATCCCGTTTTATCTGATGAACAGATAAAGGAAACAGTAAAGAAATACGAAGATTTTCTTGTTTCAAAAGGAGCTAAGATGATATCAAAGGAAAATTGGGGCCTAAAAAAACTGGCTTACCCTATCCAAAACAAAAAAAGTGGTTTTTATCACTTATTTGAATTTACTTCTCCTGGAGAATCAATTAACCTTCTTGAAATTGAATTCAGACGTGATGAACGCTTTATGCGTTATCTTACTGTAAAATTAGATAAACATGCAATATCATGGGCTGAAAGAAGGAGAGAAAAATTAAAAGCTAAATCATAATTATGTCAATAGAACAACAAGCAAGCAGCAAAAAAAGTGGAGAAATACGTTATTTGACCCCTCTTAACATTGAAACCAACAAGACAAAAAAGTACTGTCGTTTCAAAAAGTCAGGTATTAAATATATTGATTACAAAGATCCAGATTTTTTATTAAAATTTGTTAACGAACAAGGAAAGCTTTTGCCAAGACGTTTGACTGGAACCTCTCTAAAATATCAAAGAAAGGTTTCTGTTGCTGTTAAAAGAGCTAGACATTTGGCTTTAATGCCTTATGTTGCCGATTTATTAAAATAAAATTATCATAACAATGGAACTAATATTAAAACAAGATGTTGAAGGTTTAGGTTTCAAAGACGACCTTGTGACTGTGAAAAGTGGTTATGGTAGAAATTATTTGATACCTAGAGGACACGCAATACTAGCAACTTCTTCTGCTAAAAAGGTACTTTCCGAAAACTTAAAACAAAGATCCTTTAAAGAAAAAAAATTAGTTGAAGATGCAAATAAAATTGCAAAATCAATCGAAGCTTTAGAAATTAGAATTGCTGCTAAAGTGGGGTCTGGAGATAAATTGTTTGGGTCTGTAAATAATAGCGATATTTCTACTGCTCTCGAAAAAGCAGGTCAAAAAATCGAAAAGAAATTTATAACAGTAGCTGGTGGTAATGTAAAAAGACTTGGTAAATATAATGCTCAAGTTCGTTTGCACAGAGACGTAACAGTTGACCTTGATTTCGAAGTTATCCCTGAAAAATCTTAATTTCATACTTAAATCACTAAAAGTCTGTTTTATAAAACAGACTTTTACTTAATTATGAAATACAAAAGATTATCTAAAGAACAATTTGAAGAACTTCACAAAGAATTTATTAATTTTTTATCCTCTCAATCAATAACAGCTGATGAGTGGAGTAATTTAAAAAATAATAAAACTGATTTAGTAGATTTGCAGTTGGATATTTTTAGTGATTTGGTCTGGGAAGCTGTATTATCAAAAGTAAAATATTTGGAAAATATTTCTAGTCAACATATGCATTTATTTCATGTTAAAGAAAAATCTATTTCACTTATTGGAATTAAAATAAATTTTAATGTTATTGATTTAACAACTAAAGAAGGTTATTCTTGGCTAAGAGATAATCTATTATCTAAACATGTAGAAATATTTACTTCTAATAAAGAATTTGATAGTGATATTAAACAAAATATATTTAAGTTAATTGAACAAGGAGCGTCGATAACAAAAGGCGAATTATTTAAGTATTTTGATAAACTGATTGGATAGAGTCTTAAAAAAGTGGATATTTGTTAATAAACTCGTCTAATGTTTTCAAAACCTCGAATACCCAAAGGAACAAGGGATTTTAATTCTCAGCAAATTGCAAAACGAGATTATATCCTTAATGCAATTAAGTCAAATTTTAAAAAGTTTGGTTTTACTCCAATTGAGACACCAAGTTTTGAACTTTCTGAAACTCTTTTAGGAAAATACGGGAACGAAGGAGATCGGTTGATATTTAAGATATTAAATTCAGGTGAAAAAGTAAAAAAGGCTGATTTAAAAGCATTAAAAAATAATAAGTTTAGTGATTTTTCAAATTCTATTTCAGAAAAAGCCTTGAGATATGATTTGACTGTTCCTTTTGCTCGTTATGTTGTACAAAATCAAAATGAAATAACATTTCCCTTCAAACGATTTCAAATTCAACCTGTTTGGCGTGCTGATAGACCACAGCGAGGTCGCTTTCAGGAATTTTATCAATGTGATGCTGATGTTGTTGGCTCTAAATCTTTATGGCAAGAAGTTGAATTTATTCAACTGTATGATGCTGTTTTTTCAGATTTAAATTTAAATGGTGTATGTGTTAAAATTAATAATAGAAAAATCTTATCAGGAATTGTTGAATTAATTGGTGCAGAAAATAAAATTATAGATTTTACTACAGCACTTGATAAGTTAGATAAAATAGGTATTGAATTGGTAAAAGAAGAAATGTCTAAAAAAGGTATTTCTAATTCTAGCATTGAGGCACTTCAGCCAATTTTTGATTTATCTGGAAATTTTAAATCTAAGTTGGCTTCACTAAAAAATATCCTTGCAATTTCAGAAATAGGGATTGAGGGAATTTCAGATTTAGAGTGGATTTTTGATGTAATAAACGAAGTTGGATTGAAAAAAATAAATTTGGAATTTGATATCACCTTAGCGCGAGGATTAAATTACTACACAGGTGCTATTTTCGAGGTTAGTCCACCAAGTGATGTATCTATCGGTTCCATAGGAGGTGGGGGGCGATATGATGATTTGACAGGGATTTTTGGTCTAAAAGGTGTAAGTGGTATAGGTATTAGTTTTGGTCTTGATCGGATTGCTTTGACACTTGAAGAATTAGATTTGTTTCCTCAATCAAACTATCAATCAACTCAAATTTTGTTCTCTAATTTTGGGTCTAAACAAAGTATTTATTGCCTAAAAGCAATTAAAAGATTAAGAGAGAATGATATTAACTCAGAGCTTTATCCTGAAGCTTTAAAATTAAAAAAACAGATTTCTTATGCAGACAAGAGAGATATACCATATGTCGCGTTAGCTGGGGATGATGAAATTAGACAAGGAAAATTTACACTAAAAAAAATGTCAGACGGTAGTCAAAAAACACTAAATATTGAAGAACTGATTAATTATTTTGTAAAATAAGTATAAGAAATTTAGCTTTGTAGCGTGGGGGAGATTTGAACTCCCGACCTCCGGGTTATGAATCCGACGCTCTAACCAACTGAGCTACCACGCCTTATATAGTGGCAGCAAATATAGAAACAAATTCGTGGGCTTTCAAAAAAAAACGTTTTTAAAAAATATTTTTTTTCTTTTTAAACTATAAATTATTGTATATATTGGAAATCAAATTATATAACCATGAATACCAAAGTCAAATTCGAATTAGAATTTCCTATTCAAGCATCTCCGCAACTATTGTACAATTATATTTCAACACCCTCTGGTTTGTCTGAGTGGTTTGCCGATAATGTTAACTCTCGAGGAGAAATATTTACATTTATATGGGATGATTCAGAGGAACAAGCCAAGCTTATCACAAAAAAAAGTCCTGAACGGATTAAGTTGAAATGGATTAACAATGATGATGATTCAAGTTTTTTTGAGTTAAGAATTCAAGTCGATACTATAACTAAAGATGTTTCTATAATTGTTACAGATTTTGCTGATGATAATGAAGTGGAAGAGTCAAAAATGCTTTGGGAAAATCAAATATCAAGTTTAAAGCAAGTTCTGGGTTCACGATAAAATCTTTTTTAATTTAAATTTCATTTAAAATTTTTTTACATGCTAAATTTAAACGGATTAATAATTGAAAAGGATCAGGCCAGTATATCAACTGAAAATAGAGGTTTAGCTTTTGGAGATTCAGTATTTGAAACTGTAAGGGTGTACAATAAGCCACTTTTTTGGGAGTCTCATTACTTTAGATTAATGTCTTCAATGAGAATTTTACGGATGGAAATTCCAATGAATTTTACCCTAGAGTTTTTAGAAAATCAAATAATAGATTTGCTTAAAGCAATGAATACAAGTTCAAAATCGTACAGAGTAAAATTAACTGTTTTCAGGTCAGTTGGAGGGTTTTATACACCCGAATCAAATGAAGTGAAATATATGATAACTGCCAAGCCTTTAATGGATGATAATTATATTATAAATAAAAATGAATATGAAGTTGAATTATTTAAGGATTATTTAATATCTCCAAGCTTGCTTTCTACTATTAAGACAAATAATAAAGTTTTAAATGTTGTTGGTAGTATTTTTGCTAAAGAGAACAATTACCAAAATTGTTTGATTTTGAACACAAATAAGAAAATTGTTGAAGCTCTAAATGGTAATGTTTTTTTAGTAAAAAATAATATTGTTAAAACACCTCCAATATCTGACGGATGTTTAAAAGGTATATTACGTGAACAAGTCATTAAAATTATTTCTAATTCTGAACATTATATGCTTGAGGAAGCCTCAATTTCTCCATTCGAACTTCAAAAAGCCGATGAAATTTTCATAACAAATGTAATTCAGGGAATTAGATTTGTAACTAAATATCGAAAAAAAATTTATTTGAATAAATTGTCAAATGAGTTGACTAATAAACTAAATGCAAAAATTGGGGTTAACTAGTTGAATGAAGGATGTTCTGGAGCATTAGACCATAGAATATATTCCCCACCTAAGTCTAACATTTTGTTTTTCCAAAAATTTTCATCAACAACTTTAATTATATTTTTATTGTGATTGTTTTCGGAAAGTATCCATGTATTACTATTCAACTCTTCATTAAGTTGGCTTGAATCCCATCCTGAGTATCCTAAAAAAAAGCGAATGTCATTTTGATTTATTTCACCTTTTTTTATAAGTTTTATTACATGTTCGAAATTCCCGCTCCAATATAAACCATCAGAAATCATTATACTTTCAGGAATTAGATCTGAGATTTTATGAACAAAATATAAATTATCTTGTTGCACTGGACCACCATTATAAATTTTTAAATTTGATTTTATTTCTGGAATTAAATCACTAATATTTAGATTCATAGGTTTGTTTAAAATGAATCCTATGGAGCCATCATTACCATGTTCAACTATAAGAATTATTGACCTATTAAACGAAATATCACCAATAATTGATGGTTCAGCAATTAATATTTTCCCTTTTTCTATAGCCATAAATAATATTACATTCAGTAATTTAAATGTAGTGAATTATTTTTAAATTATTTTTGCATTTATATCAAAATTATAACCATTTAAAAATGATTTAACATCCATTTGTTTTTTTCCTGGAAATTTAAATTCGATTAAATTAATATATCCTTCTGGTATGCATATTTTTATTGATGATTTGTTTGAAATAATGTTACCAATTTGATATGAGTGAGCTTGTTTTTCAAATTTTACTTTTAATACTTTTATTTCAATTTTATTTTCACCATTTAATAAAATTGTCCATGCACCAGGGTATGGGTTTAAACCTCTAATTTGATTTACAATTTGTTCAGCATTTTTATTCCAATCAATTTTACAATTATCTTTACATAATTTTGGAGCAATCTTTAAATTAATGTTATTTGTTTGGGGTATTGTTACAAAAGATTGATTAATTTTGATTATAGTTTTCAATACGAGTTCCTTACCAATACCCATTAATTTATCATGTAATGTTCCTGCATTATCATGTGGCAAAATTTTAATTTTTGATTGCATAATTATTTCACCTGTATCAATTTTTTCATCTATAAAAAAAGTTGTAACCCCTGTTTCATTTTCGCCATTAATAATTGCCCAATTTATGGGTGCAGCTCCTCTATAATTTGGTAACAACGATGCATGTAAATTAATCGTTCCTCGTGATGGTATTTTCCACACAACTTTAGGAAGCATTCGGAAGGCAACAACTAATTGTAAATCAATATTTAAATCTTTTAATTTCTTGATGAACTTAGGATCCTTTAAATTATTTGGTTGTAATAAATTCAATTTATTCTTCAAAGAATATTTTTTTATGGGTGAATGCATTATTTTCTGTCCTCTACCAGCTGGACGGTCGGGGCAAGTTACTACCCCAACAATATTGAATTTATTTTTTATAAGACCTTCAAGTATGTGTACAGAAAATTCTGGACTTCCCATGAAAACAATTCTATTTATTTTATTTGTCATATTAACTAAATCAAATTATTTACAAATAAATTAATTTATTCATTTTTTTAAATTTTAGTTGAGCTCTAGATATTTTCAAGAATAAAATCAATTCTATTTATTATGCTTGTCTTAGGAACAATCTTAATTTTATAACCAAACTTGGTGTACCACTTAACTAAAAATTTATTAATTTCTACGGCCTGAGAAAAAGTTTCATAGCGTTCATTGTCACTAATATATATATCTTTCCAAGGAGGTAAAATGAATACCTCATCATATCGATATTTATAATTTTCTGTTACAAATTTTTCATCATAATCACAATTGATATAATCTAAATATGCAACAATATCTGGAATACCTCTATCAAAAAATATATTTATATCAATGGCTTTGTCTGCTTGTTTGAATTGATTTATTCTTTTTTTTAATAATTTTTCACTAAACCATATTGGGTTTTTAAGGAATATTTGATCAATTCCTTTTTCTTTTGATTTTTGAATTATTTCTCTAGAAACTTCACTTTTACATTCATGACCCTTACTATAGAGAGCATTTATTATAGAAGTTTTTCCACTTGATGGCCCACCAATAATTACTATTTTTTTACTTTTCAATTTTTTAATTTAAAAATGTAAAATTCGTGATTTAAAATTTAATTAAAAAATAGGCTTGATGTATATTTGTTTTTAAATTTATTATATGGTAGCAGAAAAAGATTCTAATGAATTTTATGAAAAATTAAAAATTCAATTGTATGAAACAAGTTCATGGCCCTCAGACTATTTATTTAAGTTTATAATCGAATCTGATGTAAATAAAATAAATAAGTTAAAAAATATTTTTAATGATGTTGGATCCAAATTAATTTTTTCAAAATCTAAAAATGGAAAGTATACTAGTGTTTCTATAAACACTTTAATGAATTTACCTGAAGATGTTATCAGTAGATACAAAGAAGTTAGTGAAAAAATTGATGGTGTAATATCACTTTGATCTGTTCCGGAAAAGATAAATTTTAGTTGTTTTTTTTTGTATTTTGCAATACATAAAAATAAATCAATGACACTAATAACAGACCAATTAGAATATAACACTAATCGTGAACATCTTATTATTCCTGAATATGGAAGACATATTCAAAAAATGATTAATCATGCAATTGCTCAGGACTCAAAAGAAGAGCGAAATAAGTTAGCTAAAGCAATAATTTCTGTAATGGGAAATATACAGCCTCATCTTCGAGATGTCCCTGATTTTCAACATAAACTTTGGGATCAATTGTTTATTATGTCTGATTTTAAGCTTGACGTAGACTCACCGTTTGAAAAGCCATCAAAGGAAATTCTTGCTTTTAAACCAGAGCCTCTGAAATATCCTCAAAGCTACCCTAAATACAGATTTTATGGGAATAATATAAAAATTATGATTGTAGCTGCATCCTCATGGGATGAAAGTGAAATGAAAAATGCTTTAGTTTTTACAATTGCTAATCATATGAAAAAATCTTTTTTATGTTGGAATAAAGATACTGTAGAAGACAAAGTTATCTTTGATCATCTTTATGAGCTTTCAAATGGTAAAATTGATATTAGAGATACGGAAAATCAATTAACTGAATCTTCACAATTACTTAAGATGCAGAGAAAAACTAACAACTATAAGAAACACAAAAAAAATAATAGAAATAGAAAACGGTATTAATAATTAAATTTCTTTTCATTGAAATCATTTAAAATTGAGGGTGGTAATAAATTAAAGGGTTCTATTCAACCACAAGGGGCTAAGAATGAAGCTTTGCAAATTCTTTGCGCAGTATTATTGTCATCAGATGAAATCATAATTCACAATATTCCTGATATTATTGATGTAAATAAACTTATTCATTTACTAAGAAATCTAGGAGTTAAAATTAATAAAATCTCAAAAAGTTCCTATTCTTTTAAAGCTGATAATATCGATTTAAAATATCTTGAGAGTGAAGAATTCAAAGTTGATGGTTCTGGCTTACGAGGGTCAATTATGATTGTTGGTCCTTTGTTAGCTCGTTTTGGTAAAGGTTATATACCTAAGCCTGGGGGTGACAAAATTGGTAGGCGTAGATTAGATACGCATTTTGAAGGTTTAATTAAATTGGGTGCTTCTTTTAGATATGATAAAGAAGATAGTTTTTATGGAGTTGAAGCAAATAAATTGAAGGGTACTTACATGCTATTAGATGAAGCATCTGTAACTGGAACTGCAAATATAGTTATGGCAGCTGTTTTGGCTGAAGGTATTACAACTATTTATAATGCT
>Ga0160423_10004104_pt1 | contig 12012 bp, 10 predicted proteins | sample CRUFie14St8metaG_FD_108191 | JGI IMG/M metagenome (GOLD analysis project Ga0160423, IMG submission 108191) | Marine microbial communities from the Costa Rica Dome - CRUD Field 142mm St8 metaG | ecosystem: Environmental > Aquatic > Marine > Oceanic > Photic zone | place: Costa Rica: the Eastern... | reverse complement strand
TGGCAGTCATAAATCAATCCGAGGTCCACGATGTTCACGGGGATCTCCGGGTCGTAACAGGTTTTCATCTGCTCCCACACCTGTTGCTCAAGGTCTTCGGCGTTCTCAGCCTTGCCGGTCTGTTCGGCGGGAGTGAGTTGCAATTCCTGCCCGATGGCATCGGCATCCTTGCCGTCGATTCGAAACATGTTGCCGTTCACCACCACAGTAAAAGTGCCGCCGAGCGACTGGGTGATCGTGGCGGTCTCGCCTTTCTCCAGCTTCACGCGCGTGCCCGAGGGAACGACCGACGCCTCCACATCGCGCTCGATAGCCACCTGTTCGCCGCCCATCATGGCGTGGCCTCCTGCGCGGCAGCGGCCAGTTCGCGAACGCGTTGCACCATGGCAAAAAGACCATTTTTACGGGTAGGACTAAGGTGCGTGGCGAGATCCAACCGACCTAATTCCGCTTCACCGTCGATAGCAAGAATTTCCTCGGCGGTTTTGCCGGAGTACACCGCCAGCAAAACGGAGATAAGACCCTTGACGATGAAAGCATCGCTATCGGCGGCGATGGTAATGCGACCGTCGGATTCGGGCACAAACTTCAGCCACACCTGCGCCTGACAACCGTGCACGCGGTTTTCCTCGCATTGATCAGCCGCGGAGAGTGGCGGCAGTTCCTTACCGAGATCAATGAGATACCCAAAGCGCGATTCCCAATCGCCGAGCAGCTCGAAATTCTCGACCAACTCATCGATGCTTTGCACCGTAGCACTCATGCCGCGACGAGTCCTCCCATCTGCTCTAGCCGATTCCACACAAGCCGATCGAGTTCCTCGCGCGCGGTTTCGAATTGGATGCGCTCGACGATCTCACCGGCAAAGGCGTGCATGATCATCCGGCGCGCGGATTCTTCGTCCAGCCCACGGGCACGCAGATAAAAAATTTGCTCGGCGTTCATCTGGCCGATCGTGGCGCCATGCGTGCATTTCACGTCGTCGGCATAAATCTCCAGCTGCGGCTTGGTATCAATCGTGGCGCTGTCGGACAGCAGCAGGTTTTTGTTGGTCTGCTTCGCGTCCGTTTTATCCGCGCCCTTGTGCACGTGAATGCGACCGTGAAACACCGCACGCGAATCGTCATCGAGGATACCGTTGAAATATTCGTGGCTGTCGCAATGGGGCTGCTTGTGATTCACCACCATGTGATGATCAATCAACTGCCCGGCGCGTGGCAGGTACAGACCGTTAAGCACGGCCTCAATACCGGTGCCGTTGAGATGGGCGCGGAGATTGTTGCGAGCAATACGTCCTCCCAATGCGAGCGAATGATGCGCCACGCGAGAATCACGCCCGAGCGTGGTGTGAAGCCCGCCCACATGAAAGGCGCCCGTGTGCTCGTCCTGAAATTTCACATGCTCCACCTGCGCGTTATCCGCCGCGTGTAGTTCCGTGCTAGCGTTGTTAAAATAACTCGCCTGCGTGCCAGTCCAGCTCTCCAACACGGTCATCCTGCTGTTTACTTCGGCGCGGATGTAGCCGCGCACATTCGCCGTGGCCCCGTTGCTGCCGGTGCTGAGGTAGTATACGCGCACGGGGGTTTCAAAATGGACGTTCTCCGCTACGCTAATAAACGGTCCGTCAGTCACCGTCGCCGCATTCAACGCGCCAAAGGCATCCTCGGGCGCAGGCGGTGTCGGACAGTCTCCGGCTGACATCGGGCGCACCTCCACGCCGGCAGGCAATTCGCCGACCTGCGAAAGGGCCTCGGAATAATGGCCGTTCACAAACACCAACTGCGGCCCGTCGATGGCGGCAAACACGCAGCCTTCGAGCGTAGCGTCGTCATCGGCCGGCGCGGCGGAAAAGTTGAGCTCGGTGATCGGTTTGACCGGCGTGAAGCGCCAATCCTCATCGCGCGGGCTGGGAAAGCCCAATTCGGCAAAGCGCGTCCGACCTGCGGCATCGCCCTCGGGCAAGGCGGCCAGCAGGCGACTGGCAGCGTCTTTAACGTTCATGTGAGCAGGGGCAACCATCAGGCGACTTGTTCTTCAATAATCCAATCGTACCCGCGCTCCTCCAGTTCGAGGGCAAGCTCCTTGGGGCCAGACTTTACAATGCGGCCATCGACCAACACGTGTACGTAATCGGGCACAATATAATCTAGCAGGCGCTGGTAATGCGTGATGACCAGCTGCGCATTATCGACGCGTTTGAGATGGTTCACGCCGCCGGCGACAACCTTAAGCGCGTCAATATCCAAACCCGAGTCAGTTTCATCGAGCACGGCAAATTTCGGATCGAGTAGGGCCATCTGCAGGATTTCCGCGCGCTTTTTTTCGCCACCGGAAAAGCCCTCGTTCACCGAGCGCTTGAGCAGGGATTCATCCAGCTCGAGCAGCTGGATTTTTTCGCGCATCAACTTGAGAAACTCCACCGCGCTCAGCTCGGCTTCGCCACGATGATCGCGCAAGGCGTTCACCGCCGCGCGCAAGAAATACGTGGTGTTCACGCCAGGAATCTCCACCGGATACTGAAACGCAAGAAAGAACCCCTCGCGAACGCGCTCCTCAGGACCGAGTTCGAGCAGATCCTCACCGTTGTAAGCCACCGAGCCGTCGGTGATATCGTATCCCTCGCGACCAGCGAGCACCTGAGCCAGTGTGCTTTTGCCGCTGCCGTTGGGGCCCATGATGGCGTGTACTTCGCCGGCGTTAATCGACAAATCAATCCCTTTCAGGATCGCCTTGCCCTCCACCCTGGCCTGCAAATTTTTGATCTCTAACATGCTAAATTATCCCACGCTGCCTTCGAGGCTCACGTCCATGAGTGCCTGCGCTTCCATCGCAAACTCCATCGGCAGCTCGCTGAAGACTTCCTTGCAAAAGCCATTCACGATCATGTTCACCGCATCCTGTGTCTCAATACCACGAGCGTTGCAGTAAAAAATCTGATCCTCCCCGATCTTCGAAGTGGTCGCCTCGTGCTCCACCTGGGCCGACGGGTTCTTTACCTCGATGTAAGGAAACGTGTGCGCGCCACAGCGACTCCCAATCAGCAACGAATCACACTGGGTGAAATTCCGCGCATCGGTGGCGTTCTTCCCCATCTGCACCAGGCCGCGGTAACTATTCTGGCCTTTGCCGGCGGAGATTCCCTTACTGATGATCGTGCTGCGGGTGTTCTTGCCAAGATGAATCATCTTGGTGCCGGTATCGGCCTGTTGCGCGAGATTGGCGAGGGCCACGGAATAAAATTCGCCGACCGAATCGTCCCCACGCAAAATGACACTTGGATATTTCCACGTGATTGCCGATCCGGTTTCCACCTGCGTCCAGCAGATCTTCGAGTGATCGCCCTTGCAAATGCCGCGCTTGGTCACGAAATTATAAATGCCTCCCTTTCCGTCTTCGTCGCCAGGATACCAGTTTTGCACGGTGGAATATTTGATCTCCGCATCGCCCAACGCAACCAGTTCCACCACTGCAGCATGCAACTGATTTTCATCACGCATCGGCGCCGTGCAGCCTTCGAGATAACTCACTTTACTGCCCTCATCAGCCACAATTAACGTGCGCTCAAACTGCCCCGTCTCAGCAGCATTGATCCGGAAATACGTGCTTAAATCCAGCGGACACCGCACGCCTTTCGGGATGTAAACAAACGATCCATCACTGAACACTGCAGAGTTCAGCGTAGCAAAAAAATTGTCCGTGTAAGGCACCACCGAGCCGAGGTATTTCTTAATCAACTCCGGATGCTCGCGCACGGCCTCGGAGAACGAACAGAAAATCACGCCGTGCTTGGCCAGCTCCTCTTGATGCGTGGTACCAACCGACACGCTGTCAAACACCGCATCCACTGCCACGCCTGCCAACCGTTCGCGCTCGTGCAGCGGCACACCAAGCTTGTCGTAGGTTTCGAGCAGCTTGGGATCCACCTCATCCAGACTCTTCGGCCGATCCTTATCCTTCGCGCCCGGTGCGGAGTAGTAGCTGATGCCCTGATAATCGATGGGCTCGTACTGCACATGCGGCCAGCGTGGTTCCTCCATTTTTTGCCAGTGCCGAAACGCCTTGAGCCGCCATTCCAGTAACCATTCCGGCTCCTCTTTCTTGCCAGAGATATGGTGAATCACATCCTCGTTCAGTCCCGGCGGCAGCGTGTCAGTTTCCACGTCCGTGTAGAAACCCCACTTGTATTCCTGCTCAACAAACTGATCGATGACCTCACTCTCACTGCTCATCGGACCACCTCCTGTTGCGCGCAAGCCGGGCAAACACCGCGCATGTTCACCTCCCTCTGCGTCACGGCAAACCCGCTCGGCACCCGAAACCCACTCATAAGCGGCTTTACTGCAACTTCAAAATCCCAAACCTCCCCGCACGTCTCGCACAAGAAATGCGCATGCTCCTCCATGTTTGGGCAATACCGCGTCGCCGCCCGGTCCAGATGCACCTGCTTCACCAGATGATGCTTTACCAGAGCATCGAGGCAGTTGTAGACTGTGGCCATCGAGATTTCCGGCTTCTCGATCTTGGCCTGTATGAAAATCTCATCTGCCGTCGGATGCTCCTTAGCGTGATCCAACAGCACGCCATACACCACGCTCCGCTGCGCCGTTGGTCGCAATCCGGACTCGGCAATACGGGCATCCACCGCGCCGTGTTCACGGTGCGGCGGCACAAACACCGTACGTGCCTTAACATCCTTCATGGGGCGCACAACGTCGTGGATTCATGTGTGACTGTCAACCTGAATTAGAATAATTCTAAATGTTATTCTCATCAAATCTCGTGTTGAATGGTGTTCTCTGCTCAAAATCAGTATTCTTTAGCACATGGAATCTGACTGGATCGTGCTGGCAACCGCTTCTGCCATTAAAGATGTGGGGCAGGCTTCGGCTGAAATGCTGGTCGAAGCGGGCTGCGATATTCGTTTACCAAAAAAATTTCAGACGCATCCAGCCGCAGGCCTGCAATCTCTACTGACCGGCGTGCAGGGCATTTATGCCGGTGTGGATGATTTTTCCGCTGAGGTGCTGGCCAGCGACGAAGCCGCAAATCTCCGGATCATTTCCCGTTGGGGCGTGGGATACGACAGCATCGATGTCGCCGCGGCCACCGAACTGGGTATCGTGATCACCTACACCCCTGGCCTGCTGGATGAAGCCGTTGCCGATTACACATTTGCTCTGCTGCTCGGTGTGGCACGCCGAATCCACACAGGGCATCTCTCCATGCACGCCGGCGGCTGGTCTCAACAATGGGGCCATGATGTATATGGCAAAACCCTCGGCATCGTCGGTTGCGGCCGGATCGGCACAGCCGTTGCCCGAAGGGCATCCGGGTTCAACATGCGCCTACTTGCCTACGATCCGAATCCAAATAAAGCAGATCAGGAATTAGGCGTGAAGTTCGTTCCGTTGGAGACATTACTGCGGCAAAGCGATTACGTTTCGCTACACGCGGCCGTGACCCCCGAAACCGAAGGCCTAATCAGTGCGCCCCAACTGCAGCTAATGAAACCGGATAGTTACCTGATCAACGCCGGCCGCGGGGCCTTGATGAACGAAACCGATTTAGCCGCATGCCTGAACGACCACGGCATTGCTGGAGCAGCCGTGGACACCTATCAGGTTGAGCCGTTACCGTTAGATCACCCCCTTCACTCCACCGAAAACCTGCTCATGAGCCCGCATCAGGCATCGTTTGCCGCTGAGACCGGACAACGCGTAAGCCACGCCTGCGCCCAAGCCATCATCGATCTCAAGCAAGGCCAACGCCCCCAGCTCGTATTGAACCCCGAAGTATTTGAATCACCCAATCTCCGGGCCGTACTAGCATGAAAAATCTCCACAATTTGAGGCGTTGTGACTATTTCTCTGGCTTGTTGCGCATATGCCTTGGCGGCGGTAATTTCCTCCACTCCAATTGATGATGGGCCAAGGTTTACAAATCATCCCAAAAAACCCATGATTCTCCCGTGCTGACCGCACCTAAAAACGGCTCGCTGCCCCTCAGACGGCAGCATCCTTACGAGGCGCAACTCGATGCGCTGGAGTCGGTGCTGTGCTGTTCGACCCTGAGGCAGACCCTCAGCGACGCTCCCCTCCGCTCGATTACGGATCTCGGTCTGCTACTGGAACGCTACCGCACCACCATGCTGGAGCCCATTGAACTGCCCGCTATCGCCCGAGCCAACCGTGAAGCCACCCAAGGCCGAGCCATGGAACTCATTGAACTAGATCAACAATTTGCTGGCCAACACCCTGAGTGGCTACTCCTGACTCCCGCGAGCACACGCGTGGGTAAGGATTATCTGACTCGCTTACGCCCACTGCAGGATGAGCGTACTGTTCAGCGACTATTCGATGCCGTACGCTTCGGCCGGACCCCCGGCCATCATCTCACCGTATTTGGTCTTACTATGGCTGTCTTTTCAATCGCTAAACGCCAAGGATTGGCTGATTATGCCCAGTACGCTCTCGAAGCGATTATCACCACGGCAGCCAGTAAACTAAAATTCACCCAGTCTGACCGAGACGCTCTACTCACACGCTCACAAGTCCGTCTGCCTGAAGCCATCGATCGTATGGTCGCGTGATGGAGAGCTACAATTCGTCAATCAAAACCGATAGATCAATGGTGATTTTGAATTGTATAAGGGACTGTCTAAGTCATTTCGGCATTCGTATATACGCTTTGTACGTCATCATGATCTTCGAGTAGATCCACGAGTTTATGGACCTTCTCCAGTTCCGCTTCAGTACCGACTGACGCGGTCATCTCCGGCAACTGGGTGATCTCGGCGGTCTCCATGGTAATCTCCTTGGCCTCAATCACCTGATGCACTGCCTCAAAATCTTCTGGTGCAGTCAATACCTCATAACCTTCCGACTCCGCCTTAAAATCTTCGGCGCCAGCCTCCAGTGCAAGTTCCATGAGTTCATCCTCATTGGCGGCATCGCGCGAAATCATAATCTGACCCTTACGGTGGAAAAGACGTGAAACCGAACCGGCCGAAGCCATCTTACCATCATTGCGGGTGAGAATAGCTCGAATATCAGCGGAGGTGCGATTTCGGTTATCCGTGGAAATCTCAGCTAAAATAGCTGCTCCATGAGGACCGTAAATCTCATAGATCAATTCCTCAAAGCTGGCGGCCTCGCCTTCGCCGGTGCCGCGCTGGATGGCTCGGTTGATGTTATCCGCGGGCATATTGGCCCCGCGCGCCTTGAGCAAGGCTAGGCGTAGGCGCGGATTCATGTCCGCATCCCCACCGCCAAGCCGCGCAGCGATGGTGATTTCGCGCGCGATTTTTGCAAACACCTTGCTGCGCTTGGCGTCCATTCGCGCCTTAGTATGCTTAATATTCGCCCATTTACTATGTCCTGCCATGACTAAAAAGTGAGGTCAGAGTGAACACCAACGAGCTCGGGCGCAAAAGCAAAAAGAAGGACTTTCAAAGCCGGATAGCAGCTACTTTAACTGCGCCTTGGGGTTGGGTAAATCGGTAATGGTTCCCTCGAACATTTCAGCAGCCAACCCAATGGATTCATGCAATGTAGGGTGTGCATGAATGGTCAAAGCCAGATCCTCAGCATTGGCCCCCATTTCGATTGCCAAACAAATCTCCCCCAATAACTCGCCGGCATTAGTTCCCACTGTAGCACCACCGATCACGCAATCTGTTTCCTTATCCCAAAGCAGCTTGGTCATGCCCATTGTGGCATCAGACGCAATGGCCCGGCCAGAGGCCGCCCAAGGGAAGGTAGATACCTCGTAGTCGATCCCCTCCGTCTGAGCTTCCTTTTCGGTTTTGCCCACCCACGCCACTTCCGGGTCAGTGTAGGCGATGGACGGGATGACCTTGGGATCAAAATAATGTTTCTTACCGGCGATGACCTCCGCGGCCACGTGGCCTTCGTGCACGCCCTTGTGCGCTAGCATGGGTTGGCCCACTACATCGCCCACGGCATGTATGTGTGGCACATTAGTCCGTAGTTGATTATCCACCTCAATGAATCCGCGATCGGTCACTTGTACCCCAGCCTGCTCGGCCGCGATCAAGGCGCCGTTCGGCGTGCGGCCGATCGCGACCAACACTGCATCGTATTTCTCAGTGCGCGTCTCACCGTCTTTAGTTTCAAAAGTAACTGCAATCCCGCTGTCCTGCGCCTCCACGGCGGTGACCTTGGTTTCCAGCATGTATTTGTACACCTTCTTGGTGGCCCGCGTGAATAGCTTAACTACATCCTTGTCCGCGGCGGGGATCACCTGGTCGAGCATCTCCACCACCTCAACCTGCGAGCCGAGGGCCTGATAGACCATGCCCATTTCTAGGCCGATTATACCTCCCCCCATCAACAGCAGGCGGGGGGGAATCTCCTTCAGCTCCAACGCATCGGTGGAATCCCAAATGCGCGGATCCTCATGCGGGATAAAAGGCAACTGAATCGGCCGCGAGCCAACCGCAATAACGGCGTTCTGAAATTGAATCGTGGTGGAGCCATCGGCACCATCCACCTCGAGGCTGTTTGGTCCGGTGAACTGCCCGAGGCCGTTGATCATCTGCACCTTGCGTTGCTTAGCCATGCCCGAGAGGCCTTTGGTGAGCTGGCCAATCACCTTCTCCTTCCACTGAAGCACCTTGTCTAACTCAATGGTTGGCTTGCCAAAATCAATTCCATGGTCGGAAATCACTTTGGCCTCCTTGATCACCTTGGCAACGTGCAATAGTGCCTTAGAAGGGATACAACCCACGTTCAAGCACACGCCGCCGAGGGTGGAATAGCGTTCTACTAGAACGGTATCCAACCCCAAATCCGCCGCGCGAAAGGCCGCGGAATAGCCGGCCGGACCGCCACCCAGCACCACCACCTGCGTGTCCAGCGTCTCGCCCATCAGCTCTGCATCTCCTTGGTGAGTTCCGCGAGTGATTCCTTAAACTGATTCAGGAACCTCACTCCTTCGGCACCATCGATCACACGATGATCATAAGACAGCGACAACGGCAGCATCAGTCTTGGCTTGAAAGCGTCACCGGACCAAACCGGTTTCTGCTCAGATCGCGAGAGCCCGAGGATGCCTACTTCTGGCGCATTGATGATGGGTGTGAATTGCGTCCCACCCAAACCGCCCAAACTTGAAATTGTAAAGGTTCCACCACTCATTTCATCCTTAGTAAGCTTACCTTCACGTGCCTTGCCAGAAAGATTCATCAAATCGCGCGTCAATTCCACGCAATCCTTCTCTTGCACGTTTCGCACTACGGGAACCACCAGTCCACTAGGGGTATCCACTGCAATACCAATATTCACGTACTGCTTGATCACGATGCCCTGTTCATCCTCGGTGAGCGAAGCGTTCATGGTGGGCAATTTCTGCAGAGCATCAGCCAATGCCTTCATGACAAACACCAGCACGGTAAATTTGATACCCGATTCCTGGTCAGCCTCCGCGGCGTTCAGCCGCTTGCGTAGAGCCTCCAGATCCGAGACATCCGCCTCGTCCCATTGCGTCACATGCGGGATCTTTACCCAGTTACGATGCAGGTTAGCGCCCGTGATGCGCTTGATCTTGGATAGTTTCTGATGCTCCACCTCGCCGAATTTAGCGAAATCCACCTCAGGCCAAGGGAGCAGATTCAATCCCCCGCCGCCACCGCCGGCTTCCAGCGTGCGGAGGGCTTCCTTGACGTAGTTTTGTACATCAATTTTAAGAATACGATTCTTGCGACCGGACCCGCGCACGCGCGCCAAGTTCACACCGAACTCGCGGGCGATCCGGCGCACGGACGGCGAAGCATGAGCATACTCGCGGTTCTCCACAAATCCCGACTGGGCCGATTGCGAAACGACCTGTTGCTGGGCCGCGGGGGCCGGGGCACTTGCCGCGGCAGAGGCGGCGGCACTTGCCGCAGCCGGCTGGGGGACAGTGGCCGCGATTTCGGCCTCCATTGTCAGCAGCAGAGTGCCGGAATTGACCGAGTCACCGGTCGCTGCTTTGATTTCCTGAATAATGCCGGCGTGTGGCGAAGGAATTTCCATCGCGGCCTTTTCCCCTTCCACGACCAGAATGGATTGATCTTTTTCAACGGCATCACCAGCAGCGACCATGACCTCGGTGATTTCCACAGCGTCCGCGCCCACATCGGGTAACGCCACTTCCACGGTTTCAATTCGGGGACCTGCCTCAGCGGCAGGGGCGGGCGTATCTTCGGCAGGCGCGGTGGCGGCCGCTTGCCCTTCGAGGGTCACAATCACCGTCCCGCTGGTGACTTCATCCCCTACAGCCACTTGAATCCCGGCAACCGTGCCGGCTTGCGGTGAGGGAATTTCCATCGCGGCCTTTTCCCCTTCCACCACCAGTAGTGGGGCATCCAACTCCAAGGAATCACCTACGGTGACCAGAATTTCGGTGACTTCGGCCGCATCAGCGCCGATGTCCGGTAATTGAACTTCAATAGCCATGGCGCGAGATTAGCTGAACAGGGGGTTGGGTTTGTCAGTGTCCAAACCGTATTTCTGTATGGCCTCAGTGACCACACTGCGCTCGAGCTCGCCCTGATTCGCCAGCTCATTCAGGGCTGCCACCACCACGTAATGTTTATTCACCTCAAAATGCCGGCGGAGGTTCGCGCGACTATCGGACCGTCCAAACCCGTCTGTGCCCAGCACGCAATAGGATTTTGCCGGGATAAAGGCGCGGATTTGGTCCGCGTGATTCTTTATGTAATCCGTTGCTGCAATGGCTGGCGCTTCGCCCAGCACCCCGGTCACGTAGGGAGTCCGCGGCTCGGCATCCGGGTGCAGCAGGTTCTGCCGATTGGCATCCTGCCCGTCCCGCGCCAGTTCATTGAATGACGTGACACTGAACAGATCGGAAGAGACGTTGTAATCCTCCTGCAAAATATCCGCGGCCTGAACAACCTCTGTAAGAATGGTGCCGGATCCAAGCAACTGCACCTTGGCCAGCCCGGCTTCGCGACTGGCCAATTTATAGATTCCTCGGCGGATGCCCTCCTCCGAACCCTCCGGCATGGCCGGTTGATGGTAAGATTCATTCATCAGGGTGAGGTAATAATACACGTTTTCCTGTTCGCCATACATCCGGCGCAATCCGTCCTGTAGGATCACGGCCACCTCGTAGGCATAGGTGGGGTCGTAGGAGATACAGTTGGGCACCGTACCGGCCAATACATGGCTGTGACCGTCCTCGTGCTGCAAGCCCTCACCATTGAGTGTGGTCCGCCCGGCAGTAGCTCCCAGCAGGAAGCCGCGAGCTTGTTGATCGCCCGCCAACCAAGCCATGTCACCGATACGCTGGAAACCGAACATGGAATAGAAAATATAAAATGGGATCATCGGCAGGTCATGCGTACTGTAACTAGTTGCCGCCGCCACCCAAGACGCCATAGCCCCAGCTTCGTTGATGCCTTCCTGCAGAACTTGCCCTGATTCGTCCTCCTTATAATAGGACACCGCCTCACGATCCTGTGGCACGTAGTTTTGGCCGGCAGGATTATAAATTCCAATTTGTCGGAATAATCCCTCCATACCAAACGTCCGTGCTTCATCCGCGACAATCGGTACGATGGTTTTTCCGAAATTCTTATCCTTCAACAGGATGTTCAACAAACGCACGAAGGCGAGCGTAGTGGAAATCTCACGCTTTTGCTCTGTGAGGAGAGATTCGAACTCCTCCAATTTTGGAGTCACGAATTGGCCGGAAAAACTTGGCCGCCGCGCGGGTAAATAGCCGTTGAGGGCCGCCCGCCGTTCGTGTAAATATGTGTGCTCAGGCGTACCTGCTTCAAGCGTCAGATAAGGCAAAGAGTCCAGTTGATTATCTGGCACCAGATCCTCAAGGTTCAAGCGATCACGCAAATGCTGGATCGATGAGAGATCCATTTTCTTCACCTGATGGGCCACGTTTTTGCCCTCTGCCGCTTGCCCCATGCTATAGCCTTTAACTGTTTTGGCCAAAATCACCGTGGGTTGACCGGTTGTTTCCTTCGCTTTATTG
>Ga0160423_10004103_pt1 | contig 12013 bp, 7 predicted proteins | sample CRUFie14St8metaG_FD_108191 | JGI IMG/M metagenome (GOLD analysis project Ga0160423, IMG submission 108191) | Marine microbial communities from the Costa Rica Dome - CRUD Field 142mm St8 metaG | ecosystem: Environmental > Aquatic > Marine > Oceanic > Photic zone | place: Costa Rica: the Eastern... | reverse complement strand
CGTTCCTAGTGAGTTGAATCACCACTCACCGTATAATAAGTTCTCAGAAAAGTTTATGCGTGATTGGATTGCAGAACCACCTAGCATCCAAAAGTATATTGACTACTATCTTATACATTATCAAAACATCAAGGGAAAGTATAAAGCGGTTGCAGATTTTAGCAATTGTAACAACTGGTTGAGAGAACCTTTTCTTGACAAGTATGTGCCAATACTCAAAGAGCACTTTGACATCAAAGTGATTATGATGGCAAGAGACCCTGTGCGTAGAACCTACTCAGACTTCTACGCAAAGTTCAACGGTAATTGTAATAGTAGTGAGTGGTATGAGAAGGGCATGTTTTATCCTAACATGCCAATGAAAGAAAAATATGATAAGATCGAAGAATTATTTAAGGGTGAATTGCTCACAGTCGAGACTTTTTACTACGTGCCTTTCTATAGAAAATTCAAAAAGTATTTCCCCACGCTTCAACTTGTAATGGAAGAGTTTTGGGAACCAAGTATGTTCAAACAACAAACAAACTTATTGTCTAAATTCTTAGACTTTCCTATTACAAAAATACATGAGAACGTATTTTGGCCTCATCAAAACGCACCCAAATATGATTATCTGAAAGATCAATGGGGAGCAGTGGATAAACCCATAAGCAAAGATTTATATGATTATGGAAAAAACGTTTTATACCCCATATATAAACAGTGGGAGGACGAGTTTGGTGTCTTACCTGATACTTGGGGTGAATTTATATGATTAATTATTGGGCGATACCTAACATGGGTAAGATGCATATGATGCAACTTATTGAAATCAACAGAAAGACATATACAAAGACTGGAGGTAGATATTACTTCTACAAACAGTGGCACGACCCAGACAATTACAAGAAAAGAATTGAACAATCATTTGTTGTCAGAAGGGGTCAATCAAAAGTAGAGAAACCAATAAAAACTAAACTTACATTTGGTGAGACACCCAATGCTATAGCACCTATTAATATTCATCCGTACTTGAGGGATGTTCTAAAACATTCTATCGATAGCACTAAACTTTTTTCTAATACGAGTGAAGTCGGTGGAGATCTCATGATGAGTTACTTCGGACGTGTGAATGATAGAAAACCACCTGATGAGTTTATGAAAGGTAAAGACCCTATTGAAGTATTCTTTACTGACAAATATTTCCTAGAAAAACAGCAGCACTTTCCAGTATCACCTGGTTCTAACTACCTTGCTACATTTTTAGAACCATGGTTATTAGAACATAAAGATTGGATCAAAGATCATGTAGATGAAATAATAGATGTTGATATTCTTTTCAACCCTTTCTCGCTTATGGGTCTATACATGCTTGGTTATCCCAAAGATTTCATGAAGATGGAGAAAGATGACCTTCAACTATATGTTTTGAAATTGTATAGATCAAGAAAAAATGTAGTGCCATACAAAGAAAATTTGATTGATTGTTTTGCAAGTAAACTCAAAAGAATAAAGAAGTTTAATGTTATGGAAAGGTATGAACAAGATAAGAAACTTATATGGAGACACCTTGATGGTGTTGTAAGGAATTTGAGGAGAATAGAAAAGTTCTTGCAGCATAATGACATAGAACCCGTATACTTCAAAATGGATAGAGATGATTATGGTGAGGTATTTGGTTTTGAAAACAATTCCTTACCACGAGACCACACACATCCTGGTGATTATCCTGAACGAGAACAATTTGAGGCATTAGCGAAGGAATATGTTACAATAAGAGACATGAGAGATATGAGGAGGCGAAACAGATTACGTGATTGGATTTAGTGAAGGATTCCACGATGCAGCGATAGCTGTAGTCAATAATGGTAGAATTTGTTATGCAGCACACTCAGAGAGATACTCAAAGATAAAGCATGACAAGCATCTTGATGTCACAGCAGCGTCTACTGCGACACTCTTGTCCTCTGATAATAAGATAGCGTTTTATGAAAGACCATGGTTGAAGAGAACACGGCAGTTCTTTGCTGGACAGAAAGCGTGGCGTAGAGAAAGACATCTCGCACTAACTCCTACTGAATATCATAGTCACCATAAGTCTCACGCAGCAGCAGCATTTCAAACATCATCATTTGAAGAAGCAGCGTGTGTAGTGGTTGATAGTATTGGTGAATGGGATTGCACATCTATATGGACAGCGAAGTATGTCAAGGGTCATGCGTGTTATAAGAAGGTATGGTCACGCTGGTATCCGCAATCCATAGGATTATGGTACTCTGCGTTGACAAAGTGGGCAGGTTTGCGTCCACTTGATGAAGAATACATCTTTATGGGTATGGCAGCGTATGGTCACCCCGTCAACTTGAACGTGGTTGAGAGGGCACTACGTAGAAATAATCACAAAGGTATCAGACTAGGTAACTATGATAAGTGTGATGTTGCAAAGAGTGCAGAGAGAATATTACAATTAGAACTAAATGAGATATTTGCCATTGCTAGAAGGTATAGTAAGAACATCTGCTATGGTGGCGGTGTTGCCCTCAATTGTGTCGTAAACACTGGATTGAGGGAAATGTATAACCTTTGGATTATGCCTTGTCCTGGTGATGCAGGTGGTGCTCTGGGAGCAGCATGTCTTGCTTATGGTGGTAAGGTTGCCTTCACACCGTACTTAGGATATAATATACAGAAGTTATGTGATCCAAGGAGAGTTGTTGATGCACTCCTCAAACAAAAAGTCGTGGGGGTTGCAAATGGTCGTGCTGAGTTTGGTCCTCGTGCTCTCGGTAATAGAAGTTTATTGGCGGATCCAAGGGAAGCTGAAACAAAAGACTTAGTGAACGAAATAAAGAAGAGAGATAAGTTTAGACCATTTGCACCTGCTGTCCTTGAAGAGCATGCACAGGATTACTTTGACATGCCAAGAAAATCAAGGTATATGTCATATGTTTACAAATGTAAGCAACCAAGGGCGATACCTGCCTGTATACACGTTGATAACAGTGCAAGGGTACAAACAGTACCAGAAGACTCAGAGAGTATTCTAAGACCAATACTAGAGTGTTGGTACGAACGTACAGGTTGTCCTGTATTGTTGAATACATCTTTGAACATCAAAGGAAAACCTATGGTAAATACCATTGGAGATGCAAAATTATTTGAGATGAAGTATGATGTCACTGTGTTTTAGTGGATGTAGCATCACATGGGGTGATGAATTGAGAAATAGATATCAAGAGAGATACAGCACACTTGTATCAAAACATTATGATAGCAGACACTTTAATCTATCTCAGTGTGGTATTAGTAATGATTCTATTGTAAGGTCTACTATTAATAATATTCAACATACAAACCCAGACATAGTAGTCATTCAGTTTACTGTTCATCCCAGAATAGAATATTTTACTGAGAATGACACTATTGAAAATTGGACACCACAGAGTCTCAATAAGTTCAGCAAGAGTAGAAATTATTATGTTACACACTACAATGAACTTGTGGGTAATGAAAATATGTGGAAAAATATATTCCTGTTTGATTCTTTTTGTAAAAGCATCAATCAAAAGTATGTTTCATTCATCGCAGATCATTTTGAACGGGTGATTGTGAAACCAGAGAAGTATTATAATAATAAGATTGGATATTGGAGAAAGATGTGTAAAGACTATAACCCAGTCTTTCTACAAAAAGATTTATTAGGAACGTCTGAACAATACCCAGAACACTACGCACAAGGAAAGAGGGGTGGTCATCCAAGTGCGGAAGGTCACATAAAAATAGCAGATAAAATCATTGAGTTGATAGACGCTATATAAAGTGTTATAATGATTATGACTGAACTCTAATTATGGCTAAAGGATTTAAGGTGGTGTCTAAATCACCTACTGCGAAAGAAGGTGCTTTTGATATTGAAAAGGCAAAAGAACTCCTCAAAGGTAAAAGTGTTGTTTTCTGTTTACCAGGTCGAGGTGTATCATATATCTTTCTAAAGAATTTCGTATCACTCTGTTTTGAGTTGGTACAGAACGGAGCAAATATACAAATAGCACAAGACTACAGTTCTATGGTGAACTTTGCAAGATGCAAGTGTCTTGGTGCTAACGTCTTGAGAGGACCTGATCAATTACCTTGGGATGGCAAACTAAACTATGATTATCAATTATGGATTGATAGTGATATAGTATTCACTAATGAAAGTTTTTATCGTGTTCTTGCAATGGATAAAGATATTGCAGGTGGATGGTATGCGACAGAAGATGGACAGACTACATCATGTGCACACTGGTTGGAAGAAGATGATTTCAAAGAGAACGGTGGTGTTATGAATCATGAAATGGTTGATAGCATTGTCAAAAGACGCAAACCATTTACTGTAGATTATTCTGGGTTTGGTTGGTTGCTAATCAAGAAGGGTGTGTTTGAACATAAGGAAATGAAGTATCCTTGGTTTGCTCCACAGATGCAGGTATTTGACTCTGGTGAAGTACAAGATATGTGTGGTGAGGACGTGTCATTCTGTCTGGATGCTATCAAAGCAGGTTTTGAGATATGGATAGATCCACAGTGTAGAGTTGGACATGAGAAAACTAGAATCATATAGATACTTCCGATGATCAATATAACTGATATGGAACTGTATGACATATACATCAAAGGATCTCTAGAGTTCAAGTCGATTACAGAAGAAGAAATGGAGGATAAAATACAAGAACTGGCAGAAGATTATTACAAGGAAGGGTTCCCACACCCAGACGAAATAGAGGTCAGATACCTCGGTCATGAAGACGACCCTCAATAGAGGGTCTTTTTTTTGCTCTAAATAATGATAAATATACCCAGACTATAAAAACCGAGTGCCAGCACAGAAGTTTTCGCAAGGATTCAAAGATATTTCTCTGTCCTTCAAAAAACATCCAGTAACAAGAGACATCCTTACATTGAAAAATGAGGATGCCATCAAACGCTCTGTGCAAAATTTAGTTCGTATCATAAGGGGTGAGGTATTCTTCAACGAACTTTTAGGCACAAGAATCAGTGGATCGCTTTTTGAGTTGGCAAATAGTGATTATGTAGATCCAATGAAAACCGAGATAGAGACAGTTATCAAAAACTTTGAACCAAGAGTTAAAACTACATCTATAGATTTTAATTCTTTTCCTGATCAAAATGCGGTAGAAGTCACTATAAATTATGAAATCATTGGACTCTCTGCTGCTACACAATCTGTCAACTTCGTACTAGAACCAACAAGGTTATAATGGCACTGCAACAATTTACAAATCTGAACTTTGAGGATATAAAAACCTCAATCAAAGATTATCTAAGACAAAACTCAAATTTCAGTGATATGGATTTTGAGGGGTCAAACCTTTCTGTCATTGTAAATCTTCTTGCGTATAATTCATATACCACAGCATATAATACTAACGCAGTTGTAAACGAGACATTTATAGACAGTGCAACACTTAGAGAAAACGTAGTATCTTTAGCAAGAAATATAGGTTATGTACCACGCTCAAGAAGAGCAGCAAGAATGGTGGTTGATTATGATATTACTGGTATTACATCTACTACTGAAACAATAACATTCCAACCAGGTTTGATTGGTAATGGAGCGATATCCAATGTCAACTTCTTATTTTCTATACCTGAGAAAGTCACAGGTGTAGCATTTGAAGGAAGAGCAGCAGGTAACTTTGAGGTATTTCAAGGACAGTATCTTGAAACTAGATTCACTGTCAATGATTCACTACCAAATCAAAGGTATATACTTCCTAACGATGGTGTAGATACATCCACAATCAGGATCAATGTAAAAGAAAACAACGCAAGCACAACCACAACTGAATATAAATTGGTTGACAATATTATAGGAGTGACATCTACATCAAACATATACCTCATACAGGAAACTACAGATGAGAAATATGAGATTTTATTTGGTGATGGTATATTTGGACAAAAATTGAATAATGGTAATGTTGTAGAGATATCTTATATAAAAACTGAAGGTAAAGAAGGAAACGGTGTATCAAGACTATCATTTGCAGGGACAGTGACAAATGAAAACGCTGCAACAGAGTCTGGTCTAACTGCTACTATAAATCCACAATCTCCCTCACAAAATGGTGACGATATAGAGGATCTAAGGAGTGTCAGATACTATGCACCAAGATTATACTCATCACAACACAGAGCAGTCACAGCAAATGACTACGAGGCAATTGTTCCCTCTGTATATCCAAATATAGAATCGATAAGTGCATTCGGTGGAGAAGAGTTGACACCACCTAAGTATGGTAGAGTGTACATTGCTGCTAAACCCAAGAACGGATCGTTTTTATCAGATTTTACAAAAAGACAAATATTATCATCATTGAAGAACTACTCTGTAGCAGGTATAGTTCCAGAAATTATAGACTTGAAGTTTTTGTATGTTGAACTTGACTCTACAGTGTATTATAACTCAAACTTTGTCGGTGATATTCAAAATCTAAGGAGCGATGTCATCAACGCCATGACTTTGTTTGCAAGTGGCACAGAGCTGAATAAGTTTGGTGGTAGATTCAAATATAGTAAAGTCTTATCTCTAATCGATAGAGTAAATGATTCTATCACATCAAATATAACGACAATAAGAATCAGGAGAAATTTAGTAGCACAATTGAATGTCTTTAGTCAGTATGAAATATGTTTTGATAATACATTCCACAGAAATCAATCATCTTATAATATAAAATCTACTGGATTCTATATCTCTGGTGTATCAGGTGCAGTATACTTCTCTGATCAGTATGTCTCTGGTGACACTGGAAATCTATTCCTATTCCAACTTGATGCTGATACTAATATCAAAATAATATCCTCCACATTTGGATCTGTGGATTATAAGAAGGGAGAGGTCATCATTGATACAGTGAGTATCACTGGCACTGTGCTATCTGACAATATAATTGAAATACAGGCGATACCACAGTCAAATGACGTACTAGCAAGAAAAGAATTGTATCTTCAGTTTGATGTATCTAATAGTAATTTCTTTATGAGAGAAGATCCTATATCAACAGGTGCAAATACATCTGGTACAAGATACAACCCACAATCAAGTTACAGTAATGGACAAAAAGTAAGAGGTGCTGTGATTACAAGCACATCAAGTGCTACTACATTGGTAGGATATGTAAATGGTCAACCATACTATGGTGCATTCCATACCATGGATAATGGAAATCGCATGACAGGTGCGTTCCACTCACCATCAAGTCAAGTCATAACAAGCACTCCGACAACAGCTATAGATAGTTCGTCAGTGAGCATGTCGCAAACATCATCTTCGACATCATCTACATCATCTACACCAAGCAGTAGTGGCGGATACGGATACTAATGATACAAACATCATTGACAAAAGTCAAAATACATGAAATAGTTCAGAGTCAAATACCAGATGTAATTGACCAAGACAATCCTCTTCTAGGTGAATTTCTAAAACAATATTATATCTCACAAGAACATCAAGGTGGTTCTATTGACATCGCTGAAAATCTTGTCGAATACAAAAGTCTGAACTTTCTGAATACAGAAAACCTTGTAGGTTTTACTTCAGTCAGTCAATTTGCGACAGCGAGAGATGACGTAATATATGTGAAGTCAACAAAAGGTTGGCCAAGTCAATATGGATTATTGAAGATTGATAATGAGGTAATCACTTACACAGGTATAGGAACTACATCATTTGAGGGATGTGTAAGAGGTTTCAGTGGTATTGAGAATAATAACAGAACCAATCAACCAGAGTATCTTACATTTACTAATAGTGGTGTAGCAACACATGGTGTGGATGCCAGAGTTCACAATTTGAGTAATGTGTTCTTGCAAGAGTTTATGAAAAAACTCAAAAAGCAAGTGCTGTCTGGGTTTGCTGAGAGAAATCTAAATGAAAATATTGATCAGTCTAATTTTATAAGACAAGCAAAAGACTTCTACAAGTCTAAAGGTACAGAAGAAGCGTTCAAGATATTATTTGGTGCATTGTATGGTGAAAAGGTTGACATGATTCAACCATCAAAATTCATCATGAGTCCATCTGATGCTGATTACAAAGTAAGTGAAGTTCTCATATGTGAGTTGATTGATGGAGATCCACTCAAAATAACTGGTGAGAGTATCATACAAAAGACCACACCATTAGAGACAAGTGGTTCTATCACAGGTGTAGAGAAGGTAGTTTTTAGTGATAAAACATATTATAAGATTGCACTGTCAAAAGGAACTGTCGTAGGTAAGTTTCAACAAATAGGAAAGACATTTGTCACAAGATCATCACCAGTTGGTTCTACTGTAATTGATGTAGATTCAACTGTGGGATTTGCAAAAACAGGATATATCGAGTTTGAAGACCGTGTTTTATCGTATGGTGGTAAGTCACTTACACAGTTTACAGGCACTTCATCTCTTACATCACCTGTAGGCATAGGTTCAACTGTAAGATTTGGTTTAGTTGCAACTTCATATGAGGAGGGTGATTTAGGACTACCTGTTAGATTCAATGTATTAGGAGTTCTCAACAAATTCGTAGGAGATGCAATCAATCAACAGGAAGATGCTAATATCAATATCAAACAACTTGGTAGATTAGAAGATGATCTAAGATTCAATACATGGATATACAATACTGCTTCAACGTATGCAATTGAAACTTTTACACTCAAGAGCACAAACAGTTACAACTTCAAACTTGCAGCAGCAAACTTCTCTCTCTATGTTGGTGACGAGATAGAGGTCATAGATCAAAATGATGCAGATAACAAGTTGAATGGTACGATAACATTCGTGTTTGATGAAGATCAAGATGATTCTATATCAGTCAGTGTGCCCACACTTGATACAACAAAGAAATATAAGATAAGAAGAAAATTAAAAATACAGGGCAATAGCACAGCTGACGTGCAAAATACTTACAGAGGTGGGGATAGTGTTTATGTTGCGTCCAATAGTTTACCACACTGGAATATTGATCCACAAAAGAGAGTAAGATCATTTAGTAATGTAGGTGTTACCACCACAACAGTAGAAATAACTGTAAATGATCATGACTTTCATGATGGTGACTTAGTTGCATATTCTTCCTCTGGGATAGGAACATTGTCTAATCTAAATGATGGCGAGTCTTACTACGTCAAGAGAGTTGATAGTAATACTGTAAAATTAGCATACACAGGAGAGAACGTAAGAAGAGGTCAATTCATTACAGCGTTCACAGGGGATGATATTTTATCACGTTCAGACCACACACTTACTCCTGACTCACTTTTTGGAACTGATCTAGGTGCACAAAAAATTCTTAGGAAATTTGATGAGCCTGAATATGGTGATGTGAAAGATGACACAGTACAGGGCGGTGTTGGATTATTTGTAAATGGTGTAGAAGCATACTCATACAAATCTAGTGATATTGTGTACTTTGGACCTTTGCAGAGTGTAGAGGTATTGAATACTGGTTCTGGATTTGATGTTGTAAATCCACCAAAGTTGACAGTCACACAAGATGGACATGCAGGTGCTGCAGCGTCAGTGATTGCACAAGTAGAGGGTTCATTAGATGAGATATTAGTTGACACTGAAGGATTTGACTATAAAGAAACCCCTACAGTAAAAATACTTGGAGGTAACAATACAACAGCCATAGCGAAAGCGAAGATGAAGTTTGTAAATCAAATTGTTGAATTTGATGCTACATCTACTGGTGGTATTGTCAATACCGCTACTGACAGGTTCGTATTCCCAACTGCACATGGATTTGAGCATGGTGAGCAAATAATATATCAAACAAATGAAAGTACAGGCGTTGGTATTGGTACTACACCTGGTGTTCTAGTCGATACAGCATCATACTTTGTTGTAAAATTAAATGATTTCGAGTTTCACCTATCAGATACAAGATCAAGGGCATTAGCAGGTATAGGAACAATAAACCTTACTACTAATGGTGGAGGACAACAAAGTTTCAAATCTACATCAAGGAGACAGAAAGTTGATAAGGTATTGATTGAAAATGCTGGTCTATTCAAGAATAGAGAGGTAAGAACAAGCACAGGAATCAATACTTTCACTGATACCATAGTGATACCCTCTCATGGATTTGACAATTCTGAGGTAGTCAAGTACTCGTCTACAGTATCTGCCATAGGTGGTCTTACAAATAATAATGAATACTTTGTTGATAAGATAGATGATGATAGTTTTAGATTATCTGACACTAAGGAACTTCTTACATTCATAAGTTTGAATGATAATGGTTTAGGTACGCACGTATTCCAAGATCCACCAATATCTGTAGATATAAGTGGTAGACAAGGTATATCAACTATCAATGCAACTGCTACACCTATTATACGAGGCAAGATATCTGCGGTACATGTGAGTGAGAAAGGTAGTGATTTTGGATCAACTGTTATAAACGATAATTTCAAACCTGTTATTCAACCCACTGTAGGTAAGAATGCTTTTCTACAACCATTCATTGTAAATGGACAGATAGATCAAATCATTATCAAGCATGGAGGAGAAGACTTCTTTAGTACTGATATAGTCATTTTAGGTGATGGTGTTGGTGCAAAAGCGAAAGCTAACGTCACAAACGGTGTCATTACAAGCATTGATATGATAACAAAAGGTGCTGGTTATACACAAGAACAGACAACTGCTGTAGCAAGGACACCTGGCGAAGGTGCAATATTCTCAAGTGAAGTCAAAAAATGGACTATCAACCAAGTAGAAAGATATGCTAAGTTTGGTGATGTAAAAGAAGATGATGGATTTTTAGACACACCAAGAGTCAGTGATTTAGGTAATCCATATGTCAATTACTACGTACCACGTAATCTTAGAGACTTCTTAGGTGATACTGGACAAGATCACTCACCTATTCTTGGATGGGCGTATGATGGACATCCAATCTACGGACCTTTTGCTGTGGTGGATGGTAAGAAGAAGTATATACAATCAAGTTATCGTAAGTTAGCAAGTCAAAGGGTTGACGGACCTAACATCAGTCAATATCCAGCTGGATTCTTCATTGAAGACTTCACATATGTTGAGGGCACAGGAGATCTTGATGAACACAACGGTAGATTTGCTGCCACACCTGAATTTCCAAATGGTGTATACGCTTATTATACAACTGTTGAAGACACAGAAGTAAATAACCCACTCAGTCCCTTTGATCGTGCTAGAACACCACTATTCCCATATATTATTGGTGATACATACAATTCTAAATTACAAAATTTCAATATAGCATATGAATCTGATCAAGATCTAGATCTCCCCTCTCTTGATCTTGTAAGAAATACTAGACCATACAACATTAGTGAATATCAGTATGTTGCACAGGCAAATAAAAATACACTGATAAACTCCAAAGTAAATACGACAAGTAAAGGAATAATTGAGAGAGTTGATATTGTCACTGCAGGTAAAGATTATAATGTAAATGACAAACTTACTTTTGATAATAAATTTACCAGTGGATTTGGTGCAATAGGTAAGGTAAGTCATATCGAAGGACCTGACATCACCTCAATTACATCAACAATAACAGAGATAGAAGATATTGTTCTAGTTGCTAATGGTGGTGTTGTTACAGGTATTCATACAGGTCCACATGGTGTAGCGGATAATTCATTCGTAGAAGTATTAGGTATATCTACAACCACTCATTCTAATCTTGCTGAACGTGACGTAAAGATAAACCTCAAAGAAGCAAAAACTGGTCTTGCTGTGACAATGGCTAACGTCAATCGTTCAGGATTGACTACAAGTGTCATAATCACTGATTGGATACCAGATGTCATCGATGATTACAAATTCAAAATCAATGATATTGTTCAAATTGATTCTGAACAACTAAAGATTATCAACTTTGATGTGAAGAATAATAGACTTGAGATGGAGAGAGAACAGAATGGAACATCAGGTGTTGCACATGTAGTTGGTTCTACTATTACAAGATTGGAGAATGAATTTACAT
>Ga0160423_10004102_pt1 | contig 12014 bp, 19 predicted proteins | sample CRUFie14St8metaG_FD_108191 | JGI IMG/M metagenome (GOLD analysis project Ga0160423, IMG submission 108191) | Marine microbial communities from the Costa Rica Dome - CRUD Field 142mm St8 metaG | ecosystem: Environmental > Aquatic > Marine > Oceanic > Photic zone | place: Costa Rica: the Eastern... | reverse complement strand
CCGCGAAGAGTTGCGGGCGGCCCTGGACGCAAAGGATGACGAGTGATCCGTATTAGTTTTTCAATACGGATTCAACGATGACAGGGATCACGACTGCAATGGCTAAGGCGATTGCAGTCACTTGTGCCATCTTTTTCTCAAGCTCGTTCAGACGCTTCATGATCTCGCTGTTGGATTTCCGCAGCATGTAGATCTCGCTCAAGGCGTCGTCGAGCTTGAACCGATCACTGTCAAAGCCCATGGATCAACGGCGCTCAACTGGCTTTAGTCGTCGAATAGCGTTCAGAACCAACTCCAGCACTGAATTGTCTTTGAGCTTGCTGATTCCGATCAGCTCAGAAGCAGCAGTGAAGACGATCCAGAACCATGGCTCTTGTAAGAATTGCAGGCTCATTAGAATAAAGAAGCTGGTTCATTTTAATTAAATGCGACCATTTCGCCCTCGGTTGTTTCTGTATAGAACTCTAATTGGCATCTTTTTAGTAGAGGCGTTGTTCCTGGCCTTTGCCTTCTGGAAGTGCAGTATTCCGATACCCGGGCAATCCGTACCACTTCTGGCTGAACGGTGCCCGAAGCTCGGCTCCAGGAGTCAGGAACTCTTCTCGATTGCTGTGGCCACTGTACTCTCGCTGCTCAGTGCCGGGCCTGACGCTAGTGAGGAGAGCCAGTCCACCAAACAATCCAACTCCAAAAGAGAGGAAAAATAATTCCGTTGGAGTTACACGCTGTTCAGTCATACGAGGTCTGTGTAAGTGACACACCAGCCTTCGCGGGTGAGTTCCTTTTGTTTGTGTGTTGCCTTTGCCCGTGGAACTTCAACCAACCAAAAGACGCCCTGCCTGTAGCAGTACAGCCTGGCAAGTCCAATCAAGGCTGGTCTCCCCATTTCTCAAGCACCTGGCGGAGCACACGGCGCTGAGCAGCCATAAGCATGAGAACGTCTTGGGCGACGTGTTTAATCTCATTGATGTCCTCGGACTGCTCCAGGGCCCGCTTGCAACGCTCCATGTGAAAGGCGTGAGAAACGTCATCCATGACTTCAGAGGCCAAGTACATCAAAGGCAGTCCGCGTATAAACAAGGCGATCGTCTGCGCCGTTAGGTCGCATCTTGCCATTGACGCGAGCGCCGACTTCATCGATCTGATAGTTGCTGCCAGCCTGCCTGGCCTCGCAGAAGGTTTTCATGTTGTTGGCCTGCCACCAGAACCCGCTAATACTCCACGGGTAATGTTCGCAGGTATGTGTTTTACCTACATCCATAATTGCAGCGTCATACTGACCCAAGCCGGATAAATAATCAGAGAATTGTTGATGCCAATATCTGCCGGTCACTTGAATAAAACCGGTGCCCGCAAATTTCACCCCATCACCCTGACTGACATTCCCTAAATCATCGCGCCACTCGTAATCTGCTCCACTGGCAATCTCCAATGGATAGCGCAAACCGCAGCTCTCATGCCCGCACTGCCCCAAAAAGTATCCCTGCTCCAGGCGGCTCATCTTGAAGGTATTCACACATGCCGTGTAGTCATCCATCAAGGAGTCCGGCAGTGAATCCGTCGAGCAGTTCATGATCCTGCCCATCTGCTCTTTGCTCACGGCCCATTCGCCAACAGGTGCTGGAGCTGGGGCTTCTCTGTACTGCTTGACCCACTCGCTGCTATCCAGCAACAGCTCTGGCGCTTTCTCCTGCAGGGCCTCTTCCAAGATTCCGACAGCAGCTGATTGCTCAGTTGTGCCCTTGAAATAGGTGAAAAAATCCTCGAAGTTGATCCGTGACATGGAGGGGTGGTTGTATCCCTCCAATAGTTGCAGCCCCGTAGGGTTTCGTCACTAGAAAGGAATTGGATTCCACAAATGCGGGCGCTTGTTCTCTCGGTCGTATTCACCAGCCCTCAGGATCCGAGCGCAGCGGGCCTGTGACAACGCGAAGTCGTAATCATGACCAGCTGCTTCGTAAGCCTTCAGCACTGCCTCCCACCACTGGCTCGGGTGATCGCAGAGTTCAAGGATTTTGGCAGCCTTGGCTGGCCCAACCCCTTTGATTCCGGGATAGCCATCGGTGGCATCACCACAGAGTGTTTGCAGAAAAAACTGATACTCAGCATCTTGCTCGCTGACCTCGACGATCTCATCGCCCACCAGGTGCAGGCCGGGAAGGGTCATTAGATCCTTGTCCCGGCTCGCGATCACATCACCTTCTTCGTACTCAATGCCGCAAACGTCATCGGCTTCAACACCATCGAGCACTGCAGATGGCCAGGTTTTCTGCGCCCATGGGAGCAGCTGATCCACGTAGCCAGCTGGCTTGATGGTCGCGTGTCTGTTCTTCTTGTATCCCTTGTAGATCCCGTATCGGAAGTTCGTCTGCGAGCCAAAGGCCAGAAGGATTTCGTGATCGGGGCAGATGCTCTGCATAGCCTCGATGGCAGCCGTAAACTTTTCTTGGGCCTCCGATTGGCGGAAGAACCACATCCATGTGTTTGTGCCTGGGTCGTTGGGGTTTGTGTAATCCTTCCATTCGCCTGCATACATACAGCCTGCGGCTTCCTTGTAGCCCCAGCCTTCAGCGTCAATGATCAGCTTCTTGCTCATGACTCAATCCTCCACAGCTCATTGGCGTATTCATCGGTGAGCACCTTGTATCCCAAGAAGTGAACCGAGTCACGGGTATCGCATAGCATCCCGCTGTCAAATAGATGCATGAACATCAAGGTGTTGACGATTAACACACTCGAATCTTCTTTTTGTTCTTTGCAGACGGCGACCATCATTGGCTGCATCTGTTGCTTGCACAATTCCCGTAGGTATTTGTGAGTGATAGCGTCAAGCATCCCTTTTGGTTCAGTCATAACCCGTGCTTCTCCAGTAGCTGGTGCAGTTTCCTGATGCCGCCGTCGGCCCGTTCAGCCTTGTAGCGATCACCGTTATTCCAGGCTTCTTGGTATTCCGCATAAGTCTCAAGCAACATGCACTTCACAGTGCCGATTGAGATTTGCAGCAGCTGGTGTTCATCCGGCATTTCAGGTTTTTGATTGATGCAAGCTGGCGTTGGTCTCATTAGAAATCTCCTCCGGGTTCTGCCCAGATTTGGTTGAACTGTTGTGTGGACTCGTCGAACTGGAAGGAACCTGCGTAACCGCAGCGCCCAAGCACCCTGTTCTTCAGGCAGTAGGAATCAGTGGTGTTCTCACCGCGCTTTCTGGACAGTGCCCAGATCGTGTCGCTCAGCTGGCAGACGCTATGGCTGCCGCGAATGTCGTGCAGCTCTGGCCTCCCACCGTCTTCCATGTTCTGCGTCTGGCTGGAGCTGCGATTGAGATGGCTGATCGCAAACACCGTGCACTCTGTTGCTGATATAAATGTCCTTAACTTTGTGATCATTGCGTCCATCTGCCTTGTGTCCTGGCATAAGCCAGATCCAACAATCGTCAAATGATCAAGGTAGATATGCTGCACACCTAAGGAGCGCACCATATAACTCATTCGATTGAGGATAGTATCAGTGTCAACAGAACCGAAATGGTCAAACAACTCCAGGTTGCCACTACCAGTGATGAACTTATCCGCTGCAGCGATGTCTGCCATTTGTTCATCAGTTAGCCCTGCGTAGGATTCCCTGGCGTGGATTTGCACGCCAGCTGCCATTCCAGCAAACCTGTAAATAGCTTCCCGTGCTGTCTCTTCTAAGCCAATCCAACCAACTTTTATTCCACGCTCCAGGTCACCAATCGCGAGGGCCCTGGCAAACGTAGATTTGCCTACGCCTGATCCCGCAATCAGCGTGATCAACTGGTTTGTGTAGAACGGGGTTTTGTCGTTCCAATAATTAAATGCACACCGTGTTGCCTTGCGGGCGTGTGGCTTTAGCGCCAAACCTGCATAGCTGCTGGCTGACTTGATCCCATCAGGCCGGAGGATCTTGGCCGCCATGATGGCGTCCATCACTGACCGGCTCCCTCTGGAGTTCAGTTCTTCATTGGCATCTTTGGATGTGAACTGAACCCTTCTGACCTTGCCAGCCTCGAACAGCGGCACCAGGGCCTCGGCTGCCTTCTGGCCTGGAGAGTCCATGTCCGTTGCCACGAACACGTTCTTAAACAGGCCAAAGAAGTTCAGATGCTTCTTCACAAAGGCCGCAGCTGACTGCGCTCCGTCCGGCACCGACACACCAATCACTTTTCCATTGCTGGATTGGGTGATGCTCGGTGCATCAAATTCGCCTTCGCAGATCGCTACCGAGTCGTGTCGCTCTGGATTGGCGAGGTGAGCACCGAATCCTGCGATGGAGGCGTGATCACCACTCCAAGAATGGGCTTTGTCTTTGTCGCGGATCTTCTGCGCGACGATGTTCCCCGCCGTGTCGCGGTATTCATAAAGTATGCGACCGTCAGAAAGACGTGTAATCCCGTAAGCATCAAGCGTTTGCTTTGAGAGGCCACGGAAATCACTCTTCCCCCAATCAGTCTTTTCAAGTTGCTCCATAGGTTTGTTGCGGGCCTTGCTATGGCCATTGCGGTTTTTCGGAAGTTGGTTGATGTCGATCTCACCCTCCTTGAACCACTTGCCACAGCTGAAACACAGCGCATCTCCTGCTGCGTAGACACAGAGGGCATCGGATGATTCACAGCTGGGGCAAGGGAGGTGAGTCGCTAGGTATTTGCGGCTCAAGTAACAACCTCAGTAGGTGGTTCGCGTTGTTCCACCCATCCGGGCCTGTTCTCCACCCATCCAAGAGATTTGCCAGCAAAGACTGCAACCCTTTCATGGGTCACAAAATCTGCCTTGCATTTGCTGCATTGCCGATAACGGCGGATGCACTGCAACTCAGGGAAGGGTTTTGTATCAAGCACCCGGCTACTGGGGCTACCGCATTTAGGGCAGTTCATGTTTTCCAGATGACTTCAAGCCTGATGTGGGACTCGGATCTTTTGGTCTTGGTGTGCAAAGCAATGATCTTTTTGATGACATCCACTGAGTCATCACGCCAGATGATCTTGTTGCCAGCATCCATGACGCTGCCAATCAAATTGTCGTTATCGCCTCGCGCCACTCCGTAGAAATGGCAGTGGAGACAAAGAACCTCATCAAGCGGCGGATCAATCCACCATTCGCTCATCAATGCCGAGCAATTTTTCAGCCAATCCCTGTATGCGTGGGAGAGGTGAGCTACCCGGCCATTGAATCGTGGTCGCTCCTTTGATTTAGGTGCGATCTCAAGGACCAGAGCCCGCTGCTGGAGTCTGGCCCCTTTCATCAGGCTCCAGGCAGGGGGCAGTTGACGGTCTCTTCGGCCTGGTCAATAACAAAGCCGCCAGGCACTGGCTCAAAGGCGCTCACGTCACCTTGAGGCGTCTCTTCCCGCTCGACCCACTCGACCACCTGGACGACATGAGGCTGCAGTGTGATGCCAGCACCGCTGTCGCCACCCCAGGCATAAACGGAATACTGGATTTTGCATTTGCTGCCGTTGCCAACCTCCCGCCCGTATGGCCAAGGATTTTTGGCGGCATCCATGATCGTCGGGCCGGGGCTCCACTCATCCGGCTTGTTTTTGTCCAGCCATGAGTAACACTTCATGCTGAGCTTCATCTTGCCCGTGTCTTTGTCGGGTTTGATTGATACGGCGTACTGACTGCGGCGTGAGTTTTTGCCGTGTTCATCGAGGTAATGCTGCTCGATCTGCTCAAGAAATTCCTTCTCTTCTGCGACTGACTCATCAAGAATCAGATCAACTGTGAACTCCTTCTGGTTGGGCTTGGGCCTGAATAGATCCACAGCCTTATCCAATTTGAACCATCGAACTTCGACCACTGGGGTCATGAACAGGTTGTCGCTTTTTGCCATGTGGTTCCTACGAAACGGGTAGTGGTGGTTGAGGCCAGCTGAAGGTAGGGCTACACCATCAATAGCGCAATCCCTTTTTTTCGGCTCCGTTGCTCTACAGCGGCGGAGAGTGAATCAAAAGTTACGAGAACAGATAAGGATTGCTACCAATCTCACTTGGGTCCAGGGTGTTCACCATCGGTGGCTTAGGCAGCAACACTCCAGTGCTGCTCTCGATTTGTCGCTTCCAATCCGCCAGTAAATCGACGGCATACAAGTCTCGAAATGTTTCATGAAGAGTCTCATGCAACCACCCCGCATTTGTGGCGTGACAGCTGAAACAATCGTGGTTTGCTGCCAGTTCAACGCATTGCTCTTCAGCCCTGCAAACGATCCGATGGGCCAGGGCAGCATCACATCCGTGGGTGAAATTTGCAGGCAAGCTTTTATTCGCCCTCGTAGGACACAGCGGCTGCTCTGGTCCCATGGCCTGGATGTTCATAAACACTTTCTTGCCATACAGAAAGCTGGTGACCTTGGTCTTCTTGGGCTCTCGTTCATTCACCAGAAACGGCCAACCGCTCGGGCCGTTCCATTCCAAAGCGTGGCCTTGCTCCATCACCTTCCGGCAGCATTTCTTCAGCCATGACTTCACCGAATTGACTGGTGCCACTGCATCCTTCAGCTCAGCCCATAAATGGCCAGCCATATAACGAGACGGCATGGCCACCTTCAGCTTGAACTCATCCAGTGGTGGATGACCCAGGTAGGCATCAAGGTCATCAAGCAACTTGTCACCGATGGATTGATACGAACCGCCGTAGGGCACGGCCAGCACCGGACCTTTAACTAGAGACCTTGTGATGCCACGACCCAACCAAAGTTCGGCCAGTGTTCTTTCCCTTGTGTCGCCGTCCTGCAGGTCACGCTGCAGTCGTTTCACGACCGCCTGTGCAATCTGCTCGTACAGGTCTTGGCGTGTATCGCCCCATAGGTTGCAGAGTCTGCCGGTCTTCTCGTCACGCACCAGGGCGCTGAGGATGCCAGGGCCTGAGCTGGTCTGATCCAGCCTGATCGGCACACCAGTGCGGCCAATCTCAATGGCCTCCTTGTAGCCCCGAGCCAGCTGTAAAAACTGCCAAGGATCATCAGCGCCAGCCCAAAGCTCGCGCCGGTTCAGCGGATCCTCGGCTACTGCCAGCAGCAGATCCCTGTTGTCATATCCCCAGGTCAGCCGCTCCTCCCAGCTGGCTCTGCCCAGGCTGTGGTGCCCAGCAGCAGCTTTCAGGATCCAAGCGATTGCATCGCTATCAACTGGCAGCTTGTTTCTGAAATCAAGGCAGCCCTTCTCATGATCCGGCCCTTGGTAGGTCACATACCGGTTGCCTGAATACATCCGGCCACGGTTGTCACTGTGGACGCTCATCTGCACGTCCCTGCCGGCCAGCCCCTCCGCCAGCTGCAGCGTCCGCTCGATCTTCAACCGCTGCGGTCTATTCCTCTCCCGGTCACGGTGAGCAACAGCTGCCAGCCTGTTTCTGGCCTTCAGCTCTGCGGGGTCTGGGTCATTCCCAAGCCTCGGGGGCGGCTCCATGGGCGCTCTGGAGCAGGGGAACAATCCTGGGATTCCCTGCTCCCAAGCCAGCCGTTGGAGCACAACGATCTCGGGAGTAACCGTGAACTTGGTTGCCTGGAGGTGGTTGACCACCCCGAAAAACCAGGAGAGATCGGTCTCTTCATACTGTCGCCTTGCGTCTTTGAGATCGATGTCTTCGAGCTTGACCCTGATCAGGCTCTCGTCATTGCCTAGAAATCCGCCGCCATATAACCCTGTCCAGGGCCTTGGCGGGCAGACCATCGCAGCATGGGCTGCTTTGTAGTTGGGAACCTTGGCCTCAGCAACAAAATGCTCAGCCTGTTCTGATGGTTGAACGATCCGGCGTTTGTATTTCCCTGCTGCTTGCCACTTCACAGTGAACAGCTCAGTGCTTTGAATCACTGCATCGGCCAACATCGCTCCAACATCAAGCCGCGTCTTGCTTGTCCACCTGGCCTCGTAGCAGCGCAGCTGCTCCATCGTTTCCTTGCTGGCCAGCTTGGTCCGGTTCATCCCATTCCTCATGAGATGACGCATCTCTGTAGGGCTGTGACGGCTCAAGGTCATCAGCCTGTTCTCGCGTTCAATCGCTAGCCCCAGGCTCTGGCAGAACGATGGGAACGCTTGCCGTTTGGTCAGCATGTCCAACGCTGCAGTCAGCGCCACCGTTGCAATGTGATCCGGCCCCCTGAACTGATCAAGAAATGGAATGGCAGCAGCAAAACGCTTGGCCTTTTCCCGCTCGATCACAAACGCTTCTAAGTCCGTTTGTAAGTGGTTGGCCAGCGCCTGGTGGGTGAGCTGATACAGCAGCTGTCCATACGGCAAGCAGGACTCTTTCCCTAGCTCCTTGATGCGCCGCTGTTGGCTGAGTGCTGCGTCTCTAGCTCGGTGGACAGCCTTGCTTTCGCGTTGTGATTGCTCTTCGTAGGTGGAGAGCACCTGCGTGTGTTCCGGTTGCAAACCGTGGTGGTGGCGGTGTCGAACACATCGTTTCTTATGGGCCCCCGTAACGCAAGCTTTTTAATGGTCAAAAGGCTTGTGTCGTTTGGCTTTGCACCCCTGCAGACTTCACTCGAACTCATTGGCGATGTGGTCTAAGTTCACTCCCAGACTGGGCATTGGGATTTCGTCTGCAAAGGTTCTGCAAGGTTCTGCAGTGAGTATCCGCTGGGTGAACATCGAACACATCACTGGCACATAAGAAAACCCCGCCACGGTGGAGGCAGGGGTTCTCTCGCCACAGCGCGGGCCAATACGAGGATGGCTGACGCTGCTCCTTCAGTTTATTTCTTCTTGCCTCCTTTGCCTACGAGCTTCGGGCGGCATGTTTTAGCCATGGGTCAAGAGCACAGTGCTTATTGATCATCCCCTTTGCAGCCGTTCCTGCAACTGTTTCCTGAGCTGTTGAGCTGCTGCTGGCACTTCGTGCATCCCATCCACCAGGGCCCGCTCTTCCTCTCCTGCATGGCTCACACGTACCGCTAGTAGGTGCAAGCCAGGAACACTGCTGATCTGAGTCTTCATCGCTGATAAAACAGGGCTCTCTCAGTCTCTAAAGCCCGTTTGGCGTTGGCCAGTCCTTCAACATTTAGATGCAGGTAGCGCTGCATTGACCCGAGGCTTTTCCAGCCACCCCAGACCATCACCTCGCTGGTGCTGCAGTAACGGATCATCCGACTCGCGCAGGTATGGCGCAAGCAGTGTGGTGTCAGCTCCAGGTCGCTCTCAAGACCTAGCTTCCCCTTCACCCTGTTCCACTGGTAATTAAAAGCGCCGTAACTCAAATCAGGAAACAGATGGCCGCGCCGGTGTGATGGCAATAGCCGTTCAACCGTGTTCCATAAGGTTTCGGTGCAGGGATTGGTCCGTGGGTTGGAGTTCTTTGTTCTGAAAAAACTGATTGTTCGGTGTGTGGTGTTCACATGGTTGGTAATGCAGCGCTGCGCTTCGCTGAACCTGCAGCCCATCTCCACCAGAAACAGCGTTAAGTCTGCATATTCCTGATGGCCCATGACGCGGAAGGTTTGCCGAAACGCAACCTCCTCTTCCATCGTCATCACCCTGTCTTTGGTGTTATCCATCTTCAGCCGGGTCGGCAGTTTTGGAACTGCTGTGATCTGCCCGTACAAAGCAGCGTCATTCAGCATTGAGCTGATCGCTGACACCTTGCGGTTGATCGTGGCCGGTTTGTTCCCCAGCCTTCGCAGGTGGTCTCTGTATCGCTCGACCTCCATAGCTGTCAGCCTCGCTAAGGCGTACTCAGGGCCAAAAAAATCCACCGCTTCCTGAGATTCGCGGCTCATGTTGCTCTCTGATGGGGTGCCCATCCATCGCCGCAGGATGGTTTGATCTCTCGCTTCTTTGATCGTGAACGACTGGGTATAAACCTCGGCCTCCCATGCCGCTCTTTCAATCGCCAGCTTTTCAGCTTTGATTGCTTCTGCCTTGCTGGCCCTGGTGAGGTATTTGCGCTTTCCGTCGATCTTGAAGTCAGCGACCCATTGATCTCCTGATTTTCTGACTGCCATTTGTGGTGGTTGCGGTGGTGGTTTACAGCGCCTGCAGCGTTCTCAATGTCTGCTCTCCTTTCTTGGTCAGCCGAACCCGTAGACGCCTGCCGTCTTCCGGGTCTGGGTAGGACACAACAAGACCTAAAGGTTCTTTTCGGTGTCCGCTGGTTTCACCGAGGCTGTTGATGGTCCGAGATGCGGACGCATTGCTGACTCCAAAGTGCTGTTCGATCTCTCGGTAGGTGCAGCTGCCTCTCTGTGCAATGAAGACGAAAGTCGCTGCATGGTGCAGCGGTAGCGCCTGCGGATCCAACGCGCCAAGAACCTGAAGGCCTGCCGCCAGTCGATCCAGATCCATTTCTCACCGACGGAACGAACCGGACCATAGCTGGATTGGATTCGTAGGAAAGACTCTCCCGATACATCGTGCACGAATAGGCCCAAATGCTGTTCCCCTCTGGGTTTTGGGATGATCAGGGAGGCAATAAGGCGGAGACTTCCGCTTGAGTGGTTCACAGGCTTTTGGCCTCTACGGGGTTGCATAGCAGTCAGAGAGATTTGAACAAAAGTTCATTTGATACCGGTTCTCACTACAGGATCCCGGCAGTTTTCAGGAATGTTTGCCCTTCTGCGGTTAGCTCGTAGATGTGGCCCTTCAATCCTTCAGCCCTGCAGCTCCTTTCAATCAGCCGCAGGTTGGGAATCTTCAGCTCTTCGGTCTGCTGATCAAAGACCACACAGAACCGATGCAGCTGCCTCACCAATGTGCCGCTGTTGCATCCCGTCTCAGCACACAGCTGGGACATCGTCTTAGGGCCTTCTGCGATCCTCAGCAGGGCCTCCATGCCAACAACCGAGGGTTGAGCCCCCGGTGTATTGGTTCGCATCATCTGCAGCAGGTCAGCGGCGCTCTGGGCGTTGCTGATTTTTTTGTTCATAGCGTTTGATTCTTCGTTTGATGTAGTCAGGCCTGTCCTTGACCCTGACCTGCGTTCCGTAATTCCTCCAGTAGGCCGATTTTTGTGTCTTCATGGGTGCAGCGCATCGCAGCACCCAGACAGCAAAACCGGCCATAAAGGAAAAGCACAGCCAAAAGGTGACTGTCATCCCGGCCAAAGCGATGCGAGCAGCAGCGACAGAACTCGCTGACCTTCATCAGTGAGATAAACCCGGTTTGGCCTGTCGTCTGTTGGATCGTCTTGGCTTGTGATCCAGCCCAGTCCTGGGCCTTCTCTGTCTTTTCTGCCAGCGATTCCGAGGGTGTCCATGTTTCGGCTCATCGCTGCCTGGGTAATGCCAATCCGACTGGCTAGCTCGGTTTGAGATAGCCCTGGCTCGTCGGCAACCTGCGCCAGCAGCATCAACTGACGCGGCCTGAGATGTTCGTGTGCAATGGCCAGGATTGCCCCGAATTGCTCCAGACGTTGCAGCCGTGCAGTGAGTCGCGCTTGTTCGTTGTTGCTCATCACGCCTCCAGGCCAATAAGGCCTTCTGCGTTCAGGTCGCTAGTGGCCGCGGCTCGATCAAATTCGCTTTTACCTAGCCCGCTGCCTTCTTCAAGATCAGCGATTAGTCCGGCGTCCAGGGCCTCCCATACGCGGTCACAGATTTGATCTTCTGCGGCGCTGATGCTCTCCACCATCTCGAAGTAGCACCAATCCCCGCCAGGTTTGCGGAGCCTGCAACAACAGGTGTAGAGATCGTCAGTGATGCACTCAGACACAAAAAACTTGCGTTCTGTCCATCTGGCCGGTGGCAGCACGTTCAATTGCTCGTGCCATCGATCCTCTGTGATGCGGACCGGTGTCTTGACGTATTTCTGGCGGTTGAAAGCTCGTTGGAGGCCCATGGCCTCCATCAGCGTCAACACCTCCCAGCGTTCGCCGGGGTGGTATTTCTCCATATATTCGGCGGGATCGTCACCGCCGTAGATGCAGCGGCCTGCTGCATCCAGAACGGTCACGATCCAGCCCCGGTCGGGCATGTACACGGCGGGCTGGTTGTCGTCAGGAGTTGGAAGGGTCATCGGTTTGTGGTGGTTGGTTGGTGGTTGTCAGCTGGCCTCTCGCCATGCCTT
>Ga0160423_10004101_pt1 | contig 12014 bp, 9 predicted proteins | sample CRUFie14St8metaG_FD_108191 | JGI IMG/M metagenome (GOLD analysis project Ga0160423, IMG submission 108191) | Marine microbial communities from the Costa Rica Dome - CRUD Field 142mm St8 metaG | ecosystem: Environmental > Aquatic > Marine > Oceanic > Photic zone | place: Costa Rica: the Eastern... | reverse complement strand
TAACGGACAGTATAGGTTTAGAAATAAAGTTGATAATAACAACTGGTCTTCTTGGAGATATGTTGTTTCTACAACAACAAATCAAGATGAGTTATCAGGTACTATATGGCACTCAGGTAACGATGGTCCTGGAACTGGATTAAATGCAGATTTGTTGGATGGTCAACACGCCTCTGCCTTCCTTACAGCTCACCCAAATATAGCTGCAGCAAGTAGTTCAGATAATAGTGGAAACACATTTATTCAAGATATAACATTAGATTCTAATGGGCATGTCACTGGTCTTGCGACAGGTACAGCTTCTGGTTTAACATCAGAATCAGATACATTAGCTACTGTTACAGGTAGAGGTGCTTCTACAACAACATCTTGTACGTTCAACACAATAACAATGAATACTCCTGTTGTTGGATCTTCTAATAAAATAAAATTTGCAAACAATGATTTTATTAGATTTGATGATGCTAATGGAGTTGGAAGATTTCATTTTGATTGTGATGGTTCAACAAACAATGCCTCTCTTCAAGCAGCAACATTTGTAGGGGCATTATCAGGTAATGCTTCAACTGCATCATCTGCTGCAAAATGGACTACAGCAAGAACATTAACTTTAAATGGTGATGTTTCAGGTAGTGTTAGTTGGGACGGCTCAGGAAACGCTACATTAACTACAGTTGTTGCTAATAATAGCCATCAACACAGTAAGCTTTATGAAGAATCTACAATATCATATGGTGGAAGCTATTTACAGTGGACAGACCTGAGTGGAAATGGTGGCACAGGACAGAATGGATCTACACCAGGTAATCCATTTAGTGATTGGTTCCATCATTTAATAATGAATCATGGTAACAGTAATGGTTACTATGTTGATATAGCAGCTTGTTTTCACAGTGATGATATTTACTTTAGAAGAAATGTAAGCGGTTCATTAAGTAGTTGGAGAGAGTTTATACATACTGGTAACATTGGTTCACAATCAGTAAGTAACGCTGATACAGTAGATAGCTTACATGCTAGTGATTTTTTAAGAAGTAATGCAGATGACGGAGTAAGTGCAGGAGTTACATATACTTGGGCAGCCACAGATACTCAGGGATTAGTTTTTGAAAATAGTTCATATAACAAGAAACTTTATATTGGAGGTTGGACAACTTCAAACTCACCTGGTATTTCAAGAATAAGAAACTCAAATGATAATTTGCATATAGATGCAGGTAGGGATGGACATTTATATCTAAATCATTATTGTACTGGAAATGTATACATAAGAGGAAATATAGCATGGCATGCAGGTAATGATGGTTCAGGAACAGGGTTAGATGCTGATAAAGTTGATGGTTTTGAAGCAACTAGATTTTTTAGAAGAACAGGTAAAACTAGTGCAAATGTTGGACCTGGTTGGATGACAGTTGCAGAAAACACAAGCAATAGACATGCTGGAGAGGTTATTGTTACAGATGGAGATAGTGGTGATCATTCTTATATAAGAATAGAATGGATGCGTAGTTATGCTGATTCACATTATACAGTATTAAATACAGGTGGTCACTCAAACAGAATTACTGGTGTAAGAGTTTTAAAAGATGGAGATCAAACATATGGTAATAAAAAATTACAAGTATATGTAACTGTTGCATCTACTTATGAAGTCAACGTATATGAGCAAGGTGATATAGATGATTTTGGATCTCACACTGCAGTTACACCGGTTATACAAAACTCTATATTAGGTTATAGCACACAAGGTAGCACATATGAAAACTTAGACACATATGCATTTTCTGTAGACCAAGGTGTCCAAGGTCAAAATATAAGATCAGCTGGTAACGTAGATGGTACTAATTTTAGAGACAAAGATAATACATCTTATAGTCTTACACCATCAAGCGGTACTACAGGATACTGGCAAGTAAATACACCAAGTGGTAATGTACAAATTGGTGCTCAAAATACATCATATGCACATTTTCAAACAGATAGAGCAAGATTTTATTTTAATAAGGAAGTACAAGTTGATGGGGGTGTCATAAGATCACACAATGAAGATTTACAATTAGGTAGAGCTGGAACATCAGATAAAATACAAATTAGAACTACAACTATAGGTTTCTTTTTAGATGGGGCAGAAGATATGCGTCTTGAAAATGATGGTGATCTTCATGTAGAGAGAGATGTTATTGCATACTCAAGTACTATATCTGATGAAAGATTAAAAGATAATGTGCTTACAATTGATGGAGCTTTAGATAAAGTATGTAAACTTAGAGGTGTTGAATATACTTGGAATAAAGGTAGTAGAAAAGATCAGAGAGATATAGGAGTTATTGCACAAGAGGTAGAGGAAGTAATACCTGAAGTTGTTAGAGAAAAGAAAATGCCTCTTTTAGATGAGAGTGAAGAACTATACAAAACTGTAGATTATGAAAAACTTACAGCGGTTCTTATAGAAGCTGTCAAAGAATTAAAAGCTGAAGTAGCAGATCTCAAACAACAAATAAATGAGAAATAATGGCAGTACCAGCATCAGGATCAATAAGTCTAAGAGGTATACGTAATGAGTTGCATAATAACAACTATAGTGGAAGCAACACATTTAGTAATGTTTCATTAAAAGATATGTCAACTGGCAATAATGGTGCTATTAATACTAATAATGCTATAGCTGATAGACCAGATGGTGTTGCACCTCATGCTATGACTGAGTTTTATAATTATGATCATGACAAGGCACCACCAGGAGCAGTACCAGGTGTTTTAACTTTCCAAGCTAGTTTTAGTTGTGGAGGAGGTGGTCAACTCAACATGAGTGGTAATGTATCAAATAATACGCCACCAACAACTGAATATGGATTTGTATATAGTTCAATGAATACTACTCCTACAATTGGACAGTTTGGAACTACTAAACTTGTAAGTGGCACTAATCAGAATAGTACTAGTTTTTTCTATAGTGATCAAACGCAAGCTATTATGGTACCATGTTGTTGTGGTAGTATGAATTATTATATTAGAGCTTATGCTACTAATTCTGTTGGAACAGGATATGGTAATGTAAGAGTAGTTACAGCTACTGATTGTAGTTGTGGTGGTGGAGACCCAGGAGATCCAGATGGGCCAGGTGGACCAGGTGGACCAGGTGATGGCTTTGGTCCGCAGCCATAGGATTATTGGAAAAAAATTATTAACTTTGAAATAAATATAAAATTATGGAATACACATATGAAATAAAACGTCTTAAAACAGCACCACAGTTAGGTGATAACGCAGATGTTATTTTAGGAATAGAATTTATATATCATGCAAGTGATGAAAGAGATGGTAATACATTGACTGCACAAACACTTGGTTCTATAGCTATTGATGATCCTTCAGAAGGCGGTACATTTATACCTTATGCAGATGTTACTGAAGAAAAAGTAATTGAATGGATAGAAGCTACAGTAGATATGCAACACATGCAAGATGTATTAGCTGAAAACATAAATAACCAACATGTACCAAGAGATGTAATCAGAGATGATCTACCTTGGGTAACAGAAGAATAAAAAAGAATTTTGATATTTAAAGAATATCTAATATATTTGTTAAAATAAACTTTATTTAAAATGGCAAAAGCAAAAAAATCAACAAAATCAACAAAAGCTCCAAAGGTTGAAAAAGTTTCTAAAGAAGAACTTAGTAAAATTCAAGAGCTTAATTCTGTTATTGGTAGAATTACCAATGCAATTGGCCAAGCTGAAGTTCAAAAAACTAAAATGCTTGCAGACTATGGTGCTGCACAAAAGGAACTACAAGAAATTGGCACTACACTAGAAGAAAAATATGGACGTTGTAACATTAGTATAGAAGACGGAACCATTACTCCTATTGAAGAAGAGCCTGCAGAAACAGAAAAATAAAGTAAATACAGATATTTTATTTATACTTTAATATATCAAAACGCTTGTTTGATTTATTAAACTTTTGTATATTATACATATACGTGTATACAGTATACTAGAAAAAATAAAATATCTATGATTCCTACACAATCAAGCTCAGACACAAATGGGTGCAATAATATCTCATCTAATTGCGTTATTTGGCAAGGCCCAGACATTGCCTGTATAGACTTATGTACAGGTGATACTGTAAGTGAAGTTGTTGCAAAACTAGCAGAAAAATTATGTGATATAATTTCTGGTGTACAATCAGAACCAGATTTATCAGGCTTTGATCTTAAATGTGCTTTACCTACAGGGACTGCACCTTCTACATTAAAAGATAATCTACAGGCTATTGTAGATTATATTTGTGATTTACCTACAGGAGGAAGCGGAGGCACAACTACTTTACCAAACATAAACTTATGTACTAATCTACAGTATAATGATCCAGCTACAGGAGCTGTAGTGACATCATTACCATTAGAGCAATATGCTTTATTGGTAGGAAACAAAGTATGTGACATACTTGATTCTATTACTACTATAAATAATACCCTCACTAGTTTAGGAGATAGAATTACTATACTAGAGAATTGTGTATTACCATGTAGTTCTGGTTCAGTAAATGAAGCTCAAATCATTTCTCAGTGCGTTGTACCAGGCGGACAACTTACAAATGTATCAGTAGTATTATTAGCATTAGAGACAAGGTTCTGTGCCTTAGAGACTGCTACAGGTACTCCTACTTTAATTAACAATGCAATATCACAGCAAAGTTTAACAAGTAATTATACATTGTTAAGTAATCCATCAACTAATTATGGAAGCCAAACAGGATGGCATACGTCTACTACTACATTAGCACAGTCTGTACAAAATCAATGGATTGTATTAGATGATCTTTATAATGCTATACAAGATATTCAACTTAACTGTTGCCCAGGAGCTTGTGATTCAATCACAGTGGATCTAGTTGCAACAAGTGTTATTGATTCAGGTACAGGAAATGTATCACAAGTAAATCTTAACTTTGTTGGTTCTAGTATCCCATCATCATTTAATGATTGTGGAGGATTCCAAACAATAACAATTACAGATGTAAATGGTGTTAGCGTAGTTGCAACTGAGCAAGTAACATCATTACAAAGTAATCCATCTGGTGTTAATGTTTCAGTAAGTTCTCTTAATACATTTGGTGATTTATCAGTATCAATGAATTGGTGTTTTAATGATGGTACTAACAACTGTGAAGGTTCTATAAACAAAACAGTGGCAGGTGTAATAGAATGTCCAACTCTGACTTCTAGTAATGAAACTACTTCAGGGTTTGATGTATCATTCACTAATACTTTTGGAACATCTGCACTATTTACTATTGAAGCATTTGAGCACAATACTACAACAGGTTCAACAAATAGTACAGCATCAGAAACACATATATTAGCTAATCAAAGTAGTTCTGTTACTCAAACATTTAGTGCATTAAGTGCTAATAGTGATTACAAAGTTAGACTAACTATTGTAGTTGGAGGACAAACAAAACAATGTCCAGATGTAGACTTTTCATCTCTAGATGGAGCACCTCCATGTAGTGATGGTATGGATGTAGCATTCTTAGTTGATTACACTGGTTCTATGAACGGTCCTATTCAGAGCTTTAAATCTGGATTTACAACTTTAATTAATTCAATAGATACAGCAAGTGGTGCTAATAACTATAGAGTAGGGGTTGCAACTGTAGACGAATATGGACCTACAGGCACTCCAACTTATTCAGGTTGTGCAGATTATATAAGTTTACCATCAGCTCAAAAACGTGAATTTACTAGCCCAAATGCAAAAGCGGTTATTACTGCATGGGAAATGTTCTCAAATAATAATGGTACTTCTGCAAATACACAAGTTCAAAAATTAGCTGGGGGTAGCACAGGAAACACTTCATCTTGTATAAACTTAGGAAGTGGAGCACCTGGTGGAGCTGAGCCAACAGATATAGCAATAGAATTAGTAATGGCAGCAACTAACCCATTATTTGGTGCATTTAGAAATAATGTTGCTAAATATATTGTTGTAGTTACAGATAATCTTTCTGGTGGTGATGATGGATCATTTGGAGCAGCTGATTATGCAACAATTCAATCATTAATTGCAACAGCAAATAGTCAAAATGTTAAAGTAATTGTATGCGGTGCTGGAGTTGAGGAAGATTATAATCATAATGGTTCAACAGTTTATCCATGGCAAGAGTTAGCAACTCAAACTGGTGGTGCGTTTAATGTAAGCGCAGATGTTTCAGTAATAGATAGTGTACTAATTGCAAGTTGCTCAAACCCTTAAAAATAAATAATTATGATATGTAATAATCAACCTTGTGGATGCTCTGATTCTGGATTAACTAATCCTTGTTCTTATACAGATTGTAGTGTAGGAAATGAAAGGTGTGATTCTGTATGTGATGCAGCATGTGTTAGTTATACAGGTACAGGTTTTCAAATAGGAGAAGCTAACCAGTTACTATCTATACATTCTGGAGAAAGATTAGATTCTATTATACAGAAGTTTGCAAGCATGATTGTTAACGGAGTTGGATCTTGTAATAGTGAAGATATAAATCATAATCCATATAACGTATATGCAACTGCAATAACATCTACAGGTGTTACTGTAGTATGGAATGGTGTTTCAAGTTTAAGCACTGGTCATAATATATATTATGATAATGCAGGTAGCCCAACAGGTTGGCAGCTTGTTAATACTAGTCCAGTAGCAACAAGTGTATTCACACAAGTAGTTACAGGTTTAACACCAAATGTAATGTATAAGATAAAGGTAGAAACTGTAGGAGCACCAGGCTCTTGTAAACCAATTGAAATAATGTTTACTACCTTATCCTCATAAGAAAAAAACAACAAGAGTGATGGTTTGTTGGTTTTCTATCACCAAGTTGGAAGGGGTCTTGGAAACAGGGCCCCTTTTTATTAACAAAAAAAATTTATATATTTGATAAATTTAAACCTAAATATTCATGTCATTTATAAAAAGTCAAGTAAGAGAAACATTGAAATGGAAAAAGAGTCCGGAATATGTTTCAGAGAAGTTAGGAATATCATTAAAAGAATATAAAAGATTAAAGAAAGAAGTTTTAAAAGAAAGGAAGCAAGATAGAAGTAAAACTAAATTCTTTAATAAAGCTGCAGATAATGCACAGCTTGTTGAATCAATTGATTTAGAAAAAGGTACAGGTAAATTATCAGGTACCTTTGATTTTGAACCAAAGTCAGCTGAAGAAATAGTAAAACTATTAAAGATTGACACCAAGCAATGGAAGCTTTCTCAGTATTGGAACAAACAAATGGGTGACCATTGGAGAGTATCTGCTTTAGTAACTAAAGTAAAAGATCCACAAGATCAACTATTTGAAGAGTTACTAAAGAACTGGAGACCTAAAAAGTTTTATGTACCAAAAGCAGATATACCAAAACTAAAAAAGGATAAAGAAAAAGTTTGTGGTATTATATCATTACAGGATATTCATTTTGGTAAAGAGGGTAATGAGACTATAGATAAAGACTTTGAGGATACTATAAGAAATCTTATATCTAGAGGTACAGCCACTCACTATATAGAAAAGTTATATTTTATAGTAGGGGGAGATCTTATTAATATGGATACTTTTAGTGGCTCAACTACAAGCGGGACACCTTTAGATAACTGTGCTACAGCTACAGATTCTTATATTCAAGCTTTTGATGCAATGCACTGGGCTATAAACTATCTTAAAGCATTTTGTAATGAGTTAGCTGTAGTGTATATACCAGGTAATCATGATAGGTTATCATCTTTTCATTTGGCACATGCTCTATCTAAATCTATTGACTCAGATAAGATAACCTGGGACATAGAATATTTAGAAAGAAAAGTGCATGTTTGGAATGATAACTTTAATGCATTTGAGCATGGTGATAAACCTTCTAAGAATACACCACTTATATATGCAAGTGAGTTTGCAAAAGAGTGGGGTACTACTAGAAACCGTACTTTATACACAGGACACTTTCATCAAGAAAGAAAGGTAGAGTATATAACAACTTCTGAAAATAGTGGATTTATACATAAGACATTACCCAGCTTATGTAAGACAGATTATTACCATTATCATAACAAGTATACAGGTAATAGAAGGTCTGGTAAACTAGAACTTCAACATCCAACTATGGGTAATATATGTGAATTAACCTATCAAGCAATATAAAGAGCACCTCTGAAACTTTTTTTAGTGGTGTTTTTTTTGTAAATTATAAGTGTAACTATGATCAATAATTTTAAAAAACCTGATCTGAAGGCTCCAAGATATAGAGAAAAAAGATTAGGTCTATTAAATAAAGAAACAATTAAAGAATTTAAAGATAAAAAACCTTTGTATTCTAACATTGATGATTCAAAGTTAAAAAAAATAATTCAACTGTACAATGAAAAACTATGGAAAGGTGTCATAGAGTATAGAGATGGAGTTGAGTTACCGGATTCTCTTGGGTTCTTGTTTATAGGAACTTGCCCTGCAGGTAAGGTAGTTAATACTAACTATCAGGTATCTGCACAGTATGGTAAAGTTATACAAAACAAAAACTGGGAGACAGATGGTAAAATGGCTAAAATATTCTATACAAACTATACAACTAAATATAGATTCAAGAATAGAGGATTATGGGGGTTTGTTGCTTGTAGAGAGTTTAAAAGAAATGTTGCAAAGGAATATCCAAAGAATTGGACAAAGTATTCAGTAATGAAAGATAAATACAGAGTTGCATATCTATATGAACCTAAAGAGAACATCAACAAAGAACTAAAAGATTATAATGAATTTGAAATATAAATTATGGCAACAATAGCAGAAGTTATATCAAGGATCAGAGGTCAGGTTAAAGTTGGTGTTCAAGATGCCTTTGTTACTGATAGATATGTTTATAGCTTAATAATCAAAAGTGCTCAATTATTGATGAGACGTCAAGATTATGCTAATAAGCTAATGAAATTTAATGCTGTATGGAAAGCTCTACCTTTTGTAGAAATGATTGAGGTAGATAAAGTAGAAGCATCCTGCTCAGGAATTGAAAGCGGTTGTACATTTAAACGTACAAAAGATAGACTACCAGAAATGATAGAAGGTTATTGGGGACCACTTATTAGAACAGTAAGTTCTATTGATGGTTCTTTTGAATTACAACCAACTCAACCTGGTACATATACATCAATGACTAAAACCACTTCATTCAGGTATAATAAGAAAAAATATTTTTGGTACTTAGATGGTTATATCTATTCACCTAATATAGATTGGGATGCAATAAAGATAGAAGGAGTATTTAATGATGATGTATCTGCATATACTTGTGAGACAACAGATGATTGTATACCAAGATATAAACAAGAAATTTATATTCCTGAAGCATTATTTCCTGAAATAGAACAGCAAGTGATAGCATCTATGATGGGTACAAAACAAATCCCAGAAGATAACAAAGATGACAAACGTAACTTAAATAGATAAAGATGGCACTATCACATAAATTTAGAACCTTTGATCAACTATTAGAAGATGTAATGGTTGATTTTTCTACATATGCTTTGGAAGGTATGATAGAACCTCAGCAGTTAATTAAAGTTGCTACACGTGTAAATTATGACTTAGGTCTACGTATACACAGAACTAAAGAAATTGTACTAGATATAGAACATTGTAAAGCTAAACTGCCAAATGATTTTGCTTATCTCAATTATATTTTTAAATGTGGTGAGTATACTATACTAGATAGAATGCCAGGAGGAACTACAGTGGAAACATTTAATGACGTTCCATATGTACCAGCTCCTGGAGAAACTGAACCTTGCAGCACAGATGATACATGTGAAGATACATGCGTTATAAAAACATGTGATGATGGCAAAGGTTATCAGTTGATTCAAAGGGTAGGAGATAGTAAGTACAGAACATTTACAGCATTTACTCCTCTTAGAATAAAAAATATTAATGATAAAGTATGTGGTACATGTGTTGATGTAGGAGCACAGGCATCAGATATAGCAGAGATAAAAGATAATTTTGTTCTTACTTCTTTTGAGACAGGTAAGGTATATATTAGCTATCAAGGAGCTATGGAAGATGCTGGTGGCAACCTTCTTGTACTAGACCAACCTTATTGTAATGAATATTATGAGTATGCTTTGAAACAAAGAATACTTGAAAATATGTTATTTGCTGGAGAAAATGTTTCTCAGCAATTAGGTTTGATTGAGCAAAGATTAAGAGCATCAAGAAATAATGCGTTGACATTTGTAAATACTCCTGACTTTGCTGAGTTGGAAAAGGTGTGGTGGTTAAATAGAAGAGCTCAATATAGCAACTACTACAACATGTTTAAAAGCTAAGACACTAAAACGCTATGGCAAAGAAGAAGGCACCTAAACAAAATACTTCAAATGTGTCTACAAATTCCTTTAATAAAGGAATGATAAAAGACATACATGGTTCCGTGCAACCAAGTACTAATTGGTCACACGCTAGGAATGCTATGAACCATAGTAATGATGGTGATTTATCTGTTATAGGTAATGAGCCAGCTAATTTAGAGTGTGCTTCTGTTCCTTATACAATTATAGGTGCTATTCATACATATGGTGATGAATGGGTGTTATATGCTACAGACAATGTAAACTCAGAGATAGGATTATTTGATGATAGTAAATGTGAATATAAACCTTTAGTAAATGATCCTTGCTTAGGTTTTAAAACCTCTCATCTTATTGTAGGAGCAGCAAAAGAAAATTATGACTGTTCTTGGCAGGTATACTGGGATGACGGTTTAAATCCTTCTAGAACATTAAATTTAGATGATATACCATATAAAAGAGAGATAACATCTAACCCATCTGATGATTGTGTTGAATTTACAGATCTTAATGAATTAGATTGTGAAAAGCTTAGACTAGCACCACTACTTTCTACACCATGCATTTCTTTAAAGAAGTCAGAAGATGGTGGTCAGTTAAGAAATGGTATGTATCAAGCTTACATTGCTTATGTAGTTAATGAGCAAAGAGTTACAGATTACATAGGTGTTTCTAACCAGCAATCTTTGTGGGAACACGCTGGTACAGGTGGTGCACTAGATATTAAAATTACAAACCTTGATATAGATCAGTTTGAATATTATGAATTAGTTATACTCAGCAATAATCAGAATAATCTTGTTGCAAAAAAACTTGGTATATACAGTACACAACAAAGCAGTATTGGGATAGACTTTATAGATCCAAGTTTACTTTCTGTTCCTGTTGAGTTTATACCGCTTAGAACTCCAGCTTATGAGAAGTCAGATGCAATGTACGTTGTAAATGATTACTTAATAAGAAAAGGACCAACTACACAATTTGATTTCAACTATCAACCTATTGCAAATAATATTGTAACTAACTGGGTTGTTAAAGAGTATCCTGCAGCTTACTACAGCAAAGGTGGTAATCAAGTTGGTTTCATGCGTGATGAACAGTACGCTTTTTTTATTAGATGGATATATAATACAGGAGAAAGATCTTCTTCATATCACATTCCTGGTAGAGCACCAAAAACAAATGGTACAACTCAAACAGGAAGTATAGTTAATGAGACAGCTGTGTTTGGGGGACAAAATGCTTTGAGTAGTGAAGAGTACGGTTTCCAAGTATTTAATACAGCTACAACAACTCAAACTAGTATAAATACACCAGATACTGACGGAGGTATAATACTTGCCAGAGGTGAGATGGGATATTGGGAGTCAACAGAAAGATATCCAGCAACAAGGCCGGACATATGGGGTAACTTATGTGGCTTACCAATAAGACACCATAAGATGCCAACTGAAGAACTACACCCTAATTTAAAACTTACAAACAATAATGGTACATCAATTAGAATATTAGGAGTAGAGTTCAGTAATATAGAAAGACCAAAAGACAATAAAAATTTATATATAGAAAATATTGTAGGATATGAAATACTAAGAGGATCAAGAGAAGGAGCTAAATCTATTTTAGCTAAAGGTATGT
>Ga0160423_10004100_pt1 | contig 12016 bp, 20 predicted proteins | sample CRUFie14St8metaG_FD_108191 | JGI IMG/M metagenome (GOLD analysis project Ga0160423, IMG submission 108191) | Marine microbial communities from the Costa Rica Dome - CRUD Field 142mm St8 metaG | ecosystem: Environmental > Aquatic > Marine > Oceanic > Photic zone | place: Costa Rica: the Eastern... | reverse complement strand
ATAATTATGCAAGAAGCTAAACGATTAGGCAGACCTGTTGATTGTTTAGAGTCAGGTTGTGGCGAAGTTTGGGTATTACGATACCTATATAAAGCCTTCGTTTCTAAAAAAGCTGAGATAATAAATTCTTATGTAGGTGTTGATATAGATCCTGCTTGTTTAGAAGACTGGTGGGTAAACGATGATTTACTAGTTACCGATCATAAATGGTTTCAAACTATGACTGGTAGTAAAGGAAGGATTGATATTCAAGATTTAACTTTAGAACCTGATTTTAAAGTTGATGATGAAAGTGTAGATGTCTTTTGGACTACAGAAGTTATTGAACACATGAAGCCAGAGTGTATTGAACCTTGGATCAAAAGTGCTTACGATAAACTTCGTCAAGGTGGTATAGCTTATGTGTCTACACCCAACCATGATGGCTCGAATGATCAGCTTCCTAAAGATCATTTTTATGAGTGGGGGTTCGAGGAACTTAAAACACTATTAACGAAGTATTTTGAGTTAGTCGATGTAAAAGGTGTGTTCACACAGATGAATAATTTTAAGAAAAACCACCGTGCAAATATGCGATGGTCGCAAGAAGTTGTAGACGATATAGAAGCTCGGTTTGATAAAAACTGGGCTAGAGTTATTTTAGCTACAGCTTATCCTGAAACGTCTAATAACTGTGCATGGATTCTTAGGAAAAAATAGTGTTAGCTGAAATTGCATGCATTGCTATGGCAGTCTACTTCGAAGCCAGAGGTGAGCCTATGGTTGGTCAGGTTGCCGTAGCACAAGTAATCATGAGTAGAGTAACCGATGAAAGGTTTCCTGATACACCTTGTGAGGTTGTTAAAGAGGGGTATTATTATACATGGAATCCTGAGATACCTATTCGTGATAAGTGTCAGTTTAGTTTTTGGTGTGACGGTAAGCCTGAAGATATGAATGATACCGATGCTTTTATGTGGGCTACTCATGTAGCAAGTGCCGTGTATCATGGTTATCTATACGACACTACACAAGGTGCTACACACTATCATGCTTATTATGTAAGTCCGTCTTGGAGTAAGAAGTTCACAAGAACGGTCAGAATAAATGATCATATCTTTTATAGATGGGAGAGAGAATATTGATAGAAGAAAAACTACATACGTTTATATATTGGATATATGAACGACACAGAATATTTCTTAAAAAGGAACTTGGTGACCCACGTCCTTGGACATTAGATCCTATTCTTGATGAGTATCGTTTTACTAATCCGTTTAGAGAAAACGATAAAACAACAGTTTGGTTTCGAAAAAATATGCGAAAACCATTGAGTAATCAAGATTCAGTTCTAATGGCTACAATAATATTTCGTTGGTTTAATTTAATAGAAACAGGTGAAACTTTATTAAAACATAATCTTCATGTCGATTGGAAACCTGATTTAGCTAGAGAAAAAATAAAGAAACAAAATAAGTATGTTACAGGTGGTTACATAATAAAAACACCAGACGGCATGGATAAAGTTGATGGAGTTATCTGGTGTATAAATAATCTATGGGCTGATCGAGATAATTTGCAAGAAGAACTTTTAGTAAATACAAACACTCTAAGAAGAGCTCATTTAATTTTTCAGCGTTATCCATATCTTGGTCACTTTATGTCTTACGAGCTTGTTACTGATCTTAGGCATACTTATTATCTACACGATGCAGAAGATATAATGACTTGGGCTAATGCTGGTCCAGGAGCAATGCGAGGATTAAATCGTATCTATGGTCGAGACTTAAACTATACATCTAAAAATCATGATTGGAACGCTGAGATGCAATATCTTTTAGGAAGAGTAAAAGAAAGTGATTTTAGAAACTATTTAACTCAAAGCGATGCTTATGATAATTCTAAGTTTTCAGAAATTATTTATAATAAATTTGCAACTACTGATTTTAAGTTTGAAATGCGAGATATAGAACACAGCCTTTGTGAGTTTGATAAATACGAACGAGTTCATAACGGTGAGGGTAAACCAAGAGGGAGATATAGATGACAAAAACAATAAATGCTAGAAACGTAAACGAAGCGTTTCATATCGCAATGACTATGTTTAATGATTATCGGAACATCGATCATGGCGATATTTTAAAACAAAATTCTAGGAATGGTGAAGTGTTAAGGTTTCGTTCACCAACTTTAATAGAATATAGGAAGCCTGATGAGAGAGTTTTATTTCATCCTGAGAGAGATGCTAATCCTTTCTTTCACTTTTTCGAAAGCCTTTGGATGTTAGAAGGATTAGAAACAGTTTCTTTCTTAGAGTTCTTTAATAAAAGAATGATAGAATATTCAGATGATGGTGTACGTCTTAATGGAGCATATGGGTATCGTTGGCGACAACGATTTAAGATAGATCAGATTGCTCAAGTTGTAGATATATTGAGGGTAAACCCTGATGATAGACGAGCTGTTATACAGATGTGGGATATATTTGATTTAGGTATAAAGTCTTTAGACGTTCCCTGTAACACACATATATATTTTTCTATCGTTGAAAGCAAACTTAACATGACCGTCTGTAATCGTAGTAATGATATGATATGGGGAGCGTTAGGTGCAAATGTTGTTCACTTTAGTATTTTACAGGAATATATGGCTTCAGCTATCGGTGTTGAGTTAGGAAGTTATTTCCAGTTTACAAATAACTTACACGTCTATACTGATCTTTTCAATAAATTAAATAATAAGATAAACCAAAGTAACTTACAAGGGTTTGCTCATACTGAATATGAGCTCGGTGATATGAAGCCCTCACCTTTAGTTGATAATCCTGATACTTTCTTAAAAGAATTAAATTGGTTTATTACACACATTGACAAAATGATCTCACTTGGGTCTTGGAGTGAGGGCTTACTGACTTCTACTTGGTATGAAAATAAAGTTTTTTACGAAGTAGCTGGACCAATGTTTATTGCATGGTCACATTGGAAATCAAAAAACATAGAAGGAGCAATAGAATATGCCAAAAAAATTAAAGCGAAAGACTGGAATAAAACTTGTGTCGACTGGCTCGAGAGGAAGAAAACCAACAGTTAAGGTTGATAGGTTTAGTCCTATAATTAAAGGTGTTGATCAACTTAGTAAACAAGATGTAATTGGTCTACATAAATCTGAAAGGTCTTATGGCGATAGTTGGAAACAGCGTGGGGGTGTTGGTGCTTTCATGATGTTAGCTAGGAAGTGGGATCGTATTGAGAAACAGGTTGAGGGTTATCGTTACGATATATTCGATGCTATGGCGAATGATAAGCGTCCTGAAGGGCTATTAGACGATATAAGAGACCTTAGACGTTATCTTTTCTTAGTTGATAGTCATATGTGTGGTTCTACTCCTGCATTAGATAAAGACTTTAAATGACTTTAAATGTCACTAAAAGTGATGTATGTTCTTCCTATCAGAAAGAAGATAGGAAGAACAAATTGTTTAAACAGAAGAATCCTCTCCAAGAGCCACTGTTTCCACCAGATAGTTCTTGGACTCCTCCTGAATTATTACCAGATATAAGTGATGCAAAAGAAATAGCCGTTGACCTTGAAACATGGGATCCAAACCTAAAATCGAAAGGTGCTGGATGGTGTCGAGGTGATGGTCATGTCGTTGGCGTTGCTGTAGCCGTTGAGGGTTGGTCAGGTTATTTGCCTATTCGTCATCGAGCAGGTGGTAATTTAGATGAAAATGTAGTGTTTAATTGGTTAAAGAAGATGTTGAACACTGATGCTAAAAAGATATGCCACAACGCTAGTTATGATATAGGGTGGTTAAAACGAGAAGGTATAACAATAAATGGTCAGCTAATCGATACGATGGTTGGTGCTCCATTAATTGATGAAAATAGATTTAGTTATGCTCTTAACGCTTTAGGTAAAGAATATCTAAAAGAAAAGAAAGATGAAGCTCTACTACGAGATGCTGCAGAAGCATGGGGTGTTGATGCAAAAGCTGACTTATACCAACTACCACCAATGTATGTTGGACCATATGCTGAACAAGATGCTGAGCTTACCTTGAAACTTTGGAACTGGCAAAAAAGTGAACTTACTCGACAAGACCTGTGGTCAATATTTAATTTAGAAACATCAATATTGCCTTTACTTATAGAAATGCGATGGCGAGGTGTTCGTGTAGATTTAGATAAGGCTGAAGAAACATCGAAAAAGTTTTTATCTACAGAATTAAAAGAACTACAAAAGATTAAAAAGATCGTAAACCAAGAAGTTGATATCTGGGCGAATGCATCAATCGCTACTGCGTTCGATAAAATAAATTTAAAGTATCCTTATACAGAAAAAGGATCACCCTCTTTTCAACAACGCTGGCTTGAACAACATGAACATGAACTACCTCAAGCTATCGTTCAAGCTCGTAAGATGAATAAAGCTCGTACCACTTTTATCGATGGTATGATTATGGGTAATCAGGTCAATGGTCGTCTTCATGCTGAGTTACATTCTTTACGCTCAGATGATGGTGGCACAGTTACTGGTCGCTTTAGTTATAGTAATCCAAACTTACAACAAGTTCCTGCGAGAGAACCAAATATTGGACCACTCATTCGATCATTGTTTATACCAGAAGAAGGTTGTGACTGGGGTGCATTTGATTATTCGCAACAAGAACCTCGTCTCGTTGTTCATTACGCTGATCTTATGGAGTTAAGGGGTGCTAATAAAGCAGTCGAAGCATTTAAGGATGAAGATGCTGACTTCCATCAGATCGTAGCTGATATGGCAGGAATACCTAGAAAGCAAGCGAAAAACATTAACCTTGGATTGTTTTATTCTATGGGAGTAACTAAACTATCAGATAGTCTAGGTTTGACTTTAGATGAGGGTAAAGCTCTATTTTCTCAATACCATGATCGAGTACCGTTCGTTAAAGAGTTAAGCGATCGAGCTGTACGAAGAGCGTCAGTACAAGGAAACATAAGAACACTACTCGGTCGTCGTTGTAGGTTTGATAAATGGGAGCCTGCACAGTTTGGAACAAATAAAATTATGGATCATAAAACTGCTTATGCTGAACATGGTAATGCTATTAAAAGGGCTTTTACCCATAAAGCAATGAATAGACTAATACAAGGCAGTGCAGCAGATATGACTAAAAAAGCAATGCAGATGCTTTACGCTGAAGGAATCATACCTCACTTACAAGTTCACGATGAGCTTGATATATCAGTTCGTTCTACAGAAGAGATAAAGAAGATAAAAGATATTATGGAAACTTGTGTAGAGTTGAAAGTACCTATAAAGGTTGATGTTGAGATTGGTCCAAGTTGGGGTGATGCTAAAGATATATTAACTGTTCAAAAACATGCCGAGTCAGTTCGTGGCTGGACTCGTGGCTCAGGTGACTCGTATAGCCAACAAAGGGCATAGCTTTGTATAATTTTGTTATTTATTGATCTAGCTATTTATATATACTAAAGTTATTACTATTTTTTAGGAGACTTTTATGTCAGAAAAACCGAGAGAGGTGCATATACCACCTCAGTTAGCTACAGTTATCTGGAGACACTTATACGCTTCAGGTAACATTGATATTGCAGATTTACTAGCTGCACGTATGATACATGACGATGTAGGTTTAGTTCCTGTTACGTCAGACGATAGCGTATCTTCAGAAGAGATATTATTATTTTGGAGAACTTATTTAATTACAGAGGGTTATCTTGAGGAGAGTAATAAACTTCATTAATTATTTAGAAAGGAAAAATAATGGATAAATATATGGAAAGACAGCTTGATGATGTCATATATTATGCTAAACAAAAAACAGAGTGTATAATAAAGTTTAAGGAAATACAGCAAAAACTTCGTAGTATACGTTTATTTGAAGTAGAGATAGGTTTACCGTCTAGGGCGAAGAAAATGCGTTACCATAGCTATTCTAAAATGCTTCATGATTATTTCGATATAATAAAATCTTATGATCGTATGTATAGAAAAGCGAGAAAAGATTTTACTTCAGATGTTGATACTATTTCTAAAAAGGAGTATAGATATGCAGGATGATGATAAAAAATTAGCAGAAGAAACTGCTGAAGATCGTAAAGTATGGCTTGATGCTGAAACTAAATGGGCTATCTTTCATGAAGATGCTAAAAAGTTTGCTAGTAGTGTACGAGGACAGTATATAATTAGTCAAGCATTATCAATAGCTATTGATGAATTAGAAAAAGTTGATCCTCCTATGCAGGAAAAATCGAATATATTTGATATGAAGTTTTTACGAAACTATCTTTATCATTTATATGTTGAACCTTTTTCAAAAGAAGAAGTAAGGAGTTGGCTTTATGGGAAAAGTTAAACAAGTTATAATGGAAGCCGAGGAATATGCTTTAGAGTTCTATGATGAAAAGGAACATAAATGGACTGTAACTGAAGCTGAGCTCGTTCAACATCTCTGTTCAAAGTATGGTAGCTGGATGGCTCCTGTAGCTAGAGACGTTTATAAAGAATTAGGCGATATGTTAATTCCTTTCTGATCGCCTAAGTGATGGTCTGTGTTATCCGTAAAATTCTCCCGAAGATACTACCATATAATGCAGACCATCATAATTATCATCTTTTTGTACTATATTTCTTTATTTTCCTAACTTACTATAATATTATAAATTTAATTAGGAGATAAAAAATGAGCGAAGAAGTTTTCTCAAATAAAATATTACCCATAAGAAAAAAAGTCATGTCTGCAGCAAGTTTACCTGTAGAAAGTCAGCCGACTGAAGCGACTATGTTAGAGACGATTACTTGGTTAAACTGGCGACAGCTTAGTGAAAACGAGCGTCTAGGTTTTCACGGTGTTGAAGATATCGATCATGCTCGCATAGCTATCAGTGGACACTTTACATATCTATTAGCTGATGGTTATCTTGAGCGATATAACCATTCCTCTGAGCGTTTCGACCGTCAGGGTTGTTATAAGCTCGAGTTTATAGAGGAATAATCATGCTGTGGAGTAGATACGATAGTCGAAAAAATATAGACCATCATAGATTGCTCATGACAACACCTATTGAGGAAGTCTTTCAAGCAGAGTGTTATGTGAAAGACTTCATCAAAGGTACGATATCACCTGAAGATGTGTATGACGACCCAGCACCGTTAGAAGATGTTAGTCCAAACGGAAATAATATGGTGCGAAACAATAATCTTGTCAAAAACGAAATTAGTTTAAAAGCAAGACGAAATAAGAAAGATAGGAAAAAATACAAGCAACGACACAATACTGTACGTCATATAAAGCCCTCTAGTGGGGTGGAAGAGGATGCCGACGTATAATTATACCCCAGTATTTTGTAGTATATTTCGTGTTTTTCTTACTATAATATAATTTTATATTCTTAATTAGAAAGGAGAAAATGATGAAAAAGTTTATTGTAATGACACGGTGGGAGGGTTCGACAGCTTATCTAGTTGAAGCTGAAAGTGCTGAAGATGCTGCAGATCTCGCACCTTGTAGTTATACTGAGATGCATGGGCTATCTCAGTGGGATAATGAAGAAGCTGTACGAGTTGTCGATTTTGAGAAAGACGAAAACTATGGCGATAATTGGTTACGAGTAAAACAAGGAAGAGGATTTAAAAAATGAGTAATCTACCACAAGGTTTAATGTTTATGAAAGGTCTTATGAAAGACAAAGCTCCTACTTTTCACGAGTGGGATAAACCAGTTGATCGTGAGGTCGACGGTAAATTAATCAAAGGTCGACCGACACTTGGTTATGGTGATTTTAGTTTCGAGTATGCTGGTAAATATATGGAGCCACGTCCTTGGACAGACCATGCAGAGATGCCGTATATTCGAAAAGCTGCAACCACGTTGACCTGTGAGTTCTTTAAACAGAAAAAGCCAGAGGGTTTCCCACATTTTTGGGGTGGTCATCGACATACGACTGTTGATCCAGAAATTACTTTAGATTTTCAGTTTTGCCTTGTAGGTTTATACGAGGATGGCACAGTCGATATACCTCATCATAGCGATACTGTTCCGTCAGAAGATGATCTTGTTCTATCGATCTCGTATGGTGCTCCTCGTTTATTTGTATGGCGACAGTATGACTATGCAATTAAAGATGTTCCATGGACGAGTAAAATATTTTTAGGTAGACTAGGGAAACCCATAGCTCATAAAGATTATTACTTCATACTCGAAGATGGTGATGCTTTACTATTTACTGGCAAAAGCCAGTTATATTCAACACATGCCGTACCAGTGAGTTCTGGAGCTCTCGGTCGTCGTGTAAACCTTACATTTAGAACAGGCATGGAGGGATTAAAACATGAGTAAACACTGGTTAGCATTCGATTATAAATCACGAGCCGAGGACTGTGTTGATGACGCAATAGATGAAATCAATGATGCATTGAAAGAACATAAACTTCGTATAGATGTTACTGATTATTGTGAGAAACATGAAAACGAAGAAGATGAAACAGGTGAGTGTGAGCTTTGTAATTATAAAGATGATTACTCCGTTTATGTTTTTAAGGTGGAGAAGTCAGATGACAAAGTTTAGTGATGAGTTTATAAATGATGTCAAAAGTTATTGGGAAGATAACAAGGGCAAAATAAAATATGTAGAAAAGAGTGGTGTCCATATGGAGAGGACAACGAAAAAGAAATTTGGGTTACAAGACCTAGCAGACCATTTTAAACTTACTGAAGCACAAGCGAGACGCATTATCTACATAGTTGGTAAATAACATATTTTTGTACTTTACTTTGCGTTTTTGTTAGTCTTATTATAGTATATTAGTTTTAAATGAAAGGAGAAAGCTATGAAAAAAGAACACGAGTGGAAGCCTGATGCAGCAGACCAGCAGAAAGTATTTTTATATCTTGACGGTTTGCGAGAGTCAGGTAAAATAAATATGTTTGGTGCTACACCTGTTATAGAAGATGTATTTGGTGTTAATAAAAGCATTGCAAGAGAACTATTAGCAAAATGGATGGCGACATATGACGAAAGACATGGAAAAGAAAACTGACGGTTTATTTCAGCGACAGCCCTCTTCTAATTGGATAATACGACCTAGGCGAGAGGGTATAATGGATCATAAAACTGCCTACTCTGAAAATCAATTAGAAGAGTTAGCTGAAAGTTCAGATTGGGAAAAATGGCGAAAAGAAGTAAACAAGATTCCTAAAGATCGTCGTGTGTTAGAAGTTCCTTGGCATATTGATGATGTCCATAATATCCGTGAGGATCTAACAGCCGAGCAATGTGCTGAGGTGTTAGAAGCTGTGGGCGATAATCATGATGCTGAGGTTGGTGTAAACTGGGATGTAATAAGTTGGCATGCAGACGACTTATTTCCAGAAGAAGTTTGAGGCTACGGTTCACTCCTCATGGTACATTTTAAGAGTTATGTTCCTCGAAACTGCAAATCCCTTATCAAGAGATGCCTCAACAGACGAAGTCTCAAACTCAATCTCTTGATCGACAGTGTAGGTTTTTTTATTGGATTAGTTTACTACACTGGGCAAAGACAGAACCGTTTAGATGATTTGGCGTTTTAATTTGCAGAAACTCTTGGGGTATTGCATTTGCGGCTAATGAGTGTCCCCTCATTATGGCAATACCCCTTCATCCTTCAAACCCTCAACCTATAAGGAGATAAGATTGGGAATCGTATCAAAGAAACAAAGAGCAAACATAGAAAGAATAAAGAAAGAATCATATAAGAAACAACAAATGGAACGAGTCAAACAAGCAGAAGATAAAGCTCGAAAGAATCCATACGTTGCTCGACAGAAATGGGTTCGTGGAGCGTTTCAGTAAATACTTTATAATTACAGTATTTTGTAATAGTAATGATTTAAATCCTATATATACTATAATTATAACTTAACCGAGCAGAAAGGAGAAATACTCATGGCTCATAATATAGAAACGATGGCTTGGACTGGTGACAAGCCTTGGCATGGATTAGGTATCGAAGTTGCACCTGATCTTACACCAGAGGAGATGCTCAAAGCAGCACAGCTTGAGTGGACAGTAACCAAGCGTCCAGCTTATACACTTACTGATCCCCAGTGGCACGAAGACGTAGGTGTCATGCAGGCTGACGGACACCACTTTATCACACGTGATAGTGATAATAGAATACTATCGCATTGTGGTGACGACTATATCCCTATCCAAAACGAGGACATCTTCAAGTTCTTTAAGAAGTTTACTGAAGCAGGTCACATGACTATGGATACTGCAGGCTCACTTCGAGACGGAGCAGAGATATGGGGTCTAGCCAAGATTGCAGCAGACTTTAAACTTGCTGGAGGTGATGAGGTAAAAGGTTATTTACTCATTAACCAGCCACATGTTGCAGGTAAGGCGATGACTATCAAGTTTACACCGATACGAGTTGTATGTAATAATACACTTACTATGGCACTTGCCGATGGTGGTGCAGCATTTAGGATGCCACACATAAAAGAGTTCGATACATCCGTTCAGTCTGCTGCAGAGGAAGCTCTCGGTCTCAGCGAGCGTAGAGTAAAAGAGTTCCAAGAGCAAGCCGAGTTCCTCGCATCTAAACAGTTTAAGTCAGAGTCGCTCATGAATTACATAGCCGAGCTTTATCAGCCTAGCATACTCGTCGAGAAAGCGAAAGCTGCAAACGACGACTTTATTATTCAAGAGCATTTTAACAAGACATCCGAGCTTGTACTGTCATCCGTTGACCTCAGTCCAGGAGCGAGTATGAAGTCAGCCAAAGGTACTTGGTGGGGTGCATTAAATGGTGCGACTTATGTCGAGGATCATCAGCGTCGTTCGACAGCCGTTGGTAATAGTCTGCACTCAGCATGGTTCGGTGCTGCAGCTAACCGAAAAGCGAAAGCTCTAAACAAAGCATTAGAATATGCTAAAGCTGCATAATATTTCCTCTTAATCGAGACCCCAGACATTGTCTGGGGTTTCTTTTTCCTTGGACCGTGAGCGACTGACTCGTGTTGGGAATAATCATTATTTTGCTATATAACTCATACTTTTGTTAGTATACTATATAATTATATTAAATTTACATATGGAGAAAAATATGAGAAAATATAACAGACTTTTCAAAGTTTGCGTTACAGACGACCATGCTGAGCATAGTCCTATACATATCTTTACTTTGTTTACAGAAAAGGGTGAGCCGTTTGACTCACCCTATAATAACGAATACACAGCAAAGATGATTACTCACTGGTCACAATTGCATTCTATGCTTATTAACCAGTTAGGTTCACCTTATTCGACAGTCGAGCATGACTACACTTTATGGGATTTAACGACCTGCAAAATACTCAGACATTGGGAAGGTTGTAGCATTACAGCGTATGAATACAAGCATGACGTTAACGATAGACTTACCAGCACTGGTAATAAATATTATTTCTTTGATAAATGGGAGAAAGCATAATGACTAGTTATAAAGTAATCGAAAGGCGAGGTGATCAAAACCTCGTCGAGTACGAGATCAAATATAACCACGATAACTTACCAAAGTGGTACGATTCAACACCAAATATCCACGATATATGTCCTTTTTGTAGACAAGCTACGATGGTGTCGCAAGAAATTTATGATGCTAAAAGATTTGGATCATTCGAAACTATGCGTTGGTATAATTACAATGACGAAGTCGTTCATTATACGAGCGATTACGAAGACCATTTAGTTTGTATGAAGTGTGGCAGTTCTGCACGCTTTACACGAGCTCAGAAAGGTACAAAGTTCCGAGCTACAAACTGGCATGATGTAAAAGATGACTAATCACGTTGGGAGTGTCATGCTCCCAATGTCCTCCCCACAGCTTTTCACTTTCGTTTAACGTAAACCTCCGTCATAATCTCATAATCTCATAATTCTTCTGTAAGTGGTTCTTTTTCCTTGGTTTTCTTCTATGAGATTCTATTTACAAATATGATATTTCTCTAAATGGTCGAGGAATTGTTTTTGATTTATTATTTTATATTTCATTGGATATTCACATT
>Ga0160423_10004099_pt1 | contig 12017 bp, 16 predicted proteins | sample CRUFie14St8metaG_FD_108191 | JGI IMG/M metagenome (GOLD analysis project Ga0160423, IMG submission 108191) | Marine microbial communities from the Costa Rica Dome - CRUD Field 142mm St8 metaG | ecosystem: Environmental > Aquatic > Marine > Oceanic > Photic zone | place: Costa Rica: the Eastern... | reverse complement strand
TAGTTACATATTCGTAATCGTATTTATACCTTTTATCAATCTCCATTGTTGATTCAATATGACCAACAAAAGAACTTATTTTAAAATCTTTATTATAACCACTAAAATCAAAACTAGTGTCTGCTTGTATGTCAAAATTTTTCATACTCTTATGTTTAATATCTGTAAACAACTGACTCTGAATTTCATACATCTGTTTTGTTTGGTTACTTTTGCAGAAATCATATAAATTAAAATCGTAGCTTTTCATTTTGTCACCTCATCAGAATTAAATATATCAGGTGATATATGTAAATTTACAAGATACCTAATATATTTTTTGTACAGTTTGCTGTCGTATTTTTTTAGACAACGGATAATTTGTTCAGGTTTTAGATTGCCTGATTTAATCGCTCTCTCCGATAGCCGAACAACTAATTGCTCGGCTACATCTCCAATACTAATAAAATCATTTACCATTAATAACTCTCCTCATAAATATTTACTGTTTCTCCCCAACTCACATTGTCAGGTCTATCATATCCTGTGGTAGCCCAAATGAAAGGATAGTCAGGCTCATCATCATCAGTTAAATCCCAAGACTCACAATCGGTAAAGTACATTGCGAACCCAATCTCATTTTGAATATTGGTTTTCTCAATGAGGTTTAGGAAAGGTTTAAAACTTGTGCCACCATTCATCATGTCACGCATTTCAATTTCTTCACCTCTTTCAAAAATATCCCAAAACCTCATCAGGTCTGTATCAGGTAAATCTTCGTGAAGGACTACAGGGTGGTCATTGATATAAGTGATATAAACTTTTTCAATCTCGAACTCCTCTTGAATTGTTTCAATCTCTTTGACCATTTGTTGTCTTGCTCTTAGACCAACACTTCCTGAAATGTCGATAGCAAAAGCCATAGACATCATTGGTGTTTCAACATTGCTCGGTAAATACATATCTTGAGCAACGAATCTTCGGTTAGGTCTTTTGTAGGATTGCTCAGAACTTTCAACTAATGAACTAGCATAATCTCTAAGTGTATCTCTCCAATCTTGAGGAACACCTTGTCCGTTTCTAGCATTGCCAACTGAATTGTAATCTGAACCTTGACCAACTGCTTTTTGTATTTGGTCAGATTGAATTATTCTTTCAGTAATCTCTTGAGATAATTGAGCAGAGGTTTTGATACCTTTTCCGTCACCACCACTTTCAATATCTTTTTTCTTTTCTTCTTGTTCATCATATTGAATAACACCACCACCCATTTGATTGTGTCCATTCTCAGCTTGGTTAGTAGAAGGATTGATAATAATTCCTTGAGCAGTTTCTTGTGGTGGATTTTTTGTGACAAGAATTTGATAAACTTTTTCTGCACTCAATGTTTTGAACTCTCTCATTCCAACATTGAAATAATCTTGATAATCATAAAATTCAATTCCACCTAATTTACGAATATTAGCACCATGATTCATTTTACTGCTCATGTATTCCAACTCGGTATTGATTACCAAATCGGTAGCGATATTCCAAATCTCAGGATTTCTTTTTCCCATTCGAGTCATATGTTGCCAACCAACATGAAGAACCTCATGCAAGAAAACTGTTTCAATTAATTGTCTTGCTAACTTGTCACCATGTTCTTCAAACCAACCATTTAATGCTACCTCGTTATAGAATACTGCCACCCCATTTGTCGCCATTAAAGGAACATCAGAAGTTTCTTCTATTTTCAGGGGTAGCATGATTGAACCCCAACCTGAGTTATTAATGACTATATTCTGTCTAACTCTTTTTATTTCTAATTCAATATTTTTCATTTTATTTTCCCTATAATTTTAAAATGTTAAACACCAAAAATATCTTTAGAATTTTCCAACTCTTTAGATAATTTTTCTGTTACTGTTTTTCTTTCTTTGGAATCTTCTCTAAGTGATTTACTTGTAGAGTTACCGATTGCTTTTTCAACAGCATTGATAATTTCCTCTACTCGCTCATCATTAAAGATTTCATTCCTACCTTTTAATCCTGTTAAGGTTTTTCTAAGGTTAGGAATTTTAGAATCTCTGAAAGGTTTTTTCTTTCCTGTTTCAGCATTAGGATTAAACTCACTTAAAGAAACCACAACATCAGTAATTCCTGATATTAAATCTTCCTGATTTCTTTCTGCAACCTCAACTAATTTATTATCCCAATATGAAATAGAATAATTGCTAACCTCACCAAGAAGATTTTTAATTCCTCCTTCACCATAGGTGGTAAAACTTTCATCAGAAACATCACCAATGACTGTGGGTATTTCAATGTTTGAAAACTCGGTATGAATTAAACCTTTCGTAGTTTTGGTTTTATAAATTGGGTTTGCCTTCGTACCACCAACTTGTTTGGTTACTTGCCCACCAATTATTTCTTCTTTGGTAGGGTACAAGTTTTCGTCAAAGGCAGAACCTAATTCTTTTTTAGCTTGTTGTTTCAGGTCAGGTAAATCTTTGATGAGGTTATCTCTAAGAGAATCAAAATCTCCTTTGAAATCATTCCAAATTTCATTGTATTTTTTTCTATTCTCATTAGGCAATAATCTCCACTCTGAATCCCACACGCAAGTATGATAAGACATTTCATTTTTTCTTTGTCTGTCTAACTTTCTCATTTCTTTAATGGGTGTTAGGTCTATAAGATTTTTTCTAACCTGAAACCAATCAGCATTTCCTTTTACATCACTCGCTACTGCTTGAGTTAATTCAGGGGAGTCTTTTGTTGCTCCCCAAATTTTTGCTCTAGCTTTTACAAGTGTAGCTTTGGTATGTAAATCTTCAGCTAAATTATATTTTGTTTCTTCTTGTTTCATTAGAACCTCCATTAAACAAAATCTATTTCAGTATTAGCTAGAGAAAAATCTGTGAATGATTTTGTATTCATCAGACCTTTTTCTATCTTGATACCATGTTGAGTAAAAAATACTGTGAACTCTTTGCTCTCAAATCTATTGAGATATTCGATAGCAGAACTGAAAACTTTTTCTTTTCTTTTCTTGCTGTCGCCTTCTCTAACTTTTTGTAGCAATGCTCCTGTTACAGCAAATCTAATATTGGTATCTTCAGAACTAATAAAATCTGCGTCCTGAGGATTCTCAATAATTGATTCCATGCTCGGTGCTTTGGATAAAGTTTTCTCGAAAGATAAAATATTTTGAGCAACCTCTGAGCCAACAGTAGATTGATAAGTAGCAAGTTTTAATTCATCAATAATTGCGTCAGCATTTAAAATTTCAGATAATGCAACAGCACTTCTTGGTGAGCAGAATTGTTCGCTCTTATTTTTTCTGTCGTAATTCCATAAATTCTGTGGCTCGAATCTGAAGTAGCTAGTGATAAGAGGGTGAACTCCATTTTCACTCGCCCATAAATCCCAAGACTCATGAGAGAACTCAATATCAAGAACTGCTGTTCTATTAAGCATAGCCATGTTGAGATTTCCAACTCCAGCATTATCTTCTTTTCTATTTGTTGCTCCGATAATTTTCCAACCCTTCGGCAGTACATAAGAACCAATTTCTCTTTCAAGAATTAGAGATTGAAAAACTTTCTGCACATCAGCACTAGCAGAACCAACCTCATCAAGAAATAATATTCCTTTTGAACTTGGATTCTTTGGTAGTGACGACATGAACTTGTGAACCATTTCGTCTTGGTCTTTGTCATATGTTGGTAAGTACAAATCCTGAACTCCATAATGAGAACCCATAATTTGAACTAGACCAAATTCTTTGGCAGTAGGTGTTGGAGTCATTACAGGAGTCAGTCCTAGATTGATTTCTTCATCTCTCCATAACTGCTTTACTGATTCAGATTTTCCAATACCTGAACCACCTCGCAAAAGAGGAACAAGACTGTTGACCTTTTCGTTTTCTGAAATCCAAAGTTTCTTTGTGAAATCTTTGGCGTTTTTAATATTGATATTTGTAGTATCATTCATGATTGATTATCTCCCTATAAAATTAATAAATGAATCATTACTCTTTGTAGCACCTAATCGAAACATTCACAAGCATTTAACGAAATATAAAGAATAAATATTACAGCTAATATATTTAATCAGAAAGATAAAAAATGACGGAGTGTCACGAATCCTGGAAAAATGACACCGAGTCATTTTTTTAAATAAATCATCTGTCATATTTATTTTTACCTGTAGGTCACGCAAATATATTTACTCGCTAGATACATCAAGCATGATTGAAAAAAAACAAACACATGGCTCAGAGCTATGGGTGTAAATTTAAGATTGAATTAATCTGAGTTTCTGTGGTACTTATTGAAAGTATTTTGAGGATTAAATAGTTATGAAAGATAAAGACAAAGATAAACCAAAATTAGTTTTAGTAAGTGAATCGGCAAGTAAGAAAAAATCGCCAACCGATTTACCGATACTGACACCGAAACAGAAAAAGTTTTTGGAAGGTATAACCAAAGGAAAACTCTCGGCTACCGAAAGTTATCGGCTCGCATATGATTGTGAAGGCATGAAAGATTCTTCGGTCTATGTTGAGAGTAGCAAATTAATTCGTCACCCAAAGATTACCCTACACTTAGAACGACATCAGGCAATGATTGAACGAACTGCACAAGCCACCATGCTCTCTGTCAAAGAGTATGTGGAAAATGGATTGAAGGAAATAATTGAAGATGAGGAGTCTAATGTTAATGCCAAAGTGTCTGCGTTATCTTGGCTCGGAAAATCTGTTGCAATGTTTACAGACAAAGTTGAGTCTACTGACGAAAATAAATCTGTCCAAGAACTAGAGGAAGAACTCAGACGCAAGTTAGGTCTAACTGACTAACACTAGCAAGAGAACACCAACCCCTGAAAATAAAACTCGGATTTCCTGAGATTAATTAAGGTTAATTATCACACGATTTTACAGCACCCCAACCCCCTAGATACATAACGATTACAGGATTATCATATACACAGTGATTTGCTCAAATAATACTATTGATTTCACTAATTAGCTGCTAAAAACATTAAACCTATTAAAACTAAAGCCAATAAAATACCTGGGAAACTAAAATTTCCTTTAGATTCAACACTTTGCAGTAATTCTTTGTCTTTTTTAGCTAATTCTTGCAATATTTGGTTGTTAGGTTTTTCATATGCTTCATTAATATCAGGAGTATTTGGATCATCCTTGATGTAATGGCCTTTTTTATTACGAGCTCTCTTTAAATTTGTCTTTTTTGCTGTTTTTTTCTTAACATTTTTAGTTTTTTTTGTTTTTTCTACCATTTTTTCCTCCGCTGGTAATTTATTTTAAGGATTTCAACCCTTTTTTTTCAGGATTTTAGGTAAACAATCCCTTATCCTCAGAAATTTTACTTTTTTTTAGTGGTATTATCGAAACCCCCTCTGGTATAATACTAGATACTAGGTATTATCTAGTATAGATAAATAACAGTATAGAATCTACTAGGTAGATTCTAACTAGTATATATCTAAGTATATACTCTTGTGAAAGTTTTTGCAAGTAAATGGTTTCGCTGGTATTTCGATACCCATGCTCCATACTTTATGGGTAAGACATGATGATTCGAAATAAGGCGAGGAAGTCCTAAACGCCCTCCCTAGTTTAGGGCTTCCAAATAATTAAAAACAATGCTATGTTTTTATTAACAAGGGAGAATTTAATGAAAGATAAAAACTATAGAGGCAAGAGGTCACATACTGCCCAAAAAAGACCATGGTTAAGAGAAATGTTTCCAGAACTATATCCAGGTAGTGGTAAAAAATCAGCTAGAAAAAAAAGAAAACAAAAAGAGAGAGCTGAAAAACTAAAACACAACAATCAAGTTTTTGAAGTAAGAGGTAATTTTTTAGTTGGTGAGTTAGATGACAAAAAATAATGATGAATATAAAAAAAATGCACGCTGGAAATATGAGCTACACGCTTATAGAAAAGCTAAAAAGGCTAAAGTAACTATGCCAACTTACAAATTTATGAAGGATAAGGATAATGAAGGAAACTAAAGAACTAACAATAACTTTTAATCACGATCATAAAGCTACTTACATTTTAGTTAATGTTAATGGCGAATATCATAAAAAATACTTAACAGAGCAACAACATGGAAATATATTACAGGGATGTGTTTCATCTTATTTTCAAAAAAGGTCTATCGCTTTGTTAAATGATGCTGTAAAGTTAGAAAAAGATTCTGAAGAACTATTGGAGAAATCAGAAAAACTATTGGAAGTAGCAAAAAGTTTATAATGGCAGAAAGAAAAAAAGAAAAACCAATAAGAAGAACCACTAAAGGCAAAGGTGCTAATTATAGACCTACTAAATCTGGTGCTGGAATGACAGCAAAAGGAGTAAGGGAATATCGTAAAAAAAATCCTGGCTCTAAATTAAAAACTGCTGTTACTGGTAAAGTTAAGAAAGGTAGTAAAGCTGCAAAAAGAAGAAAAAGTTATTGTGCTAGGTCATTAGGTCAATTAAAAAGAAGTAGTGCTAAAACTAGAAATGATCCTAATTCTCGAATCAGACAAGCGAGAAGAAGGTGGAAATGTTAACAAAAGGAGATAATTATGAAAAAATCTAAAGGTAAAGCTCGCAGAATGATGGGTGGCAAATCCGTAAAAGGAAAGGCTCGTAGAATGATGGGTGGTAAATCTGTTAAAGGAAAAATGAGAGGTGGAGTTACTCGCATGAAAGCTGGCAAAAAAGTTAAAGGTAAAACAAGAGGCGGCAAAAGATAAATAAAATTAGGGAGGTTTTATGTCTTATTTAATATCTAATATTCCATACTTTAAGGTATGGGTAAGAAAAGAGTTTACGGCTAATCACGAAAAATATCATGGAGAGTTTATTCATGGATTAGCTGTAGCAGTTAATTGCATTCCAGATAGGTCGTTATCATTTCAAGTAATTTTTACAGGTTGTGAAGACATGGACAATAATGTTCATGGTGGTGCTATGTGGGCTAGAATGCCAATACAAGGAATGGTAGCAGATATTCCTGTAGAAGAATGGCCTGACAGAATGGAGAATCATTTATGTCAACCTTGGGATTGTATGTCACATCATCACTCAGTCTTATCAATAGACAGAGCATCATCATCACCTTGGTATGCAAAAATAGATGGTGAGTTTTATATGGCTAAATATATTTTTACTGTTGATTACACCGAGCATGAAATAGCTGATAGCCCAGATCAACACAAACAAAGTCATGTATTATATTTAACTGAAGGTCAATGGAAAGGAAATATTGTTGCTTTGCCAAATAACAGGGTAAGGGTTACTAATCCTGCGTTATGGGTTACAGGAGAAGGTGCTCCTGACTTTATGCCTAGTCAAGAAATACATAGTAGTGAAGAACATGAAAGTTACACTGATCCTAATATAACCTTTAACAATTTATATAAATAAGGTAATGTAAAAAAATGGCTACAAAGAAAAAAACAAAAAAGAAAACTAAATCTCGTGTAAATGAAGCAGGTAATTATACTAAACCTTCTATGAGAAAAAGTTTATTTAATAAAATAAAAGCAGGAAGCAAAGGTGGTAGACCAGGACAATGGTCTGCTAGAAAAGCACAAATGCTTGCTAAACAATATAAATCAAAAGGTGGTGGCTATAAATAATGGCACTTAAAAAAACACAAAAATCTTTAAAAAGATGGGGTAAACAAAAATGGAGAACCCCTAGTGGAAAAAAATCATCTGAGACTGGAGAAGTATATGCACCTTCTTCTACTATTAAAAAATTAAAATCTACTGCAAAAGGAAGAGCCAAACTTTCAAGAGCAAATAAAAAGAAAAGAGAAGCCACATCTAAAGGTAAACAACATGCTAGACATGGTTTACATAAAGGTAAAAAAAGATAATGGCTAGAAATTACAAAAAAGAATATAAAAATTATCAAGGAACAGATAAACAAAAGAAAAGAAGAGCAGCAAGAAACACAGCTAGGAATAGAGCATTAAAGAGCGGTAAAGTTCGTAAAGGTGATGGTAAAGATATTCATCATAGAGACGGAAACCCTAAAAACAATTCAAAAAAGAACCTAGCTGTTACATCTAAAAGAAATAATAGGTCTTTTCCAAGAAACAAAAAAGCAGGAAAAAAATGACTCTGGATATATCTTCTTCTGATGTTTTAGACAATCTGTCTACTTACGCACCTGCAAAACAAAAAGAAATACTTGAGATTCTTCATAACTTAGAAGACGCTAAAAATAGAGAAAAATGTCAGGAAAAGTATCTTCCTTTTGTAAAACATATGTGGCCAGCTTTTATTAATGGTAATCATCATAAAATTATGGCAGATGCTTTTCAAGATGTTGTTGATGGCAAATTAAAAAGATTAATTATTAATATGCCTCCTCGACATACTAAGTCTGAGTTTGCTAGTTATCTTTTACCTGCTTGGTTTTTAGGTAAATTTCCCGGAAAGAAAGTAATTCAAACAGCACATACAGCAGAACTAGCTGTAGGTTTTGGTCGTAAAGTTAGAAATTTAGTTGGAGATAAAGATTTTCAAGGTGTATTTGGAGATGTAAAATTACAATCAGACAGTAAAGCAGCTGGTAGGTGGAACACAAATAAAGGTGGAGAATATTTTGCTATTGGTGTTGGTGGTGCTGTTACTGGTAAAGGTGCTGATTTATTAATTATTGATGACCCTCATTCAGAGCAAGAAGGTGCTTCTGCTGATGTTAATGTTTTTAACAAAACCTATGAATGGTATACTTCTGGTCCAAGACAAAGATTGCAGCCAGGTGGTGCTATCGTTATAGTTATGACTAGATGGCATGACAGAGATTTAACTGGTCAAATTATAGATGCTAGTATTAAAAGAGGTGGTGCAGATGAATGGAAGGTAATTGAGCTTCCTGCAATTATGCCTTCAGGAAATCCTTTATGGCCAGAATTTTGGAAAATAGAAGAGCTTGAAGCATTAAAAGCAGAACTTCCTGTTTCTAAATGGTCTGCACAATATCAACAAAACCCTAGCTCAGAAGAAGGTGCTTTGGTTAAAAGAGAATGGTGGCAAATTTGGGAACATGAAACCCCACCTAAATGTCAGTTTATTATTCAATCTTGGGATACAGCATTTTTAAAAACACAAAGAGCCGACTACTCGGCTTGTACTACATGGGGTGTATTTTATGCCGAAGATGAATTTGATGGCGTGATGACACCACAATTAATTCTTCTTGACGCATACAAAGAAAGATTAGAGTTTCCTGAACTAAAAGCAAAAGCAATGGAAATGTATAAAAATTATCAACCTGATGCTTTTATTGTTGAGGCTAAAGCAGCAGGTACTCCATTAATATTTGAATTGCGTTCTATGGGTATTCCAGTTTCAGAGTATACACCAAGCAGAGGAAATGATAAGATAGCTCGTGTGAATGCAGTTGCAGACTTATTCGCTTCTGGTATAGTATGGTGTCCAGAAACAAGATGGGCAGAAGAAGTTGTTGAAGAATTTGCAGCTTTTCCAAATGCAGAACATGATGACCTTGTTGATAGCAGTACGCAAGCGTTAATAAGGTTTAGACAAGGTGGTTTTGTTAGTCTATTTAGTGATGAAGTAGAAGAACCATTTAACGAAAGAAAAAGAGCTGATTATTATTAAGGATAAAAAATGGCTATAGAAAAAGGAATCGTTGTAGAAGAATCAAAACCACAAAGTGTAAATGGTGAGGCTATAGAGATAGAAATAGTAAACCCTGAATCAGTTGGAATAGAAACTGAAGATGGGGGAATGGAAATTAGTTTTGAAGAAACAAGTGGTTTAGAATCTGGTTTTGGAGAAAATTTAGCAGAATTATTAGATGATACTGAATTAGATATAATAGGTAATGATGTTGTAGATAGTTTTAATTCAGACAAAGAATCAAGAGCAGATTGGGAAGAAACATATGTAAAAGGTTTAGACCAGTTAGGTCTTACTGTTGATGAAAGAACAGAACCATGGCCCGGGGCTTGTGGTGTATTTCATCCACTTTTATCTGAAGCAGTCATAAGGTTTCAATCACAAGCTATATCAGAAATATTTCCAGCAGAAGGTCCAGTAAAAACTAAAATTGTTGGAACTGTTAATATAGAAAAAGAAAAACAAGCTAATAGAATACAAGAGTATATGAATTATCTATTAACTGAAAACATGGTTGAATATAGAACCGAAACTGAAAAGCTCCTATTCTCTCTCCCCCTTGCAGGATCAGCTTTTCGTAAAGTGTACTATGATTCAAACATGGGGAGACCTTGCTCTATATTTGTTCCAGCAGAAGATTTTGTTGTAAGTTATGGAGCAAGCGATCTTCTAACATGTGAAAGAGCTACTCATGTTATGAAAAAATCTGAAAATGAAATTAAAAAATTAATGCATTCTGGTTTTTTTAGAGATATTGAGCTACCTTCACCTGCTCCAGATATTGATGAAATAACAGATAAATACAATCAATTAACTGGAGAAAGTAGTGTTAATTATGATGATGATGGTAGACACACTATTCTTGAAATGCAAATTGATTTAGATTTACCTGGTTTTGAGGATATGGAAAACGGAGTACCAACAGGTATTGCACTTCCATATATTGTAACAGTTAATAAAGCTGATGGTAAAGTTTTAGCAATTAGAAGAAACTATAAACAAAACGATACTAAAAAAACTAAAATACAACATTTTGTTCACTATCAATATTTACCAGGTCTAGGTTTTTATGGTTTTGGTTTAATACATATGATTGGAGGACTAAGTAAATCAGCAACATCTTTATTAAGACAACTTGTTGATGCAGGTACTCTTTCAAATTTACCAGGTGGTCTTAAAACTAGAGGTCTTAGAATTAAAGGTGATGATACACCTATTATGCCTGGAGAGTTTAGAGATGTAGATGTTCCCGGAGGCACTATAGCAGAAAATATTTCTTTTTTACCTTACAAAGAACCAAGTCAAACACTGTATGCATTACTTACAACTATTGTTGATGAAGGTAGAAGATTTGCAAGTTTAGGAGATTTAAAAATTGCTGACATGAACAATGAAGCACCTGTTGGAACTACTCTTGCTCTTATGGAAAGACAAATGAAAGTTATGAGTGCAATTCAATCTAGGCTTCATGCAGCTATGCACAAAGAGTTTGTTATATTAACAACAATAATAAAAGATTTTACACCACCAGAATATCCTTATTATGAAGACCCAGATGAGTTTTTAAAGTCTGAAGATTTTGATGGTCGTGTAGATGTCATACCAGTAAGCAATCCAAATGCTGCTACAATGTCTCAAAGAATTATGCAGTATCAAGCAGCTTTACAGTTAGCACAGCAATCACCTGAAATGTATGATATGCCTGAATTACATAGACAAATGCTAGAAGTATTAGGCATTGAAAATGTTGATAAGGTTATTCCTAGTAAAGATGATATTAAACCTACTGATCCTGTAACAGAAAACATGAATTTCTTAAATGGCATACCTTGTAAAGCATTTGAATATCAAGATCATGAAGCACACATTGCTGTACATACAGCAGGAATGCAAGACCCTGAGTTTCAAGAATTATTAAGTCAAAGTGCAAAAGCAAATGAAATAATTATGGCAGTAGAAGCACACATTAGAGAACACTTGGCATTCTTATATAGAAAACAAATTGAAGAAGAATTAGGAACTCCGTTACCACCTATTGGAGAACCTTTACCAGGAGATGTAGAAAAAAGACTTTCAGAACTTGTTGCACAAGCTGCTGATAAATTATCAGTTCGTAAACAACAAGAAGCTCAACAAAAACAAATACAAGAACAAATGGAAGACCCAATTATACAACAAAGAAACAGAGAGCTTGATATTCAAGAAGGCGAGTTAATGAGAAAAGCTCAAGCTGATATGGCTAAAGCTGAAAATAATAAAGCTAAACTTAAAGCTGAAATGATGACAGAAATGAAAAGAATACAATCAGAAGAAAAGATTGAAGGTGCTAAACTAGGTCAAAGAATTGGAGATGCTTTACTTGAAGCTGCAAT
>Ga0160423_10004097_pt1 | contig 12020 bp, 8 predicted proteins | sample CRUFie14St8metaG_FD_108191 | JGI IMG/M metagenome (GOLD analysis project Ga0160423, IMG submission 108191) | Marine microbial communities from the Costa Rica Dome - CRUD Field 142mm St8 metaG | ecosystem: Environmental > Aquatic > Marine > Oceanic > Photic zone | place: Costa Rica: the Eastern... | reverse complement strand
TAGCGTGGACCGTTTCATCGAAAATGAACTTGCCCCGAGAGCTAAGGATATAGACGAAAACGATAGTTATCCTTGGGATCTTCATGATGAGGCTGCGAAACTCGGCCTGTTTGCCATCGCGCTGCCTGAAAAGTACGGTGGACTAGGGTTGGAGCTGAGAACTCGTCTTGAGCTTATAGAACGGATAGCTCGCTGCTCGGGTTCTTTTGCCGTCATTCTTTCGACCTGGGCTGACGCTGTACCTCCTATAATTGAGCATGGGTCAGAGGCTTTGCAGGCCGAGGTCCTGCCTAAAGTTGCAAGCGGTGAATGGTGTCCGGCCATAGCAATCTCGGAACCTGAAGCCGGTTCGGATGCTGCGGCTATGACGACACTTGCAGAGAAGGTCGACGGTGGCTGGATTCTATCTGGAACAAAAACCTGGTGCACTCATGGGGGCATAGCGGATATCGTAGTGGTTTTCGCAAAATCCAACCCAAACCTGCGATCGCGAGGTATCTCTGCTTTCATGGTTCGCAAGGGATCTAAGGGTTTTAGCGTCGTACGCGACGAAAAACTTATTTCAGTCAAAGGCTCACCTCAATCAACTTTACAATTCGACCGTTGCTTTGTTCCAAACGCCGATGTGCTGGGAGAGGAGGGGGACGGCTGGAAGACAGCCATGTCGGCACTTGATGAAGCACGGCTCAATGTATCGGCTAAGGCTCTTGGCGCCGCTCGTGCTTGTCTTGACATTGGGATTGGTTACTCGCGGGAACGAATTGCGTTTGGCAAACCAATAATTGAACATCAGGGTCTGCAGTTCTTACTGTCGGAGCTTGCTACAGAATATGTTGCTGCGCGCGCTGTTTGGATGCAGGCTATTGACGCGTTTGAGAAACACCGCGACCGTAGGGCAGGAATCCTTGGGTCAATGGCCAAAAACCTGTGTACCGAAATCGCTATGCGGGCAGCGGTTGAAGGCATTCAGGTCATGGGAGCAAACGGATTATCTCGTGAGGTACCACTCGGGCGATTTATGCGCGATGTTAAGGCCTATCAAATCTATGACGGCACCACGCAGATCCACAAGATGATCATCGGGCGCTATCTTCAAGCCGAGGGCATGCCAATTGACTGACACAATCGAACTGACCCTCGACGAGGATGGACTCACAGCGGTTTTAACAATCAAGCGAGAGCGGCGGCGTAATGCTCTGGATCATCATACGGTGATCGCCATGCATGCGGCTTTGGAAGAAATAGAGGCCAGCGACATTGTTGCCCTAGTACTAGCTGGGGAAGGCATAAAGGCCTTCTGTGCTGGTGATGATCTCAAGGCCTATGCCGAGCGCACGGAGGCGGAGTCGCGCGTTCATTTCGACCGTGGTTTGCGCCTCATGGACCGTATCGAGGCACTGCCCTGCCTGACCATCGCGGCTGTCGAGGGGTATTGCGTTGGTGGCGGACTGGAGTTGGCGATAACCTGCGATATACGGATTGCCGGGCATGACGCGCTTTTTGCGCTGCCCGAGGTTCGGCATATCAAGGGGCTGCCCAGTTGGGGTGGGCTGACCCGCTTACCCCGGTTGATCGGCATGGCGGCCGCCAAACGGCTGGTTCTCTGGGGCGAGGACTGGCCCGCCGAAACGGCGCGTGACATGGGGCTTGTCTTTGAGGTCGTCGAGACGGGACGGGCCGTTCCTAGTGCGCTGGACATGGCTCGCGTATTTGCTGCTGACGCAGACCGTGACGTGTTGGCGCGCGCAAAACAGGTTATGCACCTCTCGCTTGGCGGTGCCCATAGCGATATGTTCACTCTTAATCAGATGGCCGAGGCCAATCAGCCCTTTACCGGAATACCTAAGAAGGACGATCAACCATGACCCTTGGTGCAATTGATAGCCTGTCTAACCATTTCACACGCGAGAATCTAATTAAGAACGTTCTTTCAAATCCAGAAGAGTTAGAAACCTACCAGCGGCTCGGTTTAGCTGATAACCTGCTCGGCTGGACAGCCCCTGAATTTGCAGAGCGGATGGATGAAGTCGGGGTGGACAAGATCATTGTGACTGCCTTGAAAAGTTGGTCATACTTCGGGCAAAAATTGAACTACGAGACTACGGTTGAAGAACTGGTGGAGGCTTGTCGCGCTGCACCCGGACGGGTCTTAGGCCTCTGTGGTATCAATCCAATGAGCCGGATGAACGGCGTGCGGGAGCTGGAAACTGCAGTGAGAGAGCACGGTTTCGTAGGCGCACACATTCACCCGCACGGCTATGACCTGACCCCGGACCACGCTTATTACTTTCCTTATTACGCCAAATGTGACGAATTGGGAGTACCGGTAGTGATTTCTATGGGCCACACCTTGGATCAGATGCCGATCGATGTGGGGCGCCCCGCCCATCTTGATCGGATCGCACTGTATTTTCCCGATTTGAAAATCGTCTGCGCACACACCGGTTGGCCATGGGTCCAAGAGGCCGTCGCATTGGCATCTAAACACGCGAACGTCTTCATGGGTACATCGGCCTATGCGCCAAAGTACTGGGAACCTGAATTCGTGAAATTCATCAATACCCGAGGACAGGACAAGGTGTTGTGGGGCACTGACTTTCCGGTTATTTCGCATCAGCGATCATTGGCGGAAATCGAGGCGCTTGATCTGCGTGACGGGCCGAAGCAGAAACTTCTGCGTGATAATGCGCAGAGAGTTTTTAATCTGTCATGAGTGGACTGCCCGTCATCCTTGTTACCGGGGCCAGTCAGGGCATCGGAGCGGCCATCGCCCGCCACCTTTCTGCGTCCCACCGGGTCGCGGTTATGGCGCGCTCTGAGAAGGTAGAGCAACTAGCTGAGGAGATCAGTGCCTTCGCCTTTCGCGGTTCGCTTCTTGACGAGAAAGACATCGCCAGTTTCGTGACCGCCGCACAGTCCCATTTTGGCCGGATTGACGGGGTGGTGCTCAATCCCGGCCACGCCCCCTTGTCCCTGCGCGATGACGGTGTTGCCACCGACAGCGTGACAGAAGGGCTTGGTGACATATCAGATGCCGATTGGCAGGGAGGCTTCGACATGATGTTCTTCAGCCTTTCCAGAATGCTGCGCCACGCGGTGCCGGTTTTGAAATCAACCGGCGGAGGTTCTATTCTATCGATTTCAACCTTCGCGGCACGGGAGCCTAAGTTAAGCTATCCGGTGTCCTCGGTGACGCGGGCTGCGACGCTTGCAATGGTAAAGATGCAAGCCGAAATACTGGGCCGTGACGGCATTCGCATCAACAGTCTTCTTCCTGGCTATATTGATAACTGGGAGCAACCAGAAAGCCTGGTCAGCTGCATTCCACTGAAGCGGCTTGGAAAGCTTGGGGAAATTGCGAGAACAGCTGAATTTTTGCTTTCTGATGCCAGCGGATACATTACCGGGCAGGCGATTTTGGCCGATGGCGGTGTTACAAGGGCGATCTGAGGCATGGTAAAAATCGTATTAATGAGTGTTGGTGATATCATTCTCGATCTTGACGGATATGCGAACGCGCTCGAGCACGTGGGCCCCGTGCTGCGGCAAGCCGATTTTGCGATGGCCAGTTGCGATCAGTGTTTTTCTGACCTTGGCGACAATCCAAACGGCTATTGGCCGATCTACTATGGCGCACCGCCGCACAAGGCAGACATGCTGACGGCAATCGTGGCGGCAGGGCTGAATGTTCTCAACTTCGGCAACAATCACTCGCTTGATTGGGGGTATGAGGCGATGGAAGATTGCGTCGCTCGATGCTCCGCCGAAGATGTATATAGCTTCGGGTATGGCTCTTCGCTCAGCCAGGCGCGTGAACCGCTGATCCTGGAGAAGAACGGGCTGCGCATTGGCAACCTCGCCTATTGTTCGGTCGGACCGGAAGGATATGCCGCAACCGATACCCGGCCCGGACATGTGCCCCTGCGTGCCTATACCCATTACGAACGATGGAATCCGCAACCCGGAACGCCGCCGTTGATTCATACATTTGCCGACCGCAACGATCTGTCTGCCATGGTGGCAGATATTTCCGCGCTGCGGGACAAGGTCGATGTCATTACCGTATCGCACCATTGGGGTGTGCATTTTATCCCAGAATTGATTGCGGATTATCAGTTCGAAGTGGCCCATGCCGCGATAGATGCCGGGGCAGATGTGATCTTCGGTAACCATCCGCATATGCCCAAGGGAATTGAGCTATATAAGGGCAAGCCGGTTTTCTACGGTATGAATGATTTTGCTTGTGCCGGCGCATGGCAGTCGCCTGCTCACCAGCCCGGCAACCGGTTTCCTCAAAGCAAGGATTGGGATTGGACACGTCATGGAAAATTGCTAAGCGAGCGTTTTGGCCAAGTTGGTCACCAAGATAAATCCAGCACCATGATCGCGAAACTCTTAATTGAAAAGGGCGGGGTTGCACGTGTGTCAGTTATCCCCTGCTTCATCAACGATGATCTTCGCCCGGAACCTGTCACCCGCGCCGATCCGCGGGCACAGCGAATATGCGACGAGTTCCAGCGCATCAGCAGCAGTCAGGGAATTGATATCACATTGGAATGGGACGGTGACGAAATTATTTTGAAGGGAACGGATAAGCTTTTGCCCTAACCGGGCTTCATACCAGCAACCAAGAAAACTCAAGGAGGCACCAACATCTCTTTCAGCGCTGCTTGGCCAAAATATGAAAGGAATAAACTCAATGGGATCAATCAGGGCGATCGTGATCGGAATAGGCAGCGTTGGCAGCGGCATTCATCGTGTAATGCTAGACAAAGGTGTGGATATAGTTGGCGCCATCGATGCTGACCCTGCTAAGGCGGGGCAAGATCTGGGTCAGGTACTGGGTCTCGACCGTGATCTGGGCGTAATAGTTCAAAGCGACGAAGGCAAGGTTTTGGGTCACGTTCCTGCCGATATCGCCGTGGTTTCGGTTGCTACGTTTGAACCGACATATCCGGTCTATCTGGCTTGCATCGATGCCAGTCTCGACGTAATCAGTACGGATGACCAAGCAACGCATCCATGGGCACTTTACCCCGATCAATCGATTGAAATTGACCGCCGTGCGCGCGCCCAGGGCGTTACAGTCACTGCCAGTGGCAATCAGGACGCGCTTGGAGTGCACCTACCCCTGCTGATTTCGGGATGCTGTTCCGAGGTCCGGACGATTACCGCTCTGGTCAAGACCAACTTGAACAATGCTGGGGCGCAGACCTGCCGGGATTTTCACGCGGGCGCCACGCTGGAGGCATTTCACGCCAACGTCGGCGGCAAACAGGAATTTCGGCCGTTCCGGCACTATGCCGAAAGCATTGCGGCTGGGCTTGGGCTGACCGTGACGGGCGTTAGCTTTACTGATGAGCCGCTTACAGATGAGACACCGGTGCATTGCATTCCTTTGGCCACCTCGATCGAACCAGGGCTTGTAACCGGCAAGAACACCATCACCGAGGTGACGACCGAGGAAGGTATCACAATTCGCGCGGAATATGCGGTGAAGGTCTTTGCCGAAGAGGAACAGCCCAAGCGTGTCTGGCAGCTTAGCGGAACCCCCGACATGAACGTGGATTACACCGCACCTGGCGTGCCACCGATCTCTCGAGCGACACAGTTGGTAAATCGTATTCCCGATGTATTGAACATGTCACCCGGTCTGGTGACTATCGATGCCTATCCGCCTCTGAAATACCGCCACAAACCCCTGCACAATTATGTCAGAACCGGCAAAAAATCTAAGGAGATAAAATGATGATTGCTAATAAGACAGCCCCCCGCCCAGCACGCAGCGGCCGACGCAAGAAGCAGGAAGCTCCGATTGTATCTAATGCTCTGGGTCCGGGCATGTTGGGCGGGCGCTACCATCCGCTTACCGATGTTGAGTTGAAAAAGGTGCACGATACGTCGCTTGACATCCTTGAGCAGATCGGCGTCGCCGAGCCGATCCAGCCTTGGCGTGATCGGGTCCTGGCCGCAGGCGGCTGGATGACGGACGACGGCCGCTTGTGCTTTCCGCGCGCATTGGTCGAAGACACCATCGCCAAGACTGCACGGAACTTCACACTTTATGGCCGGAAAGAAAAATACGATATGCTACTTGAGGGCAGCCGTACCTATTTCGCAGGTTCCACGGCGGCCATACGGATGCTTGACCACGAAACCCGAACCTTCCGTGATTCAAACCTAAAGGACCTTTATGACATGGTTCGCCTGCTGGACGCGCTGGACAATGTTCACTTCATCCAGCGCCCCCTGATTGCGCGCGACATGGTTGGAGAACATGCGCTGGACTTGAACACAGCCTATGCTACGACCTCGGCCACTAATAAGCACATCACCACCACAATCTTTCAGCCTGAAACGCTTGAGGCTGTGGTGAAACTTTATGATCTCAGCGTCGGCGGTGATGGGTCGGGCAGTACATACCGCAAGCGGCCCTTTGCATCGACCACGACGACGATTGCGGTTTCGCCGTTGCGATATGCCGCAGATTCGTGCTGGACTTCGGACGCGGCCGTGATGCACGGGGTGCCTCTTAAGGTTTCGACTGCGCCACAAGCTGGCGCGACGGGTCCGGCCTCTATTGCGGGCACATTGGCGCTTGGCAATGCCGAAGTTTTATCTGGCTTCGTGGCGCTGAACCTACTGAAGCCGGGCTGCCAGCTATTTTATGGTAACTGGTCCTTCATATCCGATCTGCGCACTGGCGCTTTCGTCGGCGGCGGGGGCGAAATGGGATTGCTGGCAAGCGGCTGCGCTCAGATTTCGCGGTATTACGACCTGCCGAGTTCGATCGTCGCGGGGATGACCAGCGCAAAAGAGCCCGATGCCCAGGCTGGGTGGGAACGGGGCTACCTGACGGCGCTCGCCTCGCAAGCCGGCGCGAACATGCTTACGATGACAATGGGTGGCCTGGCAGACAATATGGCCTATTCTCCCGAAGCACTGCTGATCGACGAAAGCATGCTGTCGGGCGTGTTGCGCTGTCTCAAGGGTATCGAAGTAAACGATCAAACCCTAGGTATTGAATCGATCCGCCACGCGGTCAACGGCAGCGGTCATTTTCTGGATGACGAAATGACTCTGGAAAAAATGAAGTCAGAGTTTGTGTATCCTGAATTCGCCGATCGCCAGAGCGTTGATTCCTGGCTTGATGCCGGATCGCCGGATATTCGGGACCGCGCGCAGAAAAAAGCAAGACGCTTGTTGAAGGAGCATTATCCAATGCCTGTCAGCCCAGAGCTTGACGCACTAATCCGTGACGCGCTGCCGATTGCCTTGCCCCGCGAAGCGATGGAGCCCTGAGTTACCCTACCCCAACTTCTTTCTCTCGACGTATGCTTTATTTTGGCCGTCATTTGACCACTTCACAGCTTCCAGTTACAATTAATTTAATAGGTCCTATGTCTATAACGCTTTGCATATAGGTCGAAGCAACAATCGGTAGCCTTGGAAGCCGCTCGGGTGCATGGACAGGCTATTGTGCGGCAAGTAATGAAGCGTTTCCTCCTGCGGCTGTTGTATCGATACATAAATGTCTTTCAAGAACGCAAAACTGCTTCATGTCACTCGTTGATATGAGCGGGAGGAGAGGACCTTTACGTTCTGCCAAAGCCTGTCGCGCTGCTCTTAGATCTTCGATGCCGGACCAAAGAGCGACTGCATCGAATCCGGATAGGATGGAGAGTGCTTGGCGAGCTAAGAAACCTGAGAGCCCGACCGAAGTATCCAGTCCGGGTGCAACACAAACCACTGCACATCCCATTTGCTGGGCAATCTTTGATTGTTTTGCAGTATCAGCCTTGGTTGGGCCCAGGCATAGGATCGTTCCTCTTGCGAAAGTTGACCAGCGATTGGACTCGCCTGTTGGCCCTGGCATATTAATGGTCTCAAGCGGCTTGTGGGTATCAGTGTAGGCTTCATCAAGAGCGACCTGAACTTTTGCTGGATCAATATGATCCCCTCGAACAAGCCTGTGTTCCGGGAGCGGTGATTTCTTGAGCCTTGAGACATAGTGCGGGCCGCCAGCTTTCGGACCTGTTCCGGACATCCCTTCACCCCCAAAAGGTTGCGACCCGACAACAGCACCGATTTGGTTTCGGTTAACATATATATTTCCCACATTAAGACGCGAGGTGATGTGCTCAACACGGTCATCAATACGGGTATGCAAGCCAAATGTCAGACCATATCCGCTGGAATTGATGTCGTTGATGATCTGATCGATTTCCGATGCCTCGAATGTTGTGACGTGGAGAACTGGACCAAAAATCTCTTTTTCAAGTGAAAGTACGCCATCGACTCTGATGACGGCAGGGCCGAGGAATAAACCAATATCAGGAGCATCTAGTTGCTTTAGCAACGTTCCGTTCAGACGTGCCTGTTCCACATGATCAGTGATTTCCTGGCGTGCAGACTGCGTAATGACTGGTCCGACATCCGAGGAAATGTTCCATGGATCGGAGATCTCCAACTCGTCCATTGCGCCGTACAACATTTGCATGAATTCATCAGCAATGTCTTTTTGCAGATAGAGCATCCGCAAAGCCGAGCAGCGTTGACCACATGACCTGAAGGAAGAATTGACAATGTCTTTGATAGCCTGTTCTGGAAGCGCCGTTGAATCCACAATCATTGCGTTGAGACCGCCGGTTTCGGCGATGAAGGTTGAATCTGGCTCTAGGGTTTTGGAGGCATCCCGATAAATGATCTGTGCCACACCTGTAGATCCGGTAAAACAGATGCCATTCACCCTTGGGTCTGTTGTGAGCTTGGTGCCAACAATGGAGCCCTTGCCAGGAATGAACTGCAACACAGAGGCTGGCACACCGGCTTCATGCATTAGCTTCACGCCTATTGAGGCGATGATTGGAGTGGGGTCGGCGGGCTTGGCAAGTACCCCGTTGCCCGCGGCCAAAGCTGCGGAGACTTGACCTGTGAATATTGCCAAAGGAAAATTCCAAGGTGAGATGCAAGTTATGATTCCGCGCTCTGGGTAATCTGCGAGCCTTTTGGCTTCCGAACCATAGAAACGAAGGAAATCAACAGCTTCGCGGATTTCTGCAACAGCATCTAGAGCTGTTTTTCCCGCCTCACGACACAGCGCTGCAAAAATCTCTCCAGAATTCTTTTCGTAGAGATCAGCCGTTTTATTGAGAATGTTGCAACGCTCTTCCGCCGAAGCAGTCCAGCTGGATGCAGATTTCAGCGCGACTTCGACCATTTGAGGAGACGCCTTGGCAACATATCCAATGCGCTTTTTAGGATCGTTTGGGCTAAATACGGGCGCAGAATTTTCCGGCCGTTTCATGCCGCAGATTATTGGCTTGACGACCCAATCATACATTCTAAAACGCGATCTGGCATGCTCAAAATCTTCAAGATTATCAAAGTTCCGCAAATCCCATCCAACAGAATTTGGTCGCTCGGGCTGATAAATGTCATTTGGTTTAGCAACTATCTGATTGTGGAAATGGGTTTCAAATTTAAGAACTTCGAATGGGTCTGCCGCAATGAGTTCAGGGCTGACGTCTTCATCGACAATCTGATTTACGAAAGATGAGTTTGCGCCATTCTCAAGCAAGCGGCGAACAAGATAAGCCAGAAGATCTCGATGCGCGCCTACAGGTGCATAGATCCTGCAACGCGCCTTCTTTGCCTCTTCATGGACTAACTTATGTAAAGCCTCGCCCATCCCATGCAAGCGTTGAAACTCATAAGATTGGTTATGTCCGAACATGTTCAAGATGGCGCAAACTGTATGAGCGTTATGCGTGGCAAATTGCGGGTACAGACGATCCGAATAGTCCAGCAGCTTCTTCGCGCAGCAGATATAGGATACGTCGGTCGCAGCCTTATCCGTGAAAACGGGGAAGTCTCTCACACCGTCGACCTGGGCCTGCTTTATTTCCGTATCCCAATAAGCGCCTTTGACGAGTCGAACCATAATTGTCCGATCAAGCTCTCTCGCAAGTTCGTGCAACCAGTCGATGACGGCGGCGGCCCGCTTGCCATAAGCCTGGACGACAACACCGAACCCGTTCCAGCCTGCAAATTTGGGAGACCTGAGAACCGCTTCTATCACGTCCAGAGACAAATCGAGCCGGTCCGCTTCTTCAGCATCGATGTTGAGACCCATTTGGGCTTCCATGGCCAGTAAGGCAAGATCAAATACGCGTGGCACCAACTCGCGCATCACCCGATCTTTTTGACTGACTTCATATCGGGGATGCAGCGCAGAAAGCTTGATAGAGATGCCTGGATTTTCTCGAGTATCATAATGTTTGGCTCGAGGGGCTAGTCGTTTGATGGCATTTCTATAAGCTTCAAAAAAGCTATCCGCATCATGTGCAGTTAAGGCCGCCTCTCCTAACATGTCATAGGAATAGGTGAACCCTTTTTTCTCCTGAGCGCTTCCATGTTTGATCGCTTCTTTGATGTCCCTTCCAAGAACAAATTGGTGACCCATCTTCTTCATTGCTCGCCTTACAGCAGTCCTAATTACAGGCTCGCCCAGGCGCTTGATCGCTACTTGCAATGTCTCTACCACCCCTTTTGTCTCAGGATCTTTGAGAACCTTGCCTGTGAGCATGAGCGCCCAGGTCGACGCGTTGACAAGCGACGAGCTTGATTTACTAAGATGTTCGCCCCAGGAGGAGGGGGCGATCTTGTCCTCAATCAGCTCATCTATAGTTTCCGCATCCGGAACCCGCAACAGAGCTTCTGCCAGACACATGAGGGCAATTCCTTCATCAGTGGAGAGGCCGTATTCAGCTAAAAATACCTCCATCAGGCCGGGGTTGCCTGCTTTTCGAATTCGGGAAATGAGTTCAGCCGCCTGAGTGCTGATCAGCTGTCGATCGCCCTCACTAAGACCGTGTTTCTTTACCAGCTCTTTAAGGATAATTCTCTCGTCCGCCATATGAAGGTTTCTGATGCGTTCTCGAATGGCTGATAGCTGGCTAATCAAAGTACTCCTCCAGTAGTGGAGATATTCTATCATTGAAAGAGAAGTCTGTTTTCCTTATTATTAGTATAAAACGAAACATATGACCTATTTTTTTCAATTATTTGGATATAAAAATGTTAGAAACAGACAAAATCGGCCAACTTGACCAAAGCGATAGAAAAATTCTGGATGTTCTTGCGGTAGACGGCCGTATGGCAGTAACCGATCTGGCTAGGAAGGTCGGCATGTCAAAAACCCCTTGTGGTGTAAGACTGAAGCGTTTAGTCACGGACGGATTCATCTTGGGTTTCAGGGCTGTATTAAACCCGGCAAAACTGGACATGAACCATGTCGCTTTTGTGGAAGTAAAACTGCATGACACGACCGAGAAAGCGCTACAAGCCTTTAACGAAGCCATCCAGGTCGTGACGGAGGTTGAGCAATGCCACATGATTGCTGGCCCGTTTGACTACCTGCTGAAAGTTAGAACGCGTGACATTGCTACTTACAGAAGGGTGCTAGGAGAAAAGCTTACTGCGCTTCCGCACGTCGCCAGTTCTTCGACCTATGTGACGATGGAAGCAGTTAAAGAGCATAGTGTTTGAAAACCGGAGTTTATATATGAAAACTTAAAGTAGCAATTTGATTGTAAGATCTTATAGGGCACTTTGCGAAAGAGTTCTTTCTAACGCTTCGACTAAATCGTCTGAGATTTAATTGCAGCAATTGAAGACTACACCACTTTTAAATTTAACGAATAGGGGTTCTTCTAATAATTCGCACCCAATGAAAGAAATGACAAAGTCCCCTTTACCAGGCGTAGGGAATGAGCTGCACACTAGGACCAGCCAACTTAATAAACTCTAAGTCTATAGATTAATCAAATCATGGGATAGCGTGTTGTGTTCATGGATAAGTTTTTCCATAGGGATAGTAGTCAATTGCCCTTCACTAACTATTATTTTTCCATTGATGATCGTATAATTTGCCTTCCCTGGACCGCAAAATACTAAAGATGCAACAGGATCCCAATCGCTTCCTGAGAAATCAACATTATTTCTCTTGAAAGCTGTTA